>QMCE01001391.1_pt1 | contig 13690 bp, 12 predicted proteins | sample 1821851 | NCBI WGS metagenome assembly QMCE01 (sample SAMN09453174, study PRJNA476694) | Termite gut metagenome, whole genome shotgun sequencing project. | isolation source: worker | host: Odontotermes sp. | place: South Africa:Pretoria | collected 2016-01-28 | reverse complement strand
CTTTGCCCCATAACTCATCTGGGATTTCCGTGTAGTTTAAGTTCTTCATGCCTCTATGATATATAATTACACACAATTATGCAACCATCATGCCGGATCTCCTCTTAATAAGGGGCAAATATTCAGCCGAATTCAAGATAAATAAAACCCTATTGCCCTGGCGGGCATACATGGCCGACGCATCTAATTTATGAACAAAATCAAGCAATTTTTTCTAAATCGTGAAAAGTCCATACAAAAAAAGCCTATGGAGAGCATGGGCGAGGCGCTTTTTCCGCCATCACAGCTATGATTAAATGGTGTTACGACATGCTTCAGCCTGACGCCCCGCTTTTATTTTTAAGGCTCCGGCTTTGCCGGGCCTTAAAAATAAAAGCGTCTTTCCGGCAAATCGCAGACTTGACGGAGAATTGCTATAAGCCCTCGGGCATAGTTTTTTATACGGACTTTTTTGCTGTACGGACTTTTTTGCTGTTTGTGATATAATTCGCCATTATTCTTTTCGGAGGATTTGATTATGTCCCGTCCGGCCCTTGGGGCCTTGATATTTTATATCGTCTTTGGCCTGGCCCTGCCGGCCCGCGCCTTTTCCCCCGATACGGAGTACCTCCACGACCGGGAGGCTCTGGAAGACCTGGCCCGTTCGGCCTTCAATTATATGTGGGAAGACGGCGATCCGCATTCCGGCATGGCCTTTGAAGCCGATTTCGGCTGGGAAACCCGCCCGGTGGCCGTGGGCGGCACGGGCTTCGGCGTGGCGGCCATAGTGGTGGGCACGGACAGGGGCTGGATAGGCCGCAACGAAGCGGTTGAGCGGCTTCTGCGCATCGCCCGTTTCCTCCGCGACAAAACGGCCCGGACCAAACTCCACGGGGCCTTTCCCCACTGGCTCGACGGCGAAACCGGCGAAACCATCCCCTTTGGCGAAAACGACGACGGGGCCGACATTGTGGAAACCTCGCTTTTGATGCAGGGTCTTTTAATCGCCCGCGCCTATTTCAACGGCCCCGGCAGCGAAGAAGAGCTGCGCAGCGTCATTACGGGCCTCTGGGAAGAGGTGGACTGGGACTGGTTCACCAACGGCGAACACAACGGCCTTTACTGGCACTGGCTGCCCACTGAAGGCAAGGGCTATACCGGGTTGAAAATTCTGGGCTACAACGAAGCCCTCATCACCTACATACTGGCCCTGTCCTCCCCCACCCATCCCATCAGCGCGAAAGCTTACCGCTATTGGTCCAGCGGCTGGGGCTACCGGCTCAAAAAAACCTACGGCTACCGCCTGGAAGCGACTCTCCCCGGCGGCGGCCCCCTCTTTCTGGCCCACTATTCCTTTATAGGGCTCGACCCGCGGCGCATGGCCGACAAATACGTGCCCGGCGGCTATTTTGTAAGGGGCGTGACCCAGACCTTGAGCAACCGGGGCTATTGCCTGGAGGAAGCCCCCCCGGAAAACCGCTATTCGGAAAATTTCTGGGGCCTTTCCGCCAGCCAGATAAAGGACGGCTACGACGATTCCAACCCCTTGAACGATCACGGGGTGGTGGCGCCCACGGCCGCCCTGGCTTCCATGCCCTATACACCCTATTATTCGCTTCTGGTTCTGCACAATCTGCGGGAAGGCTTCGGCGGGCGGGCCTGGGGCCGCTTCGGCCCCTACGACGGCATCAGCCTGAAGGACGAGTGGATCAGCCCCCACGTTCTGGCCATAGATCAACTGCCCATCGTGTCGATGGTGGAAAATTACCGCTCCGGCCTGTTGTGGAAACTTTTGATGGACGACCCCGACGTGCGGGAAGGCCTGAAAAAGGCTGAAATGTACGAACCCAGGCACGCCGAGGGCTTTCCCGAAGTGGTGGCGACCCTGAAAAAGGACGGCGCGGGCTACGTGACCGACGCCTTCGACCTGGGGCGCCACCCCGACACCGGCCTGTATGAGATACCCTACTTCCGCGACGAGGCCGGGGAAACGCTCTTCAGCCTTTCAGACCCCGAAGGGCCGCCCCTTCTGAATCTAAAGGAACAGTCGCGCAAAGGCCGCAACAAGCTTGCTTTCGAACAGTTCCGCCGCAGCACCTCCACGGTCATGACCCTCACCATGACCGTGGGCGAGAAGAAATATGAGCTGCCGGTGAGATTGCATTAGAAAGTCGAGCGCAGCGAGACGGAGCGTAAGCGACTTGAAATACCGCCAAACCACATCCAAATCGGGCAAAAATGACGCTTTTTGCCCGATTTTCAAACCTTAAGGCGAAGACAAAAACTACATTGATAATAGTGTAGCCGCAAGGGTCATCATCTGGCCTTCGAAGGGTTCGCCCACGGGCCAGTCGTCCGCGGAAAGCTTTTGGGGCGTTTTGAAGCCCGCGCTTTGCAGAAGGGCGACGTAATCCTCGTCCTTATAGGCGGTCATGGAGGAACAGAAATGCCGCGCCTCCGCGCTTTCGCCGTCGATAATATAATAGCGCGTGGTGGCGGTGCGGCTCTCTTCGTCCCAGAAATTTTCCTGAAGGCAGAGGTGGTCCCTCTCGCTCAAGAGGCCCTCGCCCGCCGGCGCCCGCCACCACAGGGTGGGGGAGAGGCCGGTTTCCATGACGGCTTCATAGGTGTGGCCTTCCAGCACGAAAAGTCCGCCCGGTTTCAGGGCCTTTCGGGCCAGGCTGAAAATGCGGCGGGCGTCTTCTTCGGTAAAAACGTTTATCTCGCCGAAAATCATCATCACGCAGTCGAAATGGCCTTCCGGCCTGTACTCGCGCAAATCTTGAAGAATATAAGAGAGGCGATCTGGCGGCGTCGCCAGTTCGGCGGCCTTTTGGCGGGCATACTCGATGGAGGCCGGGGAGAAATCAACGCCCACAGAGGAGTGCCCCAGACCGGCCAGACGCTGGGCGTAAAAGCCGGGGCCGCAGCCCAGGTCCAAAACGCGGGAAGCCGGCGCAAGGCGGCGCGCCAGCCACTGTACCTGCTTGTCCACTATTTCGAAGCGGCGGCTGGCCCAGTCCGTATCCTGGGAAAGGTGGCTGGATAAAATCCGGCTGCTCAAACCCGGATCGTTCCAGGGAATTTTTTCGCCGTCCGCCCAGGGGGCCGGCTGCGCGCTTTGCCTGATGATATCCATTATTTTCATAAAATGCCCTGCCCGCCTAATCCAGTATGATGTTGAAGTCCAGATGCGGCATTTCCTCTTTGAAATCCTCGCCGCACTCAAGGATTATGTCGTTGTCGGGGGTGGTGCGCCAGTTCACCGTTATTTTTTTGCCCTGCGCCGCGCGGTTGTCCATAGCCAGGAGCATGTTGAAGAGCAGCTTGGCCGAGGAGCTGTTGAAATATTGCAGTTCGCAGTCAAAAGTTAGATTCTGAAAATCAGTTTTCAAAAATTGTTCCAGCCACTGGCTGACTTCCTGGTAAAATTCAATGACGTTTTCATGAAAGCTTTCGCCTTCAAACTTCATATAGGCTTTTTCCTCGTCAATAATGATGTGGGGAGTGGAGCCCGTTTTTTCTTTTTCCAGCATATAGGCCATGTTTTCACCTTTTTGCAAATGTGCTCTAATGGGGCAAAAAGACCATTAATCCTTGTTTACAGGATTTTTACGGTCATGGAGTAGAAACTGAACCCGTCCTCCATCGGCGTAAAGGCGTATTCGATTTTGGAGCTGGAACGCCGGGCTATCTCAATCAGGCCCAGCCCGCCCCCCAGGCTTTCCGGATTGTCGTTCTCGCACTTTATCATTTCCCTATAATATTGGCGCAGGGCATTTTTATCAAGTCCGTTCACATGATCCAGCCGGTTTTTTATGAGGTCGATGTTTTCGTTTCGGACTTTGTTGCCGCTTTGCAGAAAATAGCTCTTGTCCCTGGTGCGCAAAACGAATATGCCCCTGGAAGCGCCGCGGTTTTTTTCGTCCTCGTCCGGCGCGGGCTCCCTGTCCCTGGAATACATGAGGACATTGTTCATCAGCTCCACGAAAACGGAAAAAACAGCCTGGGAGGCCGAAAGGGGCAGCTCCCGGCTTTTAAGGCATCTTCTGAGGGTCGCGGCGACGCCCTCGATGCCGTCGGAGGATATGGGGCCGCTGTAGGCTATTTGTATGCTATGGTCTTTCATGTCATTGTAATAAGAAAGCAGATCATGCATCATTTTCAATCCTCCTCAAGCGGCAGAAAGGTGAAGCGGTTGCGCCCGTCGCGCTTGGACTGGTAGAGGGCCTCGTCCGCCCTCCGCAAAAAATCAGCGCCGCACGCGGAAGCGTTCACAGGGCCGGAGACGCCGCCCAGGGATATGGTCACGATTTCGGCCGCGTCGTTTTTAGCGTGGGGCATTTGGGCGGCCCGCACATTTTCCAGGAGACGGGCGGCCACGATGCCGACGCCCGCCTCGTCCGTGTTGGGCAGGACCAGCACGAATTCCTCGCCGCCGTAACGGGCCACGAAGTCGTCGTCCCGCGCCAGGGATTTTTTGAGGGTCGCGGCCACGGTTTTAAGGCACTCGTCGCCCGCCAGGTGGCCATAGTGATCGTTGTATTTTTTGAAGAAATCCACATCCGCCATAATGACGGCGAGCTTGTTGCCGGGACCGCGGGAGAGAATTTTCACGATCTTGTTCAGTGATTCTTCCATATAACGGCGGTTGTATATGGCGGTCAGGGCGTCGTAGCGCACCTCATCCAAAAGGGCCTGGCGGCTGCTGTTCAAAGAGCAGGCCGTTTTGTCGGACATTTTGGTCAGGCGGCGCAACTGCCGCAGGATGCGGGCGTATTCATTCACCAGAAGAGCGAACTCCAGGGGGTCGCAGGCCGTCCCGCCGCCCCCTTTTATGTCCGCCAGATAGCTGGAAGCCCGGTCCAGAACCTCCTGCTCTTTTTCAAACAGATCATCCATTCTCCACCTCTGTTTCAGGCATGAAGGCGATGAGCTCCACATCGTCGCGCCTCGCCTCCCCGCCTCTGTGATTTTCGAAGGCCCGCCAGATGTCCCTGGAAATCCGTTCGAAACCCTCACTGTGCCGGGCCAGTATGATGTCCGTAAAAGTCTGGTAGCCGAAGGGGCGGGGCGGCTCCCCGCCTATCTGATCGAAAAGGCCGTCGGAGGCGATGTAGAATTTGTTGTCCGGGTTGGGGGCGATGTCCGTAACCTTGACCTTATCCGGCGTCAAAATACGGCCCTCGCCGACGCGCAGGTTCCGGCCCCTTATGCGGGAGACTTTTTGACCGTCGCAGACGAAGACGGGGATGCCGGACGAGGAGACGCGCACGAAGCCGTCATGGGCGACGAAGACTATGGCGATGTCGCAGCCGTCGGTGAAATCCAGGACCGCCGAGGGGCCGGAAGAGCTGTGGCCGATGTGCAGAACAGCGGCCAGGCGCTGGTCCAGGCGGCACATTATCTGGCGGGGGTCCGCGAAGTTGCTCTCCTTCACCGCGCTTTCCAGGGCCGAAACCACCAGCATGGTCAGAAGGGCGCCCGGCGTGCCGTGGCCCGTGCAGTCGCAGACGCACAGTATGGCGCCGCTGTCGAAATTTTTCATCCAGTAGATGTCGCCGCCCACAATGTCGCGCGGCTTCCAGATGATATGGTGATCGCGGAAGGCGCGGCGGAAGACCTCGTCGGCGGGCCGCAGGTTGTTTTGAATTTTGGCGGCGTACTTGATGCTGGAAACTATGGCCAGGTTCGCGGCCTCAGCCGTGCCCCGGGCCAGTTCCGCCTTGTGGGCCGCTCGTTCCGCCGTCTCTTTGTCGCGCAGGTGGGCGGCCAAATCGCCGGCCGCCTGGCGGAAGCTGTCCACCAGAATGCCTATTTCATCTTTGGCCCTGTACTTCATTTTGAACTTGAGGTCGCCCGTGGAGAAATGCCTGGCCGCCCGGCTCATTTTTTCCAGGGGCCGGATGATGGATTCCACGATGATCCAGGCGATGAGGAAGAGCAAAATGGCCCCCAAGGTGGCGATGATGAAGGAGAGGCGGTCGTTGTAGAGGCGCAGGCTGTCGGCGTAGATATGGGCGCTCTCGGTCTGGGCTTCAAGTATTCTGGTGAGATTGGCCAGGTCCAGGGAAATGTCGTCGGCCGTTTTCAGAAAATCGCCGCGCAGAATCAGGATGGCGTCCGCTCCGCGCCCTGTCTGCACGCCCAGGTTCGCGATATTTTCCACATAGAGGCGCAGGGGAGTCAACTGCGAGTACAGATAGTCCACGGCCTCGTTTTCGTAAGGATCGCGGCTGGGATATCTTTTTAAAATGCTTTTGTAGGCGAGAATATTTTCCTCATAGTTGGTCAGGTTGCGCAAAAGCTGTCGGCGGAAAAGGCTGTTCTCTTCAAGGGTGTTGAAATCGTGGGCCAGGTCGTAGAGCGTGGCCCGCATGGCGTTGAACTCGCCGCGAGCGTCGGCCACGGCGGCCAGGGGGCGGGTTATGGCTTCGTAGGTCAATTCCACGCAGTCGGCCAGGCGCTTGTTGTTCACCATGCCGGTCAGGGCGACCATCAGGACGGCGGCCAGGGCCACGCCTAAAAGTATGGTGAGGCGCGCGCTGATTTTCAAATTGCGGCAGAGGCTTATAATTTTCCTCAAACCGATGATGGTAAAGAATTTCCGCAGCCTCATGGGTTGGCGTCCCCCACGACGTTGGCCGCCAGCCAGTTCATGGACAGCATTTCCGCGTCGCTCAGGCTTTTGCCTGGCGCGACGGCCAGGCGGCCCGTATTGTCGTAGATGGGGCCGGTAAAAACATCGTAGCCGTTTTGTATGGCCCTGGTTTGGTCGTCCACTATGTCCTGGGCGCCCAAAGGCGCCTGGGAGGTCAAGGGGTCCAGAGCGACCACGCCGTCGTTCAGACCGCCCCAGTAGAAGGCGGGCTTCCACGTGCCCTCATGGATATTTTTCACCTGCTCTATCATATAGGGCGCCCAGTTCCAACTGGCCCCGGTGAGGTAGGCGTGGGGCGCGAAAAAGGCCATTGAGGAATTGTAGCCGATGCTCCATATTCCGCGCTCCTCGGCGGCTATCTGGGCGGCGACGCTGTTTTGGTGCTGGGCCAGAACGTCGCAGCCTTCGTCAATGAGCCGCATGGCCAGTTCGCGTTCCTTTTTGGAATTGTCCCAGGAATCGCTCCACCTGAGATAGATGCGCGCCTCCTTGTTGACCAGTTTGACGCCCAGGGCAAAGGCGTTGACCGCGCGAAAGACCTGGGGAACGGGCTTGGCCGCCACAAAGCCGATGCGGCCGGTTTTGGTGCGCAGTCCGGCCACGATGCCGGTCAGATAGCGCACCTGGTACATGCGGCCGAAATATTGCGACAGGTTGGGCCTGATTTCTCTCCCGTCAAAGCCGAAGAAATATATGTCGGGATAATTTTCGGCCATTTGGAGGGTGTAGGGGGCATAACCGTGGCCGGGGGCGAAGATTATCCGGCAGCCGTTGTCCGCCAGGCGCCGCATGGCCGCAAGGCTTCTTTCATCTTCCGGCACGTCCTCAAGGGCCAGGGTGTCCATCCCGAATTTGTCGCGCAGGGCCAAAAGCCCCTGATTTTGGGCGTAGGCGAAGCCATAGTCGCCGACCCTGCCGGGCATGACGAAGCAGGTCTTCAAATCGGAGACCATTGTTTTGGAAGGGGGTTTTTGCATTTCGGCGACAAGTTTGTCAGGATTGAGTTCATGGCGCAGCCCGGCGCGCGACGCCGGAGTCCTGGAGGTGGGGCTTTTATGGCTAAAGGGGTCCTCGCACCCGGCGGAGAGGGCTGTCAGGGCCAATATGCAAAGGAAATATTTTCTGATGTTCAAGGGGCTCGCCTTTATTTCTCCCGGCTTTTACGGTAACCTAGCATTTTCCGGCATTCAATGCAAGTGGGCTTCCAGGGCTTCAGCGATTCTAATTATGGATTTTTACCTTCGCCAGAAGGCTCTTAGTCGGGCAAAAAGCGTCGTTTTTGCCCGATTAAGACGTGATTTGGCGGCATCCGCCAGTCGCTTCGCTCCGTCTCGCTGCGCTCGACCTTTTAGTTTGAGAATCGCTGCCAATAATCCATCTTTTGATGCGCAAAGCCATAAAATATGATAAACTGCATTACATGAAAAGGGCATCTTCCATAGCCGCAAGCCTTTTTATATTATTTTCGGCCGCACCGCTTTTCGCGGAATGGCCGGAGCGCGGCCTCACGCTCGTCACCTCGAACCCCAGGACAATGGTTTGGAGCGGGGACGAGACGGACATAAGGGCCGTGGTTTTGCAATCCATCACCCCGCGCCTCTCCCGCGAACTGGGAGTGCCGGTGAACCTTATCTTCCGCCCGGCCGCCTCCGGGGTTCTGGCCGCCAACATGATGATCGGAGCCAGGCCCGACGGCTATATCCTGGGCGCCCTGGGAGGCGACGCCGCCATTAGCCGCGTCATCCAGGGCTTCACTCCTTACGTCTGGTCGGAATTCGCGCCCCTGAACGCCGCCTGGCGCACCGTTTACGCCCTTGTCGGCCGGGCGGACGAAAAGGCCGGGAACTTGCGCGAGCTTTTTGAAAAAAACGAAAAGCCGCGCCTGGGCCACAGCGGCCTGGAACCGATGGCGGTTTCCACCATACTGGCCTCGGAGGCCGCGCGCGTTCTCGGCTTTTCCTGGGAACTCGTAAAGCTGGATTCATTGGACCCAAGTCAGCTTCTGGAAGGCCGGGCCGACTTCATGGTCATGCCCCTGGGACTCTTTGAACGCCACCCCCATAAGGGAAGGCTGAAAGTTCTGACCGTTTTCGCCAGGGACAGGAACATACCCTGCGCCGCCGGGCTCCCCAATTTGAGCGATCAGAACATAGATATCGAGCTTAATCCGCCCTTCGCCTTTTACCTGCCCGCGCACACCCACTGGCGCATCCGTTCCCGCCTTTCCCAGGCCCTGGGCCGGGCCCTGAGAGAGCCCAACGTAATGCGCGACATGGAAGAGGCCTGCCTCACGCCCCTTCTGCAGGACAGCGCGGCCGCCCCCGCCCTTTTGAACCGGGAATATGAAAAGATGAAAGAATTGCTGGGCTCCCAGGGCGATGAGTAATTTTACAGTAAAAATAACCGAAGCGGCGGGCGGCGCCGTTGCGCGTCTGGAGGGCGACTTGACTTTAGCCGTGCCCGGCGCGGCCTGGAAGGAGCTTTCAACCCTCCCCCTCTCCCGCCCCTGTGTTTTCGACCTGAGCGGCCTCACCGCCCTGGACCTCAACGGCGCGGCCCAGGTTTTGAGCTTTGCGCGGGCTCAGAGGCCGGAGGCGGCCATAAGGGGCCTGCCGGAACATTTGCGCCCCATATTCGAACTGGCGGCAACGCCCCTCCCGCCGATGGAGAAGCCGCCCCCCCGGCCCGGCCCCATCGAGGCCCTGGGGCGAATAATCGGAGAAATGAAGGAGGACGCCGAGGGGCTGCTAGCCTTTTTCGGAGAACTTTTGGCGGAACTGGCCAGGGCCTTCGCCAATCCGCGCAAAATCCACTGGAGCAACGTGTGGGGGCAGGCGGAAGCGGCCGGGGTCAACGCCGTGCCCATAGTCTCCCTGGTCGCCTTTCTGGTGGGCCTCATCATCGCCTTTCAGGCCGCCATGCTCATGAAGATTTTCGGGGCTGAAATCTTAGTGGCCGATCTCATCGGCATCGCCGTGGTCCGGGAACTGGGGCCGCTCATCACGGGCATTGTCCTGGCCGGGCGTTCGGGGTCGGCCTTTTCCGCCGAGCTGGGGGCCATGAAGGCGGCGGAGGAGGTGGACGCCATCATCACAATGGGGCTCTCCCCGGTGCGGGAACTGGCCCTGCCCAGGGTTCTGGCCGCCCTCCTCACCACTCCCCCGGTCAACCTCATCGCCAGCTTCATGGGCATTGTGGGCGGCAGCCTGGTTCTGATCGCGATGGGCTACACGCCGGGCGTCTACTGGGCCGGGGCCGTCAGCCAGGTCTCCCTGGCCTCCTTTTTCATCGGCCTCGGGAAAGCCCTCGTCTTCGGCTTCACCCTGGCCGCCGTGGGCTGCCAGCGGGGCCTTTTCGCCGGCGACGGGCCGGGGGCCGTGGGTCTGGCCACCACCAGCGGCGTGGTGGCCAACATCGTTCTTATCGTGGTTCTGGACAGCCTGTTCGCCGTGGTGTTCTATGTCCTGGACATCTGAAAAAGCCCCGCCTTTGCGCGTGGAGAAAATTCAGGGGGGGGATGAAACTCCGTTGCGCGTGAAAAAAATCCAGGCGGGGGATGAAACTCCGTTGCGCGTGAAAAAAATCCAGGCGGGGGATGAAACTCCGTTGCGCGTGGAGAAAATGTCCGTGGCCTACGGCGATGCGCCGCCCATTCTGGAGAACATAAGTTTCGAGATAAAGGCCGGGGAAATTTTTGGCATACTGGGGGGGAGCGGCAGCGGCAAAAGCTCGGTTTTGAAGAACCTCATCGGCCTCCACAGGCCACGCCGGGGGCGGGTGTTCATTTTCGGCGAGGATTTGTGGGCGGACGACGGCGCGCGCCTCAATGAACACCGCCGCAAGTTCGGCATGATGTATCAGGCCGGGGCCCTCTTCGGCTCCCTGAACCTTTTGGAAAATGTGGCCATGCCCATGCTGGAATTTACCCGCATGCCCAGGGAGGCCATAATCATGGCCGCCAGAATCAAGCTGTCGCTGGTGGGTTTGAGCGGCTATGAGCTGTATCTGCCGGCCCACTTGAGCGGCGGCATGCAAAAGCGGGCGGCCATCGCCAGGGCCATGTCCCTGGAGCCCAGGCTGATTTTCCTGGACGAGCCCGGCGCGGGCCTGGACCCCATCACCTCGGCCGGGCTGGACAAGCTCATACTCGCCCTGGCCCGCGATCTGGGGCTGGCCTTCGGGGTGGTCACCCACGAACTGGGCAGCATCATGAATATTGTGGACAGGGCCATAGTGCTGGAAAAATCGGCGCGCGGAATCGTCGCTGAAGGCGCGCCCAAAGATTTGGCCGAAGCCGGGGGCAACCCTTACGTGACCGCCTTCTTTCGCCGCCAAACCATTCAAGGGAAATAAATGTCCGGCAAATATAATTTTTTTAAAATCGGCCTCTTCGCCCTCTTCGCCCTCCTCTTGTTTCTGGCGGGCGTCATGGCCTTCGGCCTTTCGGATTCCCTGAAGCCCAAGCTGGAATGCGCGACTTTTTTCAAGCGTTCGGTGCGGGGGCTTTCGGTGGGTTCGTCGGTGAATTTTCGCGGCTTCAAGGTGGGGCAGATTTCCGGCATAGCCCTTTCCACTTTGGAAGAAAAGTCGGGCGAGCCCAGCGTCCGGGTGAGTTTTTACATCGAGCCGGAAAGCTTGATGGGGGAAAGCGCCTCGGAGGACGAAGCCAGGGACTACATTTTCGGCCAGATAGAGCGCGGCCTCAAAGTCTACCTCTCCTTTCAGGGGGTCACGGGGCTGGGCTTTCTGGATTTGGACTATGAAGCCCAAAGCGCGGAGAACGCGGCCCGGCCCGATCCGTCCGCCCTGAAAAAACGCGCGGACGCGGACGGCGCGGTGATTATCCCCAACGGACCGGGCAGCATCATGGAAATTTCGGAATCAGCCACCCAGATTGTGAAATCCCTGAGCAACGTCGATTTTTCGGGCTTGAGCCGCGAAGTCAAAAGCATGGTGGAAACATTCGATCGGGCCGTGGCCAATCTGGAAACCGGCAAACTATCGCAGGACATGCGCGGGACCCTGGTGGAAATGCAAAAGATGTCCCGTGAGATCAGCCGCCTGGCCGGGGGCCTCAACGACAGCTTCGGCCAGGGCTCCAAAAGGAATGCGGGCACGGAGCTGGCCGCCGCCGTCAGCGATCTCCGAAAGGCCATGAAACGCGCCGAGCAGACGCTGAACGCCTCGCAAAACAATCTGCCCGCCACCCTGGAAAATTTGCGGGTAATGTCGGAAAACATGCGCGAGCTTTCCGAACTTTTAAAACGCTACCCCAGCCAGCTCTTTTTCGGCCAGCCGCCGGAGGAAATAAGGAGATAGACGTGCCCGGAAAATTTTTGCCGCTCATGGCCGCCCTTCTGGCCTGCCTGGGTCTCGCCGCCTGCGTGAGCCAGCCCTATCCCCGGAAGAATTACTACAGCCTGCTCATTGAAACCGGGCCGGCCGCCGAAAAGGCCAAGCCCTACACCCTGCTTGTGGGCGCGGCCAATGCCGCCTCCGGCTTTGAAGACCGTTCCCTGGTTTACCGCACCGGCCCCAACCAGTTCGAAACGGATTTTTACAACGAACTGGTGGCCGCCCCGGCCCGCCTTCTGGCCGATCTGGCCGCCCAGTACCTGGAGGCCATGAACCCCAAACTGCGGGCGGCGAGAAGTCCGGGCATGAAAGCGGCCGATTTTGGGCTGGAAATTTATTTGAAGGGCCTTTATGGCGATTTCACGGAGCCGGGCAAGCCCGGGGCGGTCATGGACATTCGCTTTACCCTGAACGATTTGCGGGGGATGGAGGCGCGGGTTGTTCTGGACAAAAGCTATGCCTGCGAACGCGCGGCCAAAGATGAAGAGCCCGCCGCCCTGGCGGCGGCCATGAACGAATGCGTTGACGCGATATTTGCGGAACTCAACCGCGACGTGGAAAAGGCCGTGCGCTGATGACCCTGATTAAGGAACTTAAAACACATCCCATGTACCGCTATTTGAGCGTCTTGACCTTCGCCCAGGCGGCGGCCATGATGGGCTGCAACGCCCTGTACACCAATTTCGCGGTGGAGGTCGCGGGCCTCAACGGGCGCGAAAACGGCGTGGTGCAATCCATCCGCGAGATTCCGGGCCTGCTCTCCGTGGGCGTAATCGCCGTGCTTTTATTCATGCGCGAAATAACCCTGACCTCGTTCACCATTTTGCTGTGCGGGCTGGGGGTCACGGCCGTCGGCTTTTTCCCCGATTTCGAGGGGCTCATCGTCACGACTCTCATCCTCTCGCTGGGCTTCCACTATTTCGAGGCCGCCAACCAGTCCCTGACCCTGCAATACTTCAACCTCACCGAGGCCCCCCTGGTCATCAGCCGCCTGCGCTCCATGACCGCCGCCGGCAGCCTCTTCATGGGCCTTTCCATCATGCTCCTGGCCGGCAGGGTGGATTACCGCATCCTCTTCACCCTGGCCGGTTCCATAGCCGTCGCGGCTTCCGTCTGGTCATTTTTCCGGCGGCCGCCCGAAAGCGGCCTGCCGCCCCAGAAAAAGGGCCTGGTGTACCGGGGCCGCTATTGGCTCTTTTACACCCTGACCATGCTGTCCGGGGCGCGGCGGCAGATATTCGCCGTCTTCGCCATATTCCTTCTGGTGGAACATTTTCATTTCACCCTGTGGGAAATGAGCGTCCTCCTTTTGGTGAACAATCTCATCAACTGGATTCTGAATCCCTACATCGGCCTGGCCATAAACGCGGTGGGGGAGAGGAAGCTTTTGACGGCCAAGTACGCGGCGGCGTTTTTGCTGTGCCTGGCCTACGTGTTCTGCGAAAAGGCCTGGCTGGCGGCGGGGCTTTATATTCTTGACCAGCTCCTGTTCTGCTTCACGGTTTCCATCCGCACTTTCTTCCAGAAGATAGCCGACCCCACCGACATCGCGCCCAGCATGGCCATAGGCGTAACCTTCAACCACATCGCCGCCGTGGCCGTGCCCTTCATCGGCGGGGCCTTATGGATGCTGGATTACCGCATCCCCTTCGTCATGGGCGCGGGCTTCGCCCTCTTGTCGCTCATCATGACGCG
>QMCE01001797.1_pt1 | contig 13693 bp, 8 predicted proteins | sample 1821851 | NCBI WGS metagenome assembly QMCE01 (sample SAMN09453174, study PRJNA476694) | Termite gut metagenome, whole genome shotgun sequencing project. | isolation source: worker | host: Odontotermes sp. | place: South Africa:Pretoria | collected 2016-01-28 | reverse complement strand
GTCCTCCACCGCCTGCGCGATCACGGCAACACCGTTGTTGTGATCGAACACAACCTCGACGTGATCAAAACCGCCGATTGGATTATCGACTTGGGCCCTGAAGGCGGTGCCGGCGGCGGAAAAATTATCGCCGAAGGCGCACCGGAAAAAGTGGCAAAGAATAGTAAAAGCTTTACCGGAAAATATCTGGCGAAGATTTTGTGATACGCGGCTAGTATGGCGGATGGCGGCCTTTGGCCTGATCCGCCCTACACGAATTCTGGAGCACCTTTGTTTTCAGAGTTTGAGCAATAGAGACCAAATGGCTGTTATCGCCCGCATCAACACCTATAAAAGAGCTTGGATCAAGTATAAAGTTATGCTTTTCTTTTTTGCTCCATTTAAAAGTTGAGCAAACCCGACCCTGATTTTATAAGGCGGGCAAAACAGAAAGCCGTTATCCGCCACGTGAAAGGTTTTTCGTGCCAGTTACTTTTCTTGTTCCGCCTCCGCCTTACGCTCTTCAGCGCAAGCGCCGGTAGCACAATAGCCGTAAATACACAAAGAATGATCGACCACTTCAAACCCGTTTTCGGCGGCGATCTTGTCCTGGCGCTTTTCGATTTCGCTGTCGAAAAACTCTTCGACGCGCCCGCAACGCAGGCAGACAATATGATCGTGGTGCGTTCCCGGGTTGATTTCGTACACGGCTTTGCCGGTTTCAAAATTATGACGAAGCAGTAACCCTGTCTGTTCGAACTGGGTCAGCACGCGATAAATTGTCGCCAAACCAACATCGACGTTGTCTTCCTTAAGCAACCGGTACACATCCTCGGCCGACAGATGCCTGCTTTCCGAAGTTTCGAAAAGGCGAATAATACGCAGCCGCGGCAATGTTGCCTTAAGCCCTTTGCTCTTAAGATCTTGCGGTGTCGTTGTCATATTAACGTTTCCGATGAAAGCGCAGAATATGTCTATAATAACGGCTCTCTTTCACATTTCCTACCATACGCGTGAAACATATTTTCTTTTCTCAATGGCTTAAAATCGCCGCTTGGGTTCTGGCGCTGTTTTTTTTGTCGGGCTGTTCGACGGTACGCGAATATTTACCGAGTTTCAGTAACTTCGGCGTTTATCGGATCGATGTCAATCAGGGCAATTACCTGACACAGGATATGGTGGAAAAACTCAAGGTCGGGCAATCGCGCCAGCAAGTGCGCGCCATTTTGGGAACGCCCATTTTGGACAGCGCCTTTCACGCCGACCGCTGGGATTACGTTTATTCTTTCAAAAAAGCCGGTCATGAAACCGAAAACCGGAAATTCGCCGTTCATTTTGAAAATGATGCGCTGACGCGCTGGGAGGGAGACGAGGCGCCGGTTTCCGCGATTGAGCAAAATCGTATTGCCAGCGCCCGTGAAGTGCCGGATACCGGCGAGAACGAGGACGGCTTTTTCCGCCGTTTTTGGAATTTTCTTTTTGGAGATGACTGATGGTCGCGCTGCAACCGGTTCGCGTCGCCGTCGCCGGAGCCGGCGGGCGCATGGGGCAAGTGCTGGTGGATTTGGTGCTGCAATCGGCGCAATTGCAATTAAGCGCCGCGCTGGAACAGGCCGGATCGCCATTGCTCGGGCAAAATGCAGGGCGCGGCATGGCTGCCAACAATAACATCGCGATTTCCGCCGATATTGCGCAAGCCGTCGGCGCAAGCGATGTGCTGATCGACTTTACGCGCCCGCAAGGTACGCTCGAACATGCCCGCCACTGTATCGAGCATAATTGTGCGATGGTCATCGGCACCACCGGTTTTTCCGAAGATGATTTGCGTTTCCTGCGGCAATGCGCGCAGTCCATCCCGATGCTGGTCGCGTCGAACATGAGCATTGGCGTCACTGTGTTGAAACATTTGGTGGAGGCTGCCGCGCGACGCTTGGGCAATGATTACGATATCGAAATCGTCGAGATTCATCATAAGCATAAAGTCGATGCGCCATCGGGGACGGCACTTCTGCTTGGGGAAGCGGCGGCGGCAGGCCTCGGCGTTTCGCTCAAGGAAAAAGCCGTATATGCCCGCGAAGGCATCACCGGCGAACGGCAACCCGACGCCATCGGTTTTGCCGTGTTGCGCGGCGGCGATGTGGTCGGCGAACATACCGTAATGTTTTGCGGCGAAGGCGAGCGCGTCGAATTGTCACATCGCGCCGGATCGCGGCGTAATTTTGCGTCCGGCGCTCTGCGCGCCGCCGCGTTCATCGCCGGTAAAAAACCGGGGATTTACACCATGGACGACGTGCTCGGTTTTGCCTGATTTTACAAACCGTGCCATGACCCGATATGGCTCCGCCGGCTATTGCTCCGGCGCTTTTTTATAATACGCGGAAGTTTACGGATTTTTTTGTTGTTTTTACCCGGCCAAAAAGTTTCAAAAGCGGCGGGCGTTCAAATAAAACGATGTGAAAAATGCGCCGGAAAACACGGTTTTTGCTTGAACGCAAATAAATACTCTGAAAAACGCCTCAAACACTACGGTATCAAACGCAACAATTTCTCAGAGATTTTTTAAGCGTGTTTTAAGAAGTATCAAATAGAATGTGCCTTAACCTTGGCCTATGCATGCTTCGCCGGATATTTTGACCATACTTTTTCATTACCTCGCGGATTAATACAAATAATGATCTTTGCTCAACGTCCCCACACAAAAGCATCGTCAGGAACCATTGACGCACAACACGGCAAAGGCTGGATATGGTTTCTTATCGTTGTTGTCGCAATAACTGTCGGCGCTTATTGGCTTTACCAGCGCAATAACAGCGGTGAGACCTTTTCGCCGGTCATGCGCAATATGGAAAAAATTCCCGTACACACAGCCGTCGCAGAGGAAACGTCATTTGACCGTTATCTTGACGCGCTGGGCACTGTCACGGCGGCGCAAACCGTTGTGGTGCAAAGCCGTGTGGACGGGCAACTGATGAAGCTGCACTTCACCGAGGGGCAAGAGGTTAAAGCCGGGCAACCGCTCGCCGAAATTGATCCTCGACCGTTTCAGGTGCAACTCACACAAGCGCAAGGACAAATGGCGCGCGATAAAGCGCTCTTGGAAAACGCCAAAACCGATCTAGCGCGTTACCGCGTTTTGTTAAAGCAGGATTCCGTCTCGCAGCAGCAGGTAGATACCCAGGAAGCGCTGGTCGCACAATACGAAGGCGTACTGCTTTACGATCAAGGGCAGATCGACAACGCCAAGCTTAACCTTGATTACACGCATATTACTGCGCCGATTCCGGGAAGGATCGGCATACGCCGTGTCGACATCGGTAATATGGTGCGCGCCTCCGACGCCAACGGCCTAGCGGTCATCACACAAGAAGCGCCGATTGACATCACCTTCACGATCAACGAGGCCGATTTGCCCAAAATAGCAAACGCCGTCAGTCGCGGAGCGCGTTTCCCCGTTGAAGCGTGGGATCGCGCCCAACAAACAAAAATCGCCGATGGCGTCATGACCATACTGGACAATCAGATTGATGTGGCAACCGGCACGGTAAAAGCCAAAGCGCGTTTCGACAATAAAGACCGTAAGCTGTTCCCGAATCAGTTTGTCAATGTGCGCATGAAAATAGGTACGCTCGACAAAGCCGTGCAAGTTCCCACCGCCGCGGTACAAATCGGCAGCATTGGGACCTTTGTCTATGTCGTCGTTACCGAAGACGGGCGCGCGAAAGTCTCCGTTCGTAAAGTGGTACTCGGTGAAGAAAACGCGGGAAAACGCGTTATTCTCCAGGGCGTCAACGGCAATGATCGCGTGGTAATCGACGGCACCGATCGCCTGCGCGACGGTATAGAGGTCGATGTCGTTCCCACTGAGGCCGAGCGAAACGCCCCGGAACAAATGGCGCCGGAACGTATGGCGTTTGAAAAAACAGCGCCCGTACCATAACCCGCAAGAACGAACCGCTGAAAGTCGCGCATGAACCCATCAAAAATTTTCATCCTTCGGCCGGTTGCCACTTCGTTGCTGATGTTTGCCATTCTGCTGATGGGGTTGGTGGCATATCGCTTTCTGCCTGTATCGTCGCTGCCGGAAGTGGATTATCCGACGATTCAGGTCGTGACCTTATATCCGGGCGCCAGTCCAGATGTAATGGCAACCGCGGTCACCGCGCCGCTGGAGCGTGAATTCGGGCGTATGGCCGGTGTCAAGCAGATGTCGTCGGCCAGCTCCGGCGGCGCTTCAATGATCACATTGCAGTTTAGCCTCGAAATATCGCTCGATACCGCCGAACAGGAAGTGCAGGCCGCAATCAATGCCGCATCCAATATGCTGCCCAACGACCTGCCGCGTCCGCCGGTATATAACAAGGTCAACCCCGCCGATACGCCGGTATTAACTTTGGCGGTCACGTCCGATACCTTATCGTTGACTCGCCTTGAGGATCTGGTCGATACCCGCTTGGCGCAAAAAATTTCACAAGTACCGGGCGTCGGCCTGGTCAGCCTGTCCGGCGGACAGCGTCCCGCCGTGCGCGTGCGCGTTAACCCGCGCGCATTGACCGCATACGGCATCAACATCGAAAATGTGCGCACTTCGATTGCGGCCGCCAACGTCAATCAACCCAAAGGCAGCTTTGACGGCCCTACCCGCGCCTCGACGATCGACGCCAACGACCAGCTTCGTTCCGCGGAAGAATATCGTTCGCTGATTATCGCCTACAAGGACGGCGCGCCGATTCGCCTCGCCGATATCGCCGAAGTGATCGAAAGCGCCGAGAACACGCGTTTGGCGGCATGGGCAAATGATCATCCCGCCATTATCATCAACGTGCAAAAGCAACCCGGCGCGAACGTCATCGAGGTGGTGGACGCCATTAAGGCGCGCCTGCCGCAGCTCGAGGAAACTTTGCCCGGCGCGCTTGAAGTTTCGGTTCTTACCGATCGCACGCTGACCGTACGCAAATCCATTGAAGATGTGCGTAATGAATTGTTTTTCGCGATTGCGCTGGTGGTGATGGTGATATTCGTTTTTTTGCGCAGCCTGCCGGCAACCATTATCCCCAGCCTGGCCGTACCGCTATCGCTGGTCGGCACTTTTGCCGTGATGCACATGGTCGGCTTTTCGATCAACAACCTGTCATTGATGGCGTTGATCATCGCCACCGGCTTTGTCGTTGACGACGCCATTGTGATGATTGAAAACATCTCCCGTTATATTGAAAAGGGCGAGCCGCCGCTTCAGGCCGCGCTAAAAGGCGCCAAGCAAATCGGCTTTACGATCATTTCGCTGACGCTGTCGCTGGTCGCGGTTCTGATCCCGCTGTTATTCATGGGCGATGTCGTCGGCCGCCTGTTCCGGGAATTTGCGGTAACTCTGGCCGTCGCCATTATGATTTCCATGGTGGTGTCGCTTACTTTGACGCCGATGATGTGCGCCAAACTGCTGCGTCTCACACCCGATGAAAAGAAAAGCCGTCTCTACCATATTTCCGAAAATGCCTTCAACTGGCTGATCGATCTCTACGCCCACGCCTTGCGCTGGGTGTTGAATCACCAATTATTATTTCTGGCCATTGCGGTCGGCACACTATTATTAACCGTTCATCTTTACATCATCATCCCGAAAGGCTTCTTTCCGGTGCAGGATACCGGCCTGATTCAAGGCATTTCCGAAGCGTCGCAATCGGTATCGTTCAAGGCAATGTCCGAACGGCAGCAGGCATTGACGCGCGTCATCCTTGAGGACAAAGATGTGGAAAGCGTTTCGTCGTTCATTGGCGTTGACGGCGTCAACACCACATTGAATATCGGCCGCATTCAGATTAACTTGAAACCGCTTGAAGAGCGCAGCGCGCGCGCGCCGGAAATCAGCGAACGCCTGCAACAGGCCGTGGATAAAGTTTCCGGCATCCGCCTTTACCTGCAACCAATTAACGAGCTGACGGTTGAGAGCCAGGTAACGCGTACCCGTTTCCAGTTTGCGTTACAAGCAAATAGCACCGACGATCTTAAAACCTGGGTGCCGCGCCTGACCGAACGTCTGCGCGGGCTACCGCAGCTCGTCAACGTCAATCACGATCTGCAGGACCAGGGGTTGCAGGCGTATATTGAGATTGACCGCGATGCGGCGGGACGTTTGGGTGTGACGGTCGCCGACATCGACAACGTGTTGTACAGCTCGTTCGGGCAACGGCTGATTTCGACGATCTTCACGCAGGCCAGCCAATATCGCGTGGTGCTAGAGGTCGGCCCCGAGTTTCAAGACGGTTTAAATGCGTTGAACCGTTTATACATCACTTCATCAAACGGCAAACAGATAGCGCTCTCCGAAGTGGCGCGCTTCACTGAAAAACCGACGGTACTGGCAATCAACCATATCGCGCAATTTCCGGCTGCCATGATTTCGTTCGATATCGCTTCCGGTTATTCGCTTGAGGCCGCGGTCAATGCCATCACTGCCGCCGAAAAAGAAATCGCTTTACCCGCCGATATCCAAACACATTTTCAGGGCGCCGCGCTGGCATTTCAGGCATCGCTCGGCAGCACCTTATGGTTGATGCTTGCCGCCATTATCACCATGTATATTGTGCTCGGCGTGCTGTACGAAAGCTTCATCCATCCGATCACGATTTTATCGACGCTGCCGTCGGCAGGCATCGGCGCATTATTGGGTTTGATGTTGTTCAAGCTTGAGCTCGATATGGTCGCCGTAATCGGCATCATCCTGCTGATCGGCATTGTCAAGAAAAACGCCATCATGATGATCGATTTCGCGCTTGACGCCGAACGCAACGAAAACAAATCGTCGGTTGAGGCCATTTACCAAGCGTGCCTGTTGCGTTTTCGCCCGATTCTGATGACGACGATGGCCGCGCTGTTCAGCGCGCTGCCGTTGATGCTGGGCACCGGCATGGGTTCGGAGCTGCGGCATCCGCTTGGCGTTGCCATGGTCGGCGGGCTTTTGTTGAGCCAATTATTGACATTGTTCACGACGCCGGTCATTTATATCATGTTTGACAAGCTGGTACTCTGGTACCGGCAACGGAAAAACAATACCGCGGTAAAACGCGAGTCATTGCCATGACCGACGCTTTTGCCCAAATTATCAAGCGCCCCGTCGCAACAACGCTGTTAACGATGGGAATTACCCTGCTCGGCATCGTCGGCTTCAATCTATTGCCGATCGCGCGCTTGCCGGAAGTCGAAATCCCTACCATCTTTGTTTCGGCGTCCATGCCCGGCGCCAGCGCCGAAACCATGGCGTCAACCGTGGCCACCCCGCTTGAGCGCGCGTTGGGCAGCATCGCCGGTATCACTGAAATGACGTCATCCAGTTCTCTGGGCTCGTCGCGCGTCGTCATCCAGTTTGACTTATCGCGCAATATCGACAGTGCGGCACGCGAAGTGCAAGCTGCCATTAATTCGGCAAGCAGTCTTTTGCCGTCGGGAATGCCCCGTAATCCGACGTACCGCAAAGCCAACCCGGCAAACGCGCCGGTCATTATTTTATCGCTGACGTCGGACACCATGACCCGTGGGCAAATGTACGATGTCGCCGCAACGATTTTGGCGCAACGTTTGTCGCAAGTGGAAGGCGTGGGCGATGTCACCGTCAGCGGCAGTTCTTTGCCTGCCGTTCGTGTCGAATTGAACCCGATGCAATTGAGCCAGTACGGCGTATCCGCGGACATTGTCCGTCGCGTGATTTCATCAAGCAACGCAAACCGCCCGAAAGGCATGATGGAATACGGCGATACGCAGTGGCTGATCGGCGCCAACGATCAAGCGTTTCGTGCCGACGAATATCGCCGCCTGATTATCAGCTATCGCGACGGCTCGCCGATCCGGCTGGAAGATATCGCCGACGTCGTCGACTCGGTTCAGGACATTCGTAATGCCGGTATGACTAACGGCAAGCCCTCGGTGCAAATCCAGGTACGCACCCAATCCGGCGCCAATATTATCGAAACAGTGGATCGCGTCCACGCGCTGCTCCCCATTTTGCGCGCTTCGATGCCTAACGCGATGGATATGCAAGTGACCATGGATCGCACACCCTCCATTCGTGCGTCACTTGAAGCGGTCGAGCAGGCGTTGACGGTTGCGGTTGGCCTGGTCATTTTGATGGTGTTCATCTTTTTGCGCAGCGGTCGCGCCACATTGATTCCGTCTGTCACCGTGCCCGTCTCTCTGATCTCGACTTTCATCGTGATGTATTTGTGCGGCTTCACCCTGAACAATATTTCACTGATGGCGTTAACCATCGCTACCGGTTTCGTCGTTGACGACGCAATCGTTGTTCTGGAAAATATCTCGCGGCATCGCGACATGGGCAAGTCGCCGTTTGCGGCCGCCCGTGACGGCGTGCGTGAAGTCGGTTTTACCGTTGTCTCAATGACGATGGCGCTGATTGCGGTATTTGTCCCGATCTTGTTCATGGGCGGTCTGGTCGGCCGCTTCTTCCATGAATTTGCCGTCACTTTAACGACAGCGGTTCTGGTTTCCATGGTCGTCGCGCTCACAACCATACCGATGATGTGCGCACATATTCTCAAACCCAAAGATCAGGAAAAACACGGGCGGCTTTATTTTTTCGCCGAACGCTTTTTTGAAGCGCTTCATAACCACTATGCGCACACATTGAACCTAGTTATTCGGTTCAAGTCGGCCGTGTTATTTTGCTTTATCAGCATCATCGCGCTGAATGTTTTTCTGTACATCGAAATACCCAAAACATTTATGCCCATGCAGGATACCGGCCGGATCATGGCCGGCATTCGCGGCGACCAGAGTATTTCGTTTCAGGCGATGAAAATCAAATATGAGGAGCTAATCAAGATCGTCATGAATGACCCGGCTGTTGAATCGGTCACCGGCTTCACCGGCGGCAGGCAGAGCAATCGCGGCTCCATGTTCATCTCGTTAAAACCATTATCCGAACGCAAGGAATCGGCCCAACTTGTTGCCCGGCGCCTGCAAAAAAAATTAATGCCCGCGCCGGGTGTACGCGTGTTCATCAGGCCGGTACAGGATGTTCGTATCGGCGGTCGCGAATCGGACGCCGAGTTTATTTATTCCCTGCAAGCCGACGATATTTCCGAATTGCGCGAATGGGCGCCGCGCATTCGCCGGGTATTGGCCAAATTACCGCAAATCACCGATGTCAACGCCGACGATGACGATAAAAGCCTGCAAACCATGCTCACGATTGATCGTAGCGCTGTTACCCGGCTCGGGCTGACGGTTGCCGAAGTGGATGCCGCGCTTAACAATGCCTTTGGCCAGCGCCAGATTTCAACCATTTACAATCAACTCAACCAATACCGCGTGGTGATGGAAGCCGCGCCGGAATTCACGCAAGGTCCCGACAATCTTAAAAATTTCTATATCGCCCGCAACGACGGAATGCGTATCCCGCTGTCGGAAGTAGCATCGGTCTCCATGGAAAATTCAGCGCTTTCCGTCCATCATCAGGGACAATTTATCACCACATCCATCTCTTTCAACCTGGCGCCCGGTTATGCCCTATCGGAAGCCATGGAAGCGGTCAACTATGCGGTTCTCGAAGAAGGGCTGCCGGTTTCCATCATCGGCAGCTTTCAGGGAACGGCACGTGTTTTTCTCGACACCATGAAAGACCAGATCGTACTGATCATCGCAGCGTTGCTCGCGGTATATATCGTTCTCGGTATCCTCTATGAAAGCTACAGTTATCCGCTGATTATTCTTTCCGCGCTTCCTTCGGCAGGACTGGGCGCATTACTGGCGTTGATCATATCCGGAGAAGGCTTCAGCATCATCGCCCTGCTCGGCATTTTATTATTGGTCGGGCTGGTCATGAAAAACGCCATCATGATGATCGATTTTGCCGTCACGATGCAGCGCAATGAAAACCTGTCTCCCGAACAAGCGATTCATCGCGCCGCATTACTGCGTTTGCGCCCGATCCTGATGACGTCCATGACCGCTCTTTTTGCTGCTATCCCGCTCGCCATCGGCAGCGGCGACGGCGCGGAATTGCGCCGCCCACTCGGTATTGCCATCGCCGGCGGCCTGATCCCCAGCCAATTGCTGACGTTGTACACAACGCCGGTTGTTTACCTCTACGTGAACCGCTTGCGGCAAATGATAAAAAACAAAAATATACCCGCAAGTAATCCCGCTGTTTTTTCCGCACGAAAGACAACGCCATGAATAAAATCCCTTCGACACACCTTTTTCTTGCGCTTACCATATCCGCGATACTCTCCGGTTGTGCCGTTGGTCCCGATTATGTCCGTCCGCAAATAGACATCGCTGCGGAATATCGCGAGCCTGCCGACGGCTGGAAATACGCAATGCCTGCCGATGACCACCCGTTGTCCGACACATGGTGGACGCTTTACCAAGATGAACGACTCAACGAACTGATCACGGCCATCGATGTTGATAATCAAAGCCTGAAAATAAACGAGGCACGCTATCGCCAGGCGCGCGCTTTATTGTCTGCAGCGCAATCTGGATTATTCCCGATGTTTGATATCGGCGCTTCGGCAAGCCGTGCGCAAAGCAACACCGGCAGCAGTCGCGCCGGCCCCGGCAATCAATACAGCGTTGCGCTGAACGCCTCGTGGGATATTGATTTATGGGGGCGCGTCCGCCGCGATATTGAAGCGCAGCAAGCCAACCTTGAGCTGAGTAAAGCGGAGCTCGACGCATTGCGCCTAAGCCTGCAAACCGCGCTGGCGCAGGCGTATTTCCAGCTGCGCGTGACCGATGCCCGCATTGCGCTGATGGATGAAACGGTGGCCGCATATCAGACTTCATATGAGATGACGCAAAACCGCTATAACGCCGGGATCGTCACCCGCTCCGATGTTTCGCAGGCGTTGACGCAGCTGGAAAGCGCGCGTACGCAACGCATCGATCTTGAACTTACCCGCATTCAAAACGAAAACACCTTGGCCCTTCTGGTTGGAAAAATGCCCGCGCAGTTTTCGATTGTCGTTGACCGGTCCACACGCTTGCCGTTGCCTGAAATTCCGGTTGCGGTGCCGTCCGAACTTCTTGAACGCCGTCCCGACATCGCTTCCGCGGAGCGCGCCGTCGCCGCCGCCAACGCCAATATCGGCGTCGCGCAGGCGGCATTCTATCCGTCGCTGACGTTGTCCGCTTCGGGCGGATACCGTACCAATCATTGGTCGGACTGGTTTGACGTGCCCAATCGAATCTGGTCGTTGGGCGCCGGGCTCGCACAATTCATTTTTGACGGCGGTCGACGCGAAGCTACGCTGGAAGCCTCCATTGCTTCCTACGATGCAACGGTCGCGTCGTATAAGCAAACCGTATTGAACGCGTTTGGCGAAGTGGAAAACAATCTTTCCGCATTGCGCGTTCTTAATGATGAGATGCGCTCCCAACAGGCCACACTAAACGCCGCCCGGGAAACCGAAACGCTGACCATCAACCAATACAAAGCCGGTACGACGACTTATCTCAATGTGGTTATTGCCCAGACAGCGCGACTGAATGCCGAAAATAATCAAATCCAATTACGCGGCCGACAATTATCGGCAACCGCTTCACTGATCAACGCGCTCGGCGGCGGCTGGCACGGCATCACGATTGACTGATCCAGGCACCTGACAAATTATAGAAACAACAATGGAAACACCGGCGTACTTTTAAACCGTAATTGACATGGTAGGTAAGCAGGGGGTAAAAAAGCGCCCTCTGTTTCCAGAGAGCGCTGATAAATAACGATATCGTTTTAACCAAACGACCTTACTGAAGCGTTATTTCTTTTCCTGGCCAGTCAATGGTCGGTGCGCGGCCAGTCAATGGTCGGTGCGCAACAGCGTGATTGGTCGAGTTTATAAAGATCGTTATAGCCAACCCCGTAAAGTTTTCCATCGTCGGTCTGGTAAAAGATATGTTCTTTACCGCCGCCCACCGCAACAACGGGTTTTTCATGAGGCGCCCGCTTGGTTGCCGTATCGCCGTAAATCATCGGGAAAGCGCTTCCCGCCGTAATGCCCCATGTATAGATCTCGCCATTGTTGGTCAATGCGATGGAGCCAACGTATCGGGAATGCAGCTGGCTGACATTGTTCATGATCTCGACCGGTTCCGGGCCGGAAATGTTTGTTTTCCGTACCCCGATGCCCAAAGCCGCGTGAGCGCCCCAACCGATGACTCGGCCGTCTTTCAGGAGCGCCGTACCCCAACCGTTGCCGCCACCGATATAGACCATATCGTTTGCGTACGGCTCAAGGTATGTGGCACGCGTCGGTGTGCGAATGATCTTTTGCACGCCATAGTTTGTTCCTGAAATGCCAAGGCCGCTGCCTTCGTTATCGCCCCATACCCAAACATGCCCTTCTTCGGAGGTTGACGGGTACAGGCGTTTTGCTGTTGCGTGAGGTTCCGTCGCCCAGCTGGCCGTAAAGGTTATGTCCCCAGGTATAGACCTGACCGGTATCGTCCAGCGCGATGGTGAAGTATTCGCCGGTAGCGATTTGTACCGCATTGGAAAGAGCGACACAAGGCATCGTGACATAGCCGCCGGTACACCCTGTTTCGCCGTATCCGTTTTGTCCCCAGCCGTACACATCGCCGTTCGCATCAAGCGCCTGCATATGGTAGGCGCCGCCCGTCAAGGCGATGACATTGGACAGCGATTCAACTTTGGCCGGTGGGTAATGTGCGGGAACCGATAATTGGCCATTACCCTGCTGGGCGGAGCCACGGAAACCCCAGATGTAAACGTCGCCATCTTGAATAGTCGCGCCGGTGGTGATCGAGGAACCTTTGAATAACGACACTTTGATCGGTTCGATATGGGCAACAATGCTGTACAGACCACTATGATTTTCCGGCTTGTTGAGCGTTACATAGTAAGTTTGCCCCGGAATGCCCATGAAGCTGATCTGATAAAAATCATTACCAATGCTCTGTTGTTCTCCGCCTCCATTGATTTTGATGTCGGGAACAAAACCGTTTTTGCCGTCAACGGTAACCGTGATTCTGCCCGACTCTTCCGGAGTGACCAGATACGTCGGCGTATCTTTGTCTGGCTTGGCCAGGTCGTAATAGAGGATATTGAACGGCAGAGGAATTTCTTCCAAAGCTGAAGGATCGACGTTGTTGAGGTAATCCATCAGATCAACCCAAGCGTCTTGAGAGGCCGCATCTTCAATGACTGCATAACTACCGCCGGTCGCCAAAATGGCTTCGATAACAGCATCGAAAGGCGTCCATGCCTTAGTAGAATTGATCGGGTCTCCGGCAATCTCTCCAGCATTTTCGGCAACTGCCGCTGATTTGGTCGATAACGGTATCAGATGGCCGATATTGACGGCGATGCCATAACTCCCCGCATTTGATAAAGCGGTAATGACTGGCGCGTAGCCGGCATTATTGTCCATATCCGTCAATAGATACATTTTCTTTTGATTGGGAAACGGCTCGGAAAGGCTTCCGTCCTGCGTTAAAAGGAAAGTGGATGCGTAAATGGCTGATGCAATGTCAGTACCACCGTAAGAGTCTATACTGTTGAAAATCCTGTGCTGGTAAAGTTCTGCCGGTGATGAAAAATCGGCTAAAAGATACGAATAGTCATCAAAATCGATTGCCGAAACCGAAACCGGTTTCTCCACGAAGACAACCGATCCTTCCAAAATCTCCTTGTTCCGAGTTGCCATGTTGTTGAGCATCTTGTGCGCGGCGGAAATACGTAAATTGG
>QMCE01002633.1_pt1 | contig 13699 bp, 7 predicted proteins | sample 1821851 | NCBI WGS metagenome assembly QMCE01 (sample SAMN09453174, study PRJNA476694) | Termite gut metagenome, whole genome shotgun sequencing project. | isolation source: worker | host: Odontotermes sp. | place: South Africa:Pretoria | collected 2016-01-28 | reverse complement strand
AAATAATCTGAAATTGACTTTGTATAAAGAAGTGAAAGAGGCGATCGGGCAGAAAGATACGGCCATGCAAAATGCGACGTTGCTTGTGATCAATGAAATGCTTGAAGGAGATTCGGTTTTCAGGGAAAAACTGATCAACATTTTATTACAATCCGCGGGGTCCCCCGAGTTGATTAAAACGCAACAGAATTTAGACGAGTTTCAAGAAGAACAAACCGCCATTAAACCGAACAAATTTACGGTGGATGTATTTTATCCTGAAAATTCGGAAAGTGCGGAATCGCAAGCAGATACCGTTTGTTTTATACTGAGTTCCCAATATCCGGATTATACCATTCGCAAGCGGTTGCTCCCTGCAACAATCAACGCCAAAGCCGGTTACCGGATGAATTTTAACCAAATCCGTTATAGTTCTTCGGAAAAAGAGATTGCCGAAGAAATTTTAGCAGGAATGCGGAATCATCCGGTTTTGAACCGCGAATTGCCCAAATTAGTGCCGGCAAGGAGCAAAATGCGCAATTATTTGAGCATTTTTGTGGGGAATCATCCTTCGCGTTCGAACGGCAGACACGCTAAATAAGTGAAAGCGGGATATTCACGTGGTACAGGAGCAACCGCGCCAAAAAGCAGTGAATTGCACTCAAAACAGCACAGCTATTCACGAAAAAATAATAATATTAAGTTAATAGCAAGCAAAAATAACCATATATTCACGATTTTGTCAATTATTTTGTATTTTTATGACAGGAAAAGGGGTTTTTATGATTACACAAGCAAAAAAAGAATCTTTGAGCCGGTTGAAGCTGGAATACGAGCAACTGCGCGGTTCGCACAATGATTTGCTGAAAATGATCGCCGAATCGGAGTTACCCGAAATGGTGTATAACTCCAATGCGATTGAAAATTCTACGCTCACACTTAAAGAAACCGAAAAAATTCTTTTGGCACAGATGCTCATGCGTGAAGTTTCCTTGCGGGAAACTTACGAGGCTACCAATTTGGCGCGGGTCATAAAATATCTTTGGGAACGCCCGAATTATGAACTTACGGTTGAAAATCTTGAATTGCTGCACCAAATGTTACTTGGCGGTATCAATGATGATTACGCCGGGCGGATTCGCCGTATCGGTGAGTATGTGCGTGTCGGCTGGCATATTGCACCGCCGCCCGAGCAGGTAAGGCCCTTGCTTGAATCGCTGATCCATCAGTACAATAGCGACAGTAATCCGTATTTTTTAGAGAAAATCGCCGAATTTCATTTGCAATTCGAAACGATTCATCCTTTTTGTGACGGTAACGGACGAATGGGCAGGCTTATTATCAATTTGCAATTTGCCGCGCTCGGGTATCCGCCGGTGATTATTCAAAACAAAGGAAAGAAAGAAGATTATTACCCGATTTTTGATGAGTGGCGCGATAAGCGAAAATCGACTAAATTTGCCGATTACCTCTATCTTGCCCTTTCCGAGTCATTAAACAAAAGGCTCGCTTACCTTCGCGGCGAGGAAATCGTAAAATTATCGGAATACACCAAAAGCAATAACGCAACGGCTTCTGCCGTTACCAACGCCGCTAAACGGCAGACCATTCCGGCTTTTCGCCAAGAGGGTATTTGGCGAATCGCGAGAAGCTTTAAACGGGAGTAAGGATGCGTTTTGGGATTTAGGACTCCGCAGCGGTAGCGAGGAGCCCCGCAGGGGTGGAAAGTGCGAATAGCACTGACGAATCAATTACGATCGCTCTTTCGTTCCCGAATTTCCCAACCCCCAAACCCTATATCCAAATTTCCCTATCCCGTGTCCCTAAATTTTTTGGATTCCCCGGTCAGGCCGGGGAATGACGGGAATGTGTCTTCCTGTTTATTGACGATAAACCCCATGCCCTAAACGCTAAACCCAAAGTTTCATACATTCCGTCTTTCCTCCACCAAACCCTACACCCAAATATTCATATCCCTTGTCCCATTTCCCTGATTTTTAGGCTGGAAGCCGCTCCGATTTGGTCGGAAGCGTTGGAATCGCGCAGAAATTGCATTTTAAATTTTCAAGGCGTCTGTATATGCTGAAGAAATAAGTATCACCGCACATTTGGAACGTTTTACTATGCCGGTTTGGACTTAACTGATGCGGTAATAAGTATCACCGCAGACAAAGAACGTCTTACATACCGTTACGAACTCAATTAGGGCGCAAGATTTTGCACATCTATTGAGTTCGCGCTTGCATGTAAAGCGTTCTAAATCTGTGCCGCTACCTAGTGCGTCCCTACCATTTTCCATGCCCCAAGAACCGGAATATGAATATTCGGAAACCCGAATTTTCCTGTCCCTTATCCCTGAATTTTATACCTGATGAACTCAAGATGCGTGAGGGATAGTGACCCGCAGGGCGGAGACGCGCGCGGCTCCGTTGCACTTGGCGATTTTCGCCTTAGTGCAATATAGCCCGGCCGGCGCAAATCCATTACGAATTACGTAATTGGTAATAACACACAATACCCAAGTTCCATCGTAATTCGTAATTAATTTTCCTGCCGGAAGAACGTAAATGCGCCGGGCACGCCAAAGCCTCAGCCACAATCTTTTCACAATGTGGACATTTTGTTGAGATATAGTTTATTTTATTTTTAAAAAGTTTTACAAAAGTTTACATTCTTTTCTATTATTGATGCCACGAATTGAATTAACAAAAAAAATGGAGTTCAGTATATGGCTGGCACAAAAAATGTTTACCTCTTTGGTAAAGGTATTACGGAAGGAAACGGTTCTCAGAAGAATTTACTCGGGGGAAAAGGGGCAAATCTTGCCGAAATGGCTCGCCGCGGTTTTAATGTTCCGCCCGGGTTCACTATCACTACCGAAGTTTGTTCTTATTACTATGCGCACAAGCGCGAATATCCCGCGACTTTGAATGCCGACATCAAAAAAGCGGTGGCGGCTCTCGAAAGGGCGACCGGGAAAAAACTCGGAGGGTCCAAAAATCCGTTGCTTCTCGCGGTGCGTTCGGGGGCGCGGGAATCCATGCCGGGGATGATGGATACGATTTTGAACCTCGGTTTGAACGATACCACCGTGGAAGTGTTGAAGGCGAAATCCGGCAACGGGCGTTTCGCTTACGAATCTTACCGTCGTTTTATTCAAATGTATTCCGGCGTGGTGCTCGGCGTGGAACGCGCGAACGAACACGAGCACGATCCGTTTGAAGTGATTCTTGCCGATGCGCGGAAAGCCCGCGGCGTGGAACATGATAATCAACTGACCGAAGCCGATTTGAAAGAAGTGATTGCGAATTTCAAGAAACTCGTGCTGAAGAAAACCAAAAAAGAGTTTCCGACGGACCCTTATCAGCAGCTTGACGGCGCTGTGGGCGCGGTGTTTGCTTCCTGGATGAACGACCGTGCGATTCTCTACCGCAAGAAGTATAAGATTCCCGAAGAATGGGGCACGGCGGTAAATGTGCAGTCCATGGTGTTCGGAAATATGGGCGATAATTCCGGTACGGGTGTGGCGTTTACGCGCAATCCGGCGACCGGCGATAATGAGTTTTACGGCGAATTTTTGGTAAATGCGCAAGGTGAAGATGTGGTGGCGGGTATTCGCACGCCGCTGAAGATTTCCACGATGGCCGGTATCCCTGCGTTGAAGCATTGCTATAAGGAACTTTGCGGCGTTCGCAAGCAGCTCGAAAAAGAATTCGGCGATATGCAGGATTTTGAGTTTACGATCGAAGACGGCGAACTTTACATGCTTCAAACCCGTAACGGCAAGCGCACGGCGCAGGCTTATGTGAAAATCGCCCATGATATGGTGAAGTCGAAACTCATGACTCCCGAACACGCGATGGCCTCTGCCGATCCGGAAGCGATTGAGCAGTTGCTTGCGCCGGTGTTTAACAAAGAGGCGTACCAGAAAAGTTTGAAAGCCGGAAACCTCCTTACGAAAGGGCTCCCGGCGGGCCCCGGGGCGGCCACGGGGACGGTGGCTTTTTCTGCCGAAAAAGCGGAACGCTGGTCTTCGCATGGGCCGGTGGTGCTCGCCCGCGTGGAAACTTCTCCGGAAGATTTGCGCGGTATGCTTGCGGCCACAGGTATTTTGACGGCGCGCGGCGGCGTGTCTTCGCATGCGGCCGTGGTGGCGCGCCAGATGGGTAAAGTATGCGTGGCCGGGGCGGCCGATATTGAAATTGATTATGCCGCGGGCATTATGACTTGCAACGGGCATACCCTTAAAGAGGGCGATTTCATTTCTATTAACGGCAGCACCGGAGAAATTATTGCCGGTAAAATCGAAACGGCTCCGTCGGAGCTGATTCAGGTTCTCGTGAACAAGACTCTTGCGCCGAAACATTCCGAGCTTTTCCGGTATTACGATTTTGTGATGAAGCTCGCGGATCAATACCGCAAGCTCGGAATCCGCACTAATGCGGATCAACCGCAGCAGGCCGCGAATGCGGTTGCTTTCGGCGCCGAGGGAATCGGGCTTTGCCGTACGGAACACATGTTCTTTGAAGGGCATCGCATCGACTACGTTCGCGAAATGATCATCTTTGCCGCAGAATACGCCGAGTATAAGGACAAACTCGTGGCGCGCCCGGATGATGCCGATCTCCTCGCGAACGAATACCATATTGCCATTGCGCACTTTAACGATGCTCTCGAACACTTGCTCCCGATTCAGCAAAAAGATTTTGAAGGCATTTTTGAAGCGATGGGCGAACGTCCGGCTACCATCCGTTATCTCGACCCGCCTTTACATGAATTCCTGCCGCAGTCGAACGATCAAATTGATTTGCTCTCCCGCCGGCTGAATGTGCCGTTTGAACGCATTACCTCAATTGTCGCCGGGCTTCACGAATCAAACCCGATGCTCGGACATCGCGGTTGCCGCCTCGGGATTGTTTACCCGGAGATTTCCGAAATGCAGACCCGCGCGATTTTCCGCGCCGCTCTCGCGGTGGCGAAGAGAAAGAAAAAATTGCCGACGCCGGAAATCATGATTCCGCTCGTGGGTTTCGATCGCGAATTCCAATTGCAGGCGGAGGTGATTCACCGCGTGGCCGCCGAAGAAATGAAAGCCGCCGGCAAGAAAATTCCTTACAAGGTCGGAACGATGATCGAAGTGCCGCGTGCGGCTTTGACGGCCGATGCGATCGCGAAGCACGCCGAGTTTTTCAGTTTCGGCACGAACGATTTAACGCAAACCGCTCTCGGGATGTCCCGCGATGACTCCGGGCATTTCCTCCCGTATTACGAACGCAGCGAGATTAACATTATCAAGGTGAATCCGTTTGCTTCGCTCGATCAGGTGGGCGTGGGGAAACTCATGAAGCTTGCGGTAGATGCCGGTCGTGAAACGCGCCCCGACATTAAACTCGGGATTTGCGGTGAGCATGGCGGCGACCCGGCTTCGATTGATTTCTGCCATCGTTTGGGGCTTTCTTATGTGAGCTGTTCGCCGTTCCGTATTCCGGTGGCGCGCATTGCCGCTGCGAAATCGGCGGTGAAGGAATTGCTTGAGGCGGCTCCGGCAAAGAAAGCGGCCGCCAAGAAAACAGTCACTAAAAAAGTGAGTGTTAAAAAGGCGATCGCAAAGAAAGCCGCACCGAAAAAAGCAGTTTCTAAACCGGCAAAAAAACCGGTGCGCAAAGTAAAAAAATAATTTTCCGCGAGGAATTTTTTGAAGAAAAAACCGCTTGCAACCAAGCGGTTTTTTTGTATCCCCTAAATCCTCCTTGACCGCAGGATTTTTTCGATCAAGACTTTTTCCACGGCAGAAAAATCCGCATTCGAACGAACACCTTCGCGGTAAAGGATTTCGAGATCTTCAAAACGTTCGGTTTTGATGGCGGTCAGTACGGCGTGGCGCAGGAAAAACTCGTCCAAACCTTTCAGTTCATAATTTTCGATAAAAATGGAAAGGGCGTTACCGGCGGTTTCATAATCTTTGTGAAGCATGCCGTCAAGCATGGCAAATTCAAGCGCCTGTGCATTCGGGAGCCGCTCTTCCGCATGCCATTTTTTGATTTCGGCATAAACGCTGTCCCGGTTGCGTGTGGTGTCGTAGGGGAGTTCGCGAATCCATTCCCGGGCTTCGTCCCAAAAACGCACCCAGTCGATGGTTGCCGAATCTCGCAAATGATTCAGAAGTTCGCTTTGTCTGTAACGATCCGCCGGTATTTCGGATTTTACTTTGTTTTTAAAAGCCAGGCGCGGTGCATAATCTGCCGAGTCTAAAATTTCGGGCCAGCAGAGATCGCAGATATCAAATGCGGAAACCATTTTAACTTCGGTTTTCGTAAAGCGCGCTTCTTCGGCTTTGCTATCGACGATCGGCGTAAATTCGCTGTTGGGAATTACGGTTTGAAGAACCGGCCGGAGCATTTGGGTGGTGAAAAGAAAGTTTTGCTCGCCGAAAAAATCTGCCGGCCGGCCGATGGTTTTGAATTCTTTTTGAAGCACGGAATCACTATAAAAACGTTCAATATACCCCTGCCGAATCGGGGAATCGCCGGCGATAATAATTACGTCGGGTTCTTCGGGAGCTTTGTAAATCGTAACATAATCGAAAGAAACATCGAGCGCTTTCAAGATATTGAGGAACAGAACATCGTTAAATTCGTAGGTCTGAATCCATTGTACCCAATGTCCGCCGGGCTTAATGTAACGTTTCATGTGGCTGTAAAACTCGTGGCTGAAGAGGCTCGAAACCCCGCTCACCCAAGGGTTACTCGGCACGCTGATGATCATGTCGTATTGCTTGTGATGCGTATGAAAAAATGTTCTCGCATCGTCGATAAAAATTTTGATGCGCGGGTCTTCGTAACCGCGACGGTTCCACGGCATGAATCCTTTGGCGAGCGTCATCATTTCATTTTCGATTTCCACGCAGTCCAGGCGTTCGAGCAGGGGATCGGCAAGGAGATAATGCGCACCCATACCGCTTCCGAAACCGACCATCGCCGCTTCGTAAGGTTTGCCGTGCATCGCCATCGGCATAAAGGCGGTGGCCGCTTGCGTGAGTTCATCGCCTTCAATCGGGTTTTCCCGGTTTTTGGAAAGGCTCGCGTCTGCCTTGCCGTTGGTTTTCACATAGTAATGCACCCTGGATTCGTGAAAACTGATGGTCGCTGTTTTTCCGTTGCGCACCGTAATGGATTCATCGGGTTCAAAATCCTTGTAAGCCCGGAACGCCCCGGAGGTAATGCGGTGCGGTTCAAAGTCCATGAAGAACGAGGGGAATACGGCAATGAACAGGCACACGTAAAAGAGAACGGAATAGCGAAATTTTTTCCGGAAAATCATCAGGAGAACCGCGCCGATAGCGAGGTCGAGCAATGCCGCGCTCACGAGAGTCCATTTAAGTTGGAACACCGGAATCAGCACCATTCCCGCGAGGAGCGAACCTCCGATAGAACCGAGAGTGTTCCAGCCGTAAACTTTCCCAATGGGTGCTTCGGAACGGAACGCGCGGGTGAGAATCACGGTAATTAAAGGGAGTGTCATGCCGGCAAAGAAACTTGTGGGCACCATCCAGAAAACGGAAAGTACATATTTGAAAAGACTCCAGGCGATGTAACCGGGGTTCGTCGCGTTAAAAATCTGGTTCGCTTCGTTCATGGCCGTCCAGAACGGCGCATGGAAATAAAGTGTGCAAAGTGCGAAAAACGCCATGAAAATCTGGGCGAGGGCAAAAATCTTCAGGGGATCTTTTTTCACAAATTTCCGGCTGAAAAGGCTCCCGAGGGCGAGCCCGAAAATAAAGGCGGAAAGCATTTGATCGAAACTGTGGCTCGAAGAACCCATGAGTAAGCTGAGCAGGCGAATCCATACAATTTCATAGACAAACGAAGAAAGTCCGGTGAGAGCGGCAATCAGGAGCCAAATACTTTTTCGCTTCGGCATGGGGAGCGCCTCTTCGGCGGTTTCCGGTTCGGGAACGGTTTCTTCGAAATTCTCCGAAGTTCTTTTGGAGGCATCGATCATCCAGAAGCAGGCGGCAAGAATAAAATTGAACGTGCCCGCAATTTGGAGCGTCCACTGGTTTCCGAAAGTCGGAATGAGAATATAACTCGCCAGTAAAATCCCGAAAGCCGCACCGAAGGAGTTTGTAAAATAAAGTTTGGGAATGGAAACTTCGCCGGAATCTTTATCGAGGCGCATTAAACCTGCGGCGATAAACGGGAATGTCATGCCGAGCGCAATCGCCACCGGAAGCGTGCTGCCGACCGCGAGAAATATCTTAAGAATCTCTGCTTGCCTGGTAGAAAGCGCGGCCGACCAGGAAGAATCATAAAAGGTGTTCGTAATGGCAACGTAAGCCGGGTGATAAAGAAACCCGCCGATTCCAATGCCCAGTTCCGTAATCGCATAAGCGCGGAGCGGGCGCTTGATTTTGGAAACCATTTTCCCGGCGATAAAACTCCCGAGAGCGAGCCCGCCCATGTAAATGCAAAGCGTGAGAACTTGTCCGTAGCTCGCATGCCCGAGAAATAATTTGAGATAACGCGCCCAGGAACCTTCGTAAATAAGCCCCGCCACGCCGGAAAGAGCAAAGAGAACATAAATAAGATTTGCCATAAAAGTAATATAGAATTCGGGCAGAGGCACAAAGGTCCCCGGGCAATGCTATTGCCGCCGTTTTAAGCCTCCCGGATTCCTGCCGAAATTTACAGGGTAGACTCATCGAAAAATATTCCAAATAATCTAAATTGTATCTTGAAATAAAGCACAACCAAAGGAATCATTATGGATTTGAAAAATAAATGGGTGTTCGTGACCGGAGCTTCCCGCGGTGTCGGGCGCGAAATGGCACGCAGCATGGCGCGCCTCGGCGCTAACATCATTCTCCAAAGCAGAGATGTTTCTCACACAAAACCTTTGGAAGCCGAACTTCAAAAATCGGGGGCGCAAACCCTTTCTTTTGCGTGTGACCTCGAATGTGAAAAATCCGTTCGGGAAATGCTGAATGCCATTGACGAGGCGAAAGTTCAAGTGGACTTTATCTTTAACAACGCCGGCATTCAAGTACCTTATTGCGAGGATTATTTTACGCCGAAACGCGAAGATTATTTGAAAGCCTATGCGGTCAATTGTCTCGCTCCCGTGCAGATCGCTTACCACTTTTTACCGAAGATGATCCGAAACGGATTCGGGCGGATTGTGATGACCACAAGCGGCATTGCCGATCAGCCGGAACTTATGGGTTATGCCTGTTCCAAAGCGGGCTTGAACGCGTTTGTGAAAGATTTTGCCGTGAAGTTAAACGGAACGAACGTGATGATGAATCTTTTGGACCCGGGTTGGCTGCAAACGGATTTAGGCGGGCCGAATGCTCCCAATACCGTGGAAACCGTGATTCCGGGCGCGCTGGTGGGTGCACTTTTGGAAGACAAAAAAAGCGGTCGCTGGTTTTCGGCTCAGGAATTTGCCGGGCTTTCCCTGGAAGCCGCTCTCGAAAAAGCCGCAAAATGAAAGCGGCTTTGACTCCGCCCATCGGGATTCTCGGTTTTGGCGTTGAAGGCGCGAGTACGCTCCGTTACTTACAAAGGAACGGCATCCGGAATATCGTCATTATGGATCGTGGAGCGGTGACGCTCCCTCCGGATTTATCCCCCGGTGTTTCGGTAAAAGTATTTTCCGGAGATTCCTATTTGGATGGGCTTCGGGATTGTGTGACGGTGGTGCGTTCCGCCGGCGTGAATCCGCTCCTCCCCGAGATTTTGAAATTCCGGGAGAACGGCGGTCTGCTCACGAGTCAAACGGAAATTTTTGCGTCATCGGCGTAACGGGAACTTTCGGGAAAGGAAGCTGCATCAGCATGATCGAGCATGTTTTCGTTCATCTGAACATTCCCTGCAAAATCGGCGGCAATTTCGGGATTCCCGCGATGGATCTTTTGGAAACGCACATCGATGAACGTTATTCCCTGTTGGAACTTTCGTCTTTTCAGTTGATGACCCTTTCCGAATCCCCGCATATCGGCGTGGTACTTCATGTTTCCTCGGAACATTTGGATTGGCATACTTCGGTGGAAGAATACCGGAATGCAAAAGCAAATCTCGTGCGTTGGCAGAAAAAATCGGATTTTTGCATCTATAATAAAAATGCGCCCGCCTCCGAAAAAATTGCCGGAGAATCCGAGGCGAATCATCTTTCTTTCGGGCGCGAAAAGGCGAACGCCATCGTTTCGGACGAATCGGTGGTGATTGGGGAAAATCGTTTGGCGCTCCGGGATTGTAAAGTTCGCGGCACATTTCAGCTTGAAAATATGGCAGCCGCTCTTTTGGTTTGCAAGGCTCTCGATTTGGATATAGCGGCGGCGATGAACGCGCTTAAAACGTATGAAGCGCTCCCGCTTCGCATGGAATTCCGCGGAGAATTTTCGGGCATTGAATTTTTCAATGATTCTTATGCCACTCGCCCGGAAGCGACCATTGCCGCAGTCAAAAGCATGACGCGCCCGTTTTCGCTGATTCTCGGCGGTTCGGAAAAATTTGCGGATTTTTCCGGACTTGTTTCCGAACTGGTTGCATGCCGGAATTTGAAACAAGTCGCGCTGATCGGCGCCACCGCCGCCCGGCTTGAAACCGCTCTCACTCAGGCCGGATATTCGGGTAAATTAAAGCAGTTCGATGACTTCCGCGCCGCCTTTGAATTCGGCATTGCCATCGGCCCCGGCGCCGCCGTGCTTCTCTCACCGGCGTGTGCCTCCTTCGGACTTTTCAAGAATTACAAAGAACGCGGAAAGGTTTTCAACGAATTGATTGAAGAATGGGTTCGTTGAATTGAGGGTGTGAAACAATCGTGAAATTGAGGGGAGAGATAAAAAACGGCATGACTATCCGTATATTTGTATTAAAAACGAATAGAATCGCGTTTTTTCCGAATTATATTTAGAAAGTATGACTCCCGAAGAAAAAGCCCGACTCGTCATTGATAAAAAATTGGAAAGTGCCGGCTGGCAAGTAGTGGATCGAACTCATTATTCTCCATCGGTTTCTGCCGTTGCTGTACGGGAAGGTTTGTTGAAGGGGAACCTTGAAGCCGATTATTTATTGTTTATCAATGGAAAAGCGATTGGAGTTATTGAAGCAAAAAAAGGAGATACGGAACTTTCGGAAGAGGTCGCAAAACAAGCCGAAAGATATGCTCGAAAACTTTTTAATTGGTATCCATGCTGGCAAAATCCATTGCCGTTTGTTTATCTCTCGAATGGTAAAGAATTGTTATTTCGAGACATTCGCGATAATAATTCCGAATATCAATCTATCGAACAAATGCACACGCCACGCCAAATGGTTAAAATGGCAGGTATTGAAGATGAATTTGCAGGTTTGCCCGCTTTATCTCCGAGGGAAATTAAGGCATTACGGGTTTGTCAATTTGAAGCGATCACACAATTAGAAAACAGTTTTGGGCGGGGTGAGAAACGAGCCTTAATGGTGCTTGCTACCGGCGCCGGCAAAACCTTTACTGCTTGTATGGCGAGTTATCGTTTGTTGAGTTACACATCAACAAAACGAATTTTGTTTTTGGTGGACAGAAATAATTTGGGCAAGCAAGCGGAAGGGGAGTTCGGCACATTCCGCCTGACGGAAAACGGCGACCCTTTCAATACTATTTTTGTGGTTGAACGACTGAAATCACCTCGTATTCCACCCGAATCGAATGTGGTAATTTCCACTATTCAGCGAATTTTTGCCGTCCTCACAGGGCAGGAATTTACAGATGATGACGAATCCGAAGAAAATATCCGTTCTTTTGAACATGAAGATATTATAGAACTTGGCCATAATATCAAACGTTCACCTGATTTTTTTGATACCATTATTGTGGACGAATGTCACCGGTCGATTTATGGGCGTTGGCAAAAGGTTTTAACTTATTTTAATAAAGCAAAAATTATTGGATTGACAGCAACGCCTGTGCCTGAAACACTCGCTTTTTTTAATAATAATCGCGTTGTAAATTATACGCTCGAAAGATCGATCGCCGATGGAATTAATGTGAATTGCCGGATATATCGTATCAAAACCAAAGTGAGTAGTGAGGGTGGAATTGTCAAGAAAGGAGAAAGTTTTAACGAATTAACCCGTTACACGAAAACAGATGCTTTGAAGATCGCTGAGAACGAAGTTTCCTATGAAAGCCAGGAACTGGATCGTTCGATCGTGAATCCAACGCAGATTCGCCTGGTGTTAGAAAGTTTTCGGGATGCTATTTATACTGAGCTTTTTCCGGATAGAAAACCGGAAATGGATTATATACCCAAAACGTTGATTTTTGCCAAAAATGATAATCATGCGACACGAATTGTCGAAATAGTTAAAGAGATTTTCCCAAGTCAGTCACCCGATTTTGTACAAAAGATCACCTACTCCGCAGGCGATAGTGCGGAATTAATCCGTAATTTTCGAAATGATCAATCGTTTCGAGTGGCTGTCACCGTCAATTTGATTGCTACCGGTACGGATATAAAGCCTCTTGAAATACTTGTTTTCATGCGCGATGTCGCCTCGGAATCATTATACATACAAATGAAAGGCCGTGGTGTGCGGACGATCGGGGATGAACTGTTGCGTACTGTAACTCCTAATGCAACGAGCAAAGATTCGTTTTATTTGGTTGATGCCGTTGGTGTAACCGAAAGTGAAAAATTTGTTCCCAAGCCGGGAGAAGATGCATTACCAATCAACCCGACACTCAAAGAATTGTTGGAGAAAATTTCTTACGGCTATTTACCCGATGATTACTTATATTTACTTGCCGGAAAACTTTCACGAATTAATGCCAAAAGTGAAGAAAAACACCGCATTGAATTTGCCGGTTTGGCTGGCATGACAATGTATGATTTGGCGATATCCATTTTTAACGCTTTTGAATCGGAGAAAAATCTACCGGAATTCATCAGTTCAAATGAACCAAATACCGAGCGAAAAGCATTGGTCGCATTACTTGCCAATAATCCCGAGGCTCGAAAATATTTATTGGTGTTGAATGCCGGATTTGTAAAAATTCTCATTCCGGGTGAAGATGAGTTGGTGTATAAAGGTTTTTCGATTGAAGACGCGACTTCTACCACACAGGCTTTTGAAGAATATGTAAATGAGCATAAAGATGAAATTGAAGCTTTGCGGATTATTTACAACAATCAAGGTATGCCGATAACTTATTCAATGCTTCACGATTTGAAGGAAAAATTACTTTCGGCCGATATTCGTTTCAAACAAACGCAACTTTGGAATTCTTACTCTATTGTAAGTAAAAGTAAAGTCATTCCACTTGAAAAAAATGAACGGGAAGTCCTTACCAATTTAATTCAATTAGTTCGTTATGCTTTTCACTTAATCCCCGAATTAAAATCTTTGGCCTCGCTCGCCGCACAGCGTTTCGAGTTGTGGTGTGGGCAAAATCAACGTCCGTTAACAGAACCTCAGAAAGAAATTATGAAAGAGATCGTTGGCTACATTGTGTCGAATGGTTTCTATGCTAATCAGGATTTACGGGAAGAAAACATGCAGGTTTTTGCACAGTTAGTGAAGAACTTCGGCTCGGCAAACGCGGTTGATGAGGTGTTGGCGAGTTTGAGCAAGTGGATGTTGGCGGGGTAGAATAAATTAAAATAAAAGGGTTATATGAAAATAAAAAAAATCAAAATTGAGAAATTTAAAAGATTTACAGATTTAACGGTAGATGAATTGCC
>QMCE01001287.1_pt1 | contig 13700 bp, 9 predicted proteins | sample 1821851 | NCBI WGS metagenome assembly QMCE01 (sample SAMN09453174, study PRJNA476694) | Termite gut metagenome, whole genome shotgun sequencing project. | isolation source: worker | host: Odontotermes sp. | place: South Africa:Pretoria | collected 2016-01-28 | reverse complement strand
ATATGATCACCCGCATAGACATGAGCGAGTATCAGGAGCGCCATTCTGTGAGCCGTTTGATCGGGGCGCCTCCGGGATACGTGGGCTACGACGAGGGCGGCCAGCTGACCGAGGCCGTGCGGCGCAAACCATACTCGGGGGTGTTGTTGGACGAGATCGAAAAGGCGCACCCCGATGTGTTTAATATCTTGCTGCAAGTTCTGGACGACGGCCGCCTGACCGACAACAAGGGCCGAACGGTCGACTTCCGCAACACTATCATCATCATGACCTCAAACATGGGTTCGGCGGTGATCCGCGAGAACTTTGATCGTGCGGCGGACAGTGGGAGCGCCCACGGCGGTTCAAAAAACTCCGACGGCGAGGTCTCCGAAGAAGTTATCGAGAAGACCCGCGACGAGGTGATAGAGCTGATGAAACAGGTGCTCAAGCCCGAATTCCTCAACCGGATCGACGAGATAGTGATGTTCACGCCCCTCACCCGCGCCGATACCCTGCGCATAGTCGACATTCAGATCGCGGGTATAGTGCGTATGTTGCGGGCGGTGGGCGTCGAGCTGACGGTGGACAAAAAGGCGCGTCAGTGGTTGGCCGACGAAGGGTTCGATCCCGTGTACGGCGCCCGTCCGGTGAAGCGCGCCATCCAGCAAAACCTCGTCAACGAGCTGTCGAAGCAGATACTTGCCGGCGCCATCAATCGCGAAGAACCCGTGGAGGTCTCCGCGGCGGGGGACGGTCTCGCGTTCCGGAATTAAAAATTAAAACTTTTAGTTATCTTTGCCATATATAAACTGGGGGATTATGGCAAATTCATTTATAGGGGCGGGTGTTGCGTTGGTGACGCCTTTCGGGGCCGACGGGGCGGTCGATTTCGGGGCGCTGGAGGCTTTAATTGATAATATTATTGAGGGTGGTATGGATTATGTGGTGGCGCTGGGGACCACGGCCGAGACGCCCACGTTGAACCATGCCGAGCGGGCCGCGGTGAGGGATTTTGTGCGCGGGCATTGTCAGGCTATTAATGCGAAGGCCCATAGACGGGTGGGGGTTGTGTTGGGCATGGGGGGGAACGACACGGCGAAGTTGTGCGGCGAGTTGCGGGAGTTGGACCCGAGTGGTTTCGACGCGGTTCTGACAGTTGCGCCGTACTATAACAAGCCTACGCAGGAGGGGCTTTTCCAGCACTATCGGGCGGTTGCCGGGGCGTCGCCGCTGCCGGTGATCCTGTACAACATTCCCGGGCGTACGGGGGTCAACATGACCGCCGAGACGACGCTGAGGATCGCGCGCGAGGTGCCCGGTGTTGTTGGTGTTAAAGAGGCGAGCGGCGATCTGGCGCAGATGGAGGCCATCCTGAAGGGCGCACCGGAGGGGTTCGTGGTGCTGTCGGGCGACGATGCCATTACGTTGCCGTTGGTCGAGAAGGGTGGCCACGGGGTGATCTCGGTGATGGCCAACGCGTTCCCCGCTCGTTTCAGCAGCATGGTGCATGCTGCTCTACAAGGAGACATGGCGGGTGCGCAGGAGATTTGGGATTCGGACTTCGAGGAGTTGTGCCCGCTTTTGTTCGCCGAGGGCAATCCCGCAGGCGTGAAAACCGTTATGTCGTTGCAGGGAGTTTGCCGGCCCGACGTTCGCTTGCCGCTGGTGGCGGGCAGCGAGGGCTTGCGGAGTGCAATTGCTAAATTGTTATAGATTCGCTATGGGAAGGTTATTGCGTTTTATGGGGGTGCTTTTTGCACTTTCAATTTTCAATTTTCAATTTTCAATTGCACCTGTACAGGCGCAAAAAATTCCGGTGGAGGAGGACATTTTGCCCAAAATTTTGGACACCGAATCTCCGTTTTACTATCCGGCTTTGATGGCGCGGTACATGGAGGGGGATGAGACGCTGACGGGGGATGATTATTACTATTTGTACTATGGGTTTGCGTACGACAATAACTACGACGCGCACAAGGAGCTGCCCGGGGCGAGTGTGATGTACGGGGTTTTTAAGCGCAGTTCGAGGCCCACGAGAGAGGAGGCGTTGTCGATTATCGAGGCGGGGCGGCTCAACATGACGGTCGATCCGTTCAGTCCCTCGAACGTCAACATGATGACGTGGGCTTACGGGCTGGTGGGCGATACGTTGCAGATGGCCAGGAGTGCGGCGCGGTTCCGCGGTATCGTGGGGGCGATCGAGAGTTCGGGTACGGGGCTGAGGGAGCGCTCGCCGTGGCACATTTTGAGGTTCACGCACGCGAACGACATTGTTGCTGAGCGCGGCTTGAAAATTGCTAATCGTCAGGTGCGCAGCCGGACTGTGGAGTACATTCAGGTGGAGCCGAATCCGGCTAAGGTGAAGGGCTATTTTTTTAACTATGAGCGAGTTTACTGGAATCCGTATGATGGTGAAAGAATACAAAAAAAGAGCAACTGGCAGTTCAATGGCATCCCGTTATAGGGGGGGCTATTGTGGGGTGTTGTGTGCTAATCTATTGCTGTTGGGGCTGTCGTTGGTGATGCTGACCGGCTGTTTGAAGGATCCCGGGGATGACCCCAGGCCCGTCGATCCCGAGGGTCGGGTGTTGGTGATGTACGACAACATCGGATCGTGGTTCAGGGACGATGTGGCGGAAGCCGCAAGGGCGGTTGCCGCCGGGGCGCTCAAAAAAGAGAACCAGCGTGTGATCGTTTTCGAGCGCCGAAATTCGGGCAGTGTGGTGTACGAGTTGGTGCAGGATGGCAACAGCTATCGCGAGAAGATGGTAAAAGAGTATGCCAACGGTGTGAACAACACTCTGTCGGTGGAGGTGATGCGGAGTGTTGTGGCCGATATTCGTGATTACGCGCCCGCCGCCCACTATGGGTTCGCCTTCGGGTCGCACGGGCTGGGGTGGGTGCCCAAATCTATATGGGGATCCGTTCCTTATGGACGTCGTGCTCCGGCCGATAATCCTTTCGGAGAATTCATGGAGCCGAGGGAGAACCCGACCACTCGTTTCTTCCGATCTCAATGGGGCGAGAATATGGACGTTGCCGAGTTTATCGACGCCCTCGACGAGTGGGATTGGGAGTTTATTATTTTGGACGATTGCTTTATGGCCGGCGTTGAGACTCTTTACCAGATGCGCGGTTTGGCCGATTATATTATCGCCTCGCCGACCGAGATAATATCCCACGGGTTTCCCTACGATCGTGTGGTGAGCCGCCTTTTTGCCGACTGGGAGAATGATATTGAAGTTGCGTTGACGGCCGTTTCGCAGGCCTTTGTAGATTGGTATGAGGAACAATATAACGACGCTCGAAGTGCAACCATTTCGTTGGTGGATACATCGCAATTGGATGCTTTGGCCGCGGCTATCGGACTGCTAAATCTGAATGTTAACGAGTTGACCTCCGTGGAGGGCATCCAATACTATGAAGGGCTATCCCGTCCCGGCCACCTTTTTTACGACATCGATGATTATCTGAGTCGTATTCGCGGGACAACCATGCCGACGGAGTATAATGGTTTTGTTGCCGCGCTTGACCGTGCGGTCGTTTGGGCCGGGCACACCGACGAATTTTATTCGGGATACCCTGCCCCGCTTGGTCAGATGATTCCTGTGAACCATTTTTCGGGCGTGGCGGTGTTCATCCCTTGGAGTGCCACGGCAGTGTATGTCCCCGCCTATCAGGAGACGGAGTGGTACAGGGCGGTTTATCAGTGATATAGTTGTGTGATTATATAACTGTTTTATAGCTGTGTGTTATGTATAGGCCGATGCAAATCCCTGGCGTGGATCAGGACCAGATCGCCGAGACCGACAGTCTGCTCCGGGCTGAGTTGGCGGCGGATGTCAAGTCGTTCACCTCGATGACTTGGGAGGGACGTTTTCACATCATACTCGATAACCTGTGGGACGTGGGAGTGAAGCTGTTGGTGGTTGTTGCGATATTCGTTGTCGGGCGGTGGGTGATCAAGCGGATTATAAAATTAGTCGATCTCATCTTCACCAAGCGGCGGCTCGACCCGGCGCTCAGGTCGTTCACGCGGTCGCTGGTGTCGGGATTTTTGTGGCTGGTGCTGTTTTACCTGATGATCGCGTGGCTGGGGGTCAACACGTCGTTGTTCGTGGCGTTGTTTGCGGCGGCCGGTTTGGCGATCGGGATGGCGTTGAGTGGGGTCTTTCAGAACTTCGCGGGCGGGGTGATGATTCTGCTGTTGAAGCCTTTCCGCTGCGGTGACTGGATCGAAACCCAGGGTCAGGCGGGTTCGGTGGTCGACATAAAACTGTTTAACACCATTCTGCGCACGGCGGACAACAAGACCATTCTGATCCCCAACGGCAGCGTGTCGAACAACATCATCAACAATTTTCACGTGTCGCACACACGTCGTCTGGAGTGGACGATCCCGCTCGTCGTGGGCACCGATTTCGATGCCGCGAAGGCCGTGGTGATGGAGCTGTTGGCGGCCGAGGGGCGTGTTTTGACGACACGGCCCTCGGAAGTTGTGGTCGGCAAGCTGAACACCAATTCGCTCGATGTGGTTGCGCGTGCGTGGGTCAATACGCCCGATGCCCAGGACGTTTTCGAGGACATGAACGCCGTCTTTTATCGCACCATGCCTGCGCGCGGGTTCAACTTCCCCGATCCGCAGCAGGTTGTGTTGGCCAGGATGTGATTATCTTATTGTTGTGCTATTCTAATATTATTGGGCTATGAAGAAACTTTGGATTGTATTGATTATGGGTGTTTTGGTTGGCGCCGGGGTTGGCGTTGGTGCTTGCGGATCGCGGGCTAATAGTGTTGCGCCGGAGAGCATTGCGCTGCCGGCGGTTACGGAGAGTGGCACGACGCTTTTGCAGGCTTTGAAGGATCGTTCGTCGGTGCGTTCGTTTGCCGATGTCGCCTTGTCGCCCGAGCAGCTTTCGGGTGTTCTGTGGGCTGCGGCCGGGCAGAACAGGCCAGATGGTAAACTGACCGCTCCCTCGGCGATGGCGCTCTATCCTATCCGCACCTACGCCGTGCTGGCGGACGGGGTGTATCTCTACGACGCTGCTTCGCACTCTCTGAAGCTGGTTGCGGCGGGCGACCACAGGCGGCTGGCCGGATTGCAGGACTTTGTCTACACCGCGCCGCTGAACATCGTGTATGTGGCAGACATGGCGGTGTTCGGCGATCGTTGGTCGTCGAGTACGACGCGGCCCGAAGGTGAAGACGGCGGGATGCCCGAAGCGGATATCCTGAGGCTTTGTTCGCTCGATGCGGCGGGCTATTGCCAGAACGCCAACCTGTGGGCGACGGCGAATGGGCTGGGAGCCGTGACCCGTGCCGGAGCGCAGGGCGAGGAGTTCCTGAAGGTGATCGGTGCTCCTGCTTCTTATCGCTTCGTCTTGGCCCAGACGGTCGGCGTTCCCGCGAAGTAAGCGATTGCGATGATGTCCCCCCCCCTCCCCCCCCCCATAAATCAAAAGCCCATGGCCTTACCGCCACGGGCTTTTGATTTATGGTCAGTGACAATACCAGCCTACCCCTTGATCAGCACCTCGGCGATCTGGACGGCGTTGAGGGCGGCGCCTTTGCGGATCTGGTCGGCCACGCACCAAAACGCCAGTCCGTGGTCATTCGCGGTGTCGCCCCTCAGGCGACCCACATACACATCGTCCTTGCCGGCAACCTGCAGCGGCATCGGATAGCGCAGATCCGCCAATTCCGAGGCCGGAGCCGCCGCGCCGGGGTTGTCCACAACAACCACACCCTCGGCCGCCTCGAACGCCGCACGCGCCTCGGCCACCGACACCGGCCGTTCGGTCTCCACCCAGATGCTCTCGCTGTGGGCCCGCAGGACCGGCACCCGGACACACGTGGCCGAAACGGCAACGTCGCTGTGCATGATCTTTCGCGTCTCGTTGAGGGTCTTCATCTCCTCCTTGGTGTAGCCGTTGTCCATAAAGACGTCGATCTGCGGAATGAGATTGTAGGCCAACTGGTAGGCGAACTTATCGATCGTAGGCTCCTCGCCGCGACTCAACTGTGCGGTCTGCTCCACCAGCTCGGCCATGGCCTGGGCTCCGGCGCCGCTCGACGACTGATAGGTCGACACATACACCCGCCGGATATGCGAAATCTTCTCGATCACATTCAGCGCCACCACCATCTGAATGGTCGAGCAGTTCGGATTGGCGATCACCCTCCGCGGCGCGTCGAAAGCATCCCGCGGGTTCACCTCGGGCACCACCAAGGGCACGTCGTCGTCCATCCGGAACGCCGACGAGTTATCTATCATAACACCCCCGTACTTCGTAATATCCTTCTCGAACTCGCGGCTGGCGCCCGCCCCTGCGCTTACAAAAGCATAGTCGACCCCTTTGAAATCATCCCCATGCTGTAACAGTTGCACCTTAATTTTCTTGCCCCTGAACTCATACTCGCGTCCGGCACTTCGCTCGCTGCCGAACAACAGCAGCTCATCGCACGGAAAGTTCCGTTCGGCCAGAATCCTCAAAAACTCCTGCCCCACTGCCCCGCTAACACCTACAATCGCACATGTCATATCTATATGGTTTTAATCTGAATTTATTTGCCTTCGCGCATTGCTCCGTCAGTCGCATCTGCCTACGCATAGCCAGCGCGAACTTTAGGCAGATCAACTAATGACGAAAAATTAGGAATCGCAATATTAGTTAATCAAAAAATTCGTCTTCGTAAACAGGCTGCGGGGTCGCAAAGTCCTCGCCTTCGACCACACCATCCATCTCGCGGCAATTATAGGTGATCGCACCCGGCGGTACGTCGAAAACATCGGTCTGAGTGATGCCCAGAGCCGGATCGGCGTACACCCGCTTCATAAACTCACCGTAGATCGGCAACGCGATCACCGAACCCTCGCCCGCCCGCATCGGATGGACGCTCTGGTCCTCGCCGCCCACCCACGCTCCGGCCACGAGCCGCGGAGTGACCCCAACGAACCATGCGTCGCGACTCTCCTGCGAGGTACCGGTCTTGCCGCCCATCTGGGCCGTGAAGCCGTACCTCCAGCGCAGACTGCCCGCCGTGCCCGCGTTGATCACGTCTTGCAAAACCTGAAGCGTCGTATAGGCCGTCTGCTCGTCGATGGCCTCGACGCTCTCGGGCAGGAAACTGGAGATAAGGTTCCCCTGCCTATCCTCAATGCGCGCCACAAATATAGGCTCGGTACTCATCCCCTTGCTGGCAAAAGTGGAATAGGCTCCCACTAACTCCATCAGCGACACGTCCATAGTACCCAGCGCAAGAGCGTGAACAGGATCGATATAACTGTGGATCCCCATGTTATGAATGAAGTCGGCGACGGCTTCAGGGGCCTTAGCCTCCTTCATGATCCACGCCGTATAATTATTGCGACTATTCTGCAACCCCCACTTGAGCGGGTGCATCCCTCCGTCGTACTCCACATTGCCCGCCTCTTTGGGTGTCCACGGCGCGCCAGTAGTAGTGTCGATAGTCACCGGAAGATTGGGCACCGGAGTACAGGGATCGAGCCCCAACTGCGAAAACGCAAACGTATAGACAAACGGCTTTATCGTCGACCCGCATTGCCTCTTGCCCTGAGAAGCGTTATCATATTTGAAGTACCGGAAATTGGGCCCGCCCACATACGCCCTCACGTTACCGGTCCCCGGCTCCACTGCCACGAACGACGCCCTCATCAGCTTCTTAAAGTGAATAACGGAGTCCCTTGGCGTCAGCAACGTATCCCTCATCCCCCGATAGGTAAACAGCCTCATCCTTACCGGAGTGTCAAAGGCAGCCTCGATATCGGCCTTCGACGCCCCGGCCTCCTCCATCTGGAAATAACGATCGGAATACCTGAGCGCGTTCCACACAATGGCGTCGATCTGCTTTTGAGTCTGGCGCTGAAACACAACGCCCGTGCGCTCGAACTGCGCGTCCATATAGGGCTGTATCTCGTCCCTTAACCGCTGCTCCACCGCCTGCTCGGCATAGCGCTGCATCGACGCATTGATAGTGGTGTAGATCTTCAGCCCATCGCTGTAAATATTATACGGCTGCCCGTCCGCCTTTTTATTTTTATGCACCCACCCATACAGAGGATTGGTCTCCCAGCGCCTCACCGCGTACTCAAAATCCCAGTCATTCGCATACTGCCGCCGCACCGGCTTCTCAGCCTGCATAACAAGCCGCAACATTTCCCGAAAGTAGGTCCCGGTCCCTTCATCATGCGACACCGGATTATAATCCAACTCGATAGGAAGCGCACTCAGCGAATCATACTGCGCCCTTGTAATATACCCCACGCTCTCCATCCTCCGCATGACGGTATTGCGCCGCGCCAACGAATTATCATAATTGATAACCGGATTGTACCTCGTTTGGGCATTCACCACACCGACCAACGTGGCACTCTCCTGCAAATTCAACTCACTCGGACTCTTCCCAAAGAACGTGTGCGCGGCGTTCTTTATCCCATACGCATTGGAGCCGTAGAACACGGTATTGAGATACATCGTAAGTATCTCTTCTTTAGTGTAATTATACTCCAGCTTAATCGCCGTGATCCACTCTTTCAACTTATCCGTACCGATCCACCCCTTGCGCTTGAACAGGTTCTTAGCCAATTGTTGTGTAATCGTCGATCCCCCGCCCTGACTCTGTCCCAGACCGATAGTCCGAAACGCTACGCGCGCAAGCGAAATAAAGTCAATCCCGCTGTGCCGATAAAACCGCACATCTTCGGTCGACACCAACGCCGCCACCACATCGGTCGGCAGATCGGCATAGTCCACAAAAGTCCTGTTCTCCACATAGAACGTCCCGAGCAACCGCCCCTCTTCCGAAATGATCTCCGTCGCCAAATTACTCTTCGGATTCTCCAGCTCCTCAAAAGTCGGCAGCTTACCGAAAGCCCCCCCCGCCGTCAAAGCCAACAACACCAACAACACAACGAACGGCGCCGCCACGACGACCCAGAAAACAGTAACCGCTCTGCGCGAAACATTAATCATGGCGCAAAGATAGTGAAAAGTGAAAAGTGAGAAAGTGAAAAGTTAAGGAATTTTCACATTCCGGCCTCGGCGGGCATGACGAACGCCCGGATGCCTTGTTGGGGTGCTTCGGCGTCGATGTCGCGCAGGGCGGCAAGGATCGGCGCCACGCGGTCGTCGTCCACAAAGGCGAGGATCGACGAGTTCATGCTCGGCCACGCGTGACTCCCATAGTGGGGTTCGCCGGTTTCGGTTCCGCGCCCCTCGGTCAAAGCCCAACGAGTGAAACCGTTCACCTTCAACCTGTCCAGCGCCGCATTGACACTCAACGTGTGTGCCTGATTGTAACTTATGAATATTCCTTTCATTCCAACAACAAATTACGAATTACAAATTTCCACCGCACGCTCCGTCGCTTGCGACTTCCTTGCGCTACGCAACCTGCGCACAGGCCTGAGAACTCCGCAACTGCAGAAGTTCGCAACCGACTCCGCTTCCCGTTCGCTGACGAAAAAACATGCCCTAATAATTAATAATTTACGCCTTCCTCAACATCCTGCGTCGGCGCGCCTTAGCCTGTTTGCGCACCTCGAACACGGTGTACAGCGCCGGGATCACGAACAGCGTCAACAGCGTCGAGAAGGTCATACCGCCCATGATGGCGATACCCATCGGCTGCCACAGTTCCGAACCGTCGCCCCAACCCATCGCCATGGGCAACATACCCAGGATGGTGGTCACCGAGGTCATCAACACCGGCCTGAGACGGCTCTTGCCCGAAGCGACCACCGCCTCCAACACGCCCGAACCGCGCTCGATCAGCAGGTTGGTGTAGTCCACCATCACGATACCGTTCTTGGTCACGATACCCACCAGCATGATCGCCCCGATCATCGCTATCATCGACAGCGGAGTGCCGGTTATCCACAGCGCCAGGAACACACCGGTGAAGGCGAACGGCAGCGTGAACATAATGATGAACGGCATGCGCAGACTCTCGAACTGGGTTGCCATCACGATATAGACCAGCATCACCACCAGCAGCAGCAGCGCCGCGAAGTCGCTCATCATATCTTCCATGTCCTCCATCGAGCCGCCCACTTCGAGCGCCACTCCATCGGGTACGTCGTAGCCATCCAGCATGCCGCGGACGTCCTTCACCACGCTCCCAAGGGCGTAACCCTCGCCGACACTCGACTGCACGGTGACGATCCTTTGGCGGTTCTCGCGTTCGACGGTCGGTGCGGCGTACTCCTCGCCTATGGTTGCCACGTCGGTGAGCTTCACCGGCTGGCCCGTCGCGCCGCGCAGAGTGATGTTCTCCACGTTGGCGAACGACTCGCGGTAGGGTTCGTCGTACCGCACAACGATGTCGTACTCGTCGCCGTCTTCGCGATACTTGCTGGCGTCCAACCCGTTAATACTGCTTCTTAAATAGCTCGACGCCACGGCCGACGAGATGCCATAATAGGCGAGCTTCCGGCGGTCGAAAACCACATTATATTCCGGCCGCAGGTCGTCTCGCGACAGGCGCACGTCCCTTGTGCCGTCCAACTCTGCCAAACGCCCCTGCAGATCGAGCGCCACGCTGTTGGTCAGGTTCATATCCTGGCCGAACACCTTCACGTCCACCGTCGAGGAGCCGCTCATGCCGCCCTCCTGTCCTCCCGGGATGACGTTGTAGCGCCTCAGCTCGGGTATCCCCGCCAGGTCCTGCCGAAGCAAATCCGATATTTCAAAAATAGTCCTCCCCCCTTCGCGCTCCGAAAGTCGCGGCAGACGCATCCAGAAGTTCATCACATAGGAACCGCTCTTGGACAGCGCGGCGAAGAAGTTGTCCGAGCTGTTGGCACCGGCGTCGGTGGCCATCATGATCACCTCGGGGTATTTTTCCGCCACGATCCGCTCTATCTGATGAGCCACAGCCTCGGTATACTCCACCCTCAGGTTTTGGTCCACTTCGGCCGTCGCGGTTATCACGGCGTTGTCCTGCGCGGGGAAGAACTCGGTCGGCACGCGGGTCAGCAACAGCAGCGACAGGACGAATATCCCCAGCGTCCCTATGAGCGTCATCGAGCGATGTTTAACCACCCATCCCAGCATCCGTGCGTAGAAGTTGTCCAGCCACGCCAGGAATTTATCGATAGGCTTGTAAATGATCCCGATACCCTTGTATGTGTGCACACCTCCGTCGATGCGCAGCAGATAGGCCGACAACATCGGCGTGATCGAGATAGCCGCGACAGTCGAAGTGACGATCACGATCGACACGATCCAACCCAGCTCCTTGAACATCACTCCGGCCATACCTCCCAGCGTGGTGAAGGGCATGAACACCGCCACAACCACGAGCGTCGTGGCGATAACGGCCAGCCACACCTCGTTCGTGCCGTAAATGGCCGCCTCCTTGGGCTTCGACCCCCGTTCGATATGGGTCGTGATGTTCTCCAGCACCACGATCGCGTCGTCCACCACCATCCCGATCGCGATCGACAGCGACGACAACGAGATCACGTTCAGCGTCGACCCCGTCATGTAGAGATAGATGAACGACACAATGAGGGATATAGGAATAGTCAAGCATATGATGAACGTCGCCCGCCAGCGTCCCAAAAAGAACATCACGACAAGGATCACAAAAATAAACGCGTACATCACCGCCTGGCTCAGCGACGAGATACTGTCGCTGATGGCCTCCGAGTTGTCGATCAACACCTCCACCTCGATGTCCGACGGCAACTGCGCCTGAATGCCCGGCAGGGCGTCGGAAACGAGCCGCGCGATCTCCACCGAGTTCGAGCCCGACTGCTTCTGGATCACCATCATCACCCCCCTCTGTCCGTCGATGTACTGCACCTGCGTCATGGTGGCGAGCGTGTCTTTCACCACCGCCACGTCGCTCAGCAGCACCGTCCGCCCACCGGCGTTCGACAACACCACGTTGCGCAACTCGTCCGACGAGGTGAACTCGCCGTCGCTCTTCAGGTTGAACGTGTAATTACCGACGTCCATCGTACCGGCGGGCACGTTGACGTTCTCATAGGCGATCGCGCCGCCCAGTTGTTCGATCGTCAACCCATAGGCATCCAGCTTCGCCGGATCGACCCTCACCTGGATCTCGCGTTCGGGCGCACCGGCGATACTCACCGCACCTACCCCGTCGATCCTGTTGAGCGTGTTAACCAACCTGTCGTCCAGGATCTTGCCCAGCGCCGGATAGCTCTCGTCGGCCACCGCCGACAGGAACATCACGGGGAACATCGACGACGACAGCTTGAACACCACCGGTGTGTCCACCTCGTCGGGCAACAGGGAAACGGACCTCGAAATAACGTCCCTCACGTCGTTCGCCGCCTCCGTCACGTCCGACCCCCACTCCAGCTCCAGAATGATCATCGACACGTTGTCAGACGATCGCGACGACAGCTTCTTGAGGTTGTCCACCGTGTTCAACTGGTCCTCCAGCACACGGGTCACGTTTGTCTCGATGTCGGTTGCGTTGGCCCCCGGATAGGTGGTCATCACGCTCACCATCGGCATGTCCATTTCGGGGAACATATCTATCGACAGGTTGCGCATCGAGTAGACCCCGAGCACCATCACCGCGATAAATATCATTATGGTCGAAATCGGCTTCCGAACCGCACTTTCATATATTCGCATACTTCCTACACTCTAAAATTAATAGAACGACACACTACTTTGGGGGGGACGGTCACTCGGTGACGGTCACCGAAATTCCGTCGTTGAGGCGGCTGAACGAGGTGGTCGCCACCCGCTCGCCAGCCGACAGACCCGACGTCACATCCACCTGGCCGTCGATCGTGCGGCCGGTCTCCACCATCCTCCGATCGGCCACACCGTTCGAACCGATCACATACACGAACCGCTGATTGCTGCCGATCTGCTTCTGCACCGCAATATCCGGAACCATCACGCCCTCTCTCTCGCCCATGTGGATCACCGAACGGGCGAACATCCCCGGACGAAGCTTCGCACCGCCGTTGGGAATTGTGATCTCCGCACCGAAAGTACGCGTGGCGGGGTCGATCGCCGGATGCACCAGCGACACCTTGGCCTCGAAGCTCTCCCCGGGCAGAATGTCGACCTTCACCTCGACCGGCGTTCCCACCTTCACGCTGGTGAAATACTGCTCCGACACGTTCACCTCCACCTTCAGACGATCGATCTGCATAATTTCCAAAATAGGCGTTTGGCTAAACAGGTTACCCTCATCCTCGCCGCGGGCCGTCACCACGCCGTCTATGGGCGAATACAAATTAACGTGCCGCGCCACATTGTCGAACGTCTCCTTGGCCACCAGATACTGCGCCTCGGCCTGCTGCAACATCTGAGCCGACACTCCACCGGCGTCGAACACACTTTTGGTCCGCTTGAAATCGGCCTCGGCGAGGTCGAACTGCGCCTTGGCGGTGTTATACTGCGTGGGGTCCATCCGGGCCACCAACTGTCCTTTACTAACCCTGTCACCGACATCCACCAGAATGCGATCTATGCGCGCACCCTGCAACGCGGGAGCGATATACACCTTCTTCCACGGCTCGATGTTGGCGGTAAATTCCACCTGTTGCGCCACCATTTCGCTGACAGCCACAGCGGTCTTAACCTCCACAGCCGCAACCTCCTCCGTCACCTGCGCCTTCCGTCCGGCGCAACCCGCCAGCAGCGCCGCCGCCAGCCCCAATACCCAAATCTTCTTCATATCTATTTGCTCTTTTACTAATT
>QMCE01005176.1_pt1 | contig 13702 bp, 8 predicted proteins | sample 1821851 | NCBI WGS metagenome assembly QMCE01 (sample SAMN09453174, study PRJNA476694) | Termite gut metagenome, whole genome shotgun sequencing project. | isolation source: worker | host: Odontotermes sp. | place: South Africa:Pretoria | collected 2016-01-28 | reverse complement strand
TTCAAGGTGAAGGAGCAGAACGAGAAATTAATTCTTACGGTGGAGAAAGTAAAAACCGTGCAACAGGCCATTGAGCTGCTGACAAGAATTCAAGTACAGAGTAAACACTAAAAAAATGCTACCTTTGCCCCATGCAGTTGATCATCGACATAGGAAATTCCGGCGCTAAAGTGGCGGTAGCCTGCAAGAACCGACTTGTCGCCACGGAGCGTTACGAGCAGTTAACAATGGATGTATTGCAGCCGTTGATTGCGCGGTACCGGCCTACGGCGGCCATTTATTCCTCGGTGACTGCCGGACAAATTGATTGGGGAAATCAACTTAAAACGCTGATAGATAAAGTTATAATATTCGACCATAACACGCCAATACCTATAAAAAACGGCTATGCGACCCCCGAAACCCTGGGCAGCGACCGGCTGGCGGCGGCAGTGGGCGCCAATTTTCTGTTCCCTGTCACGGATTGCTTGATAATTGACTGTGGTACAGCTATTACAATAGATTATGTAAGCTGTTTCGGAGAATTTTTAGGCGGAAATATTTCCCCCGGACTGCAAACCCGTTTCAAAGCGCTGAATGCCTTTACCGGACGCTGGGCGCTGTTGTTGATGATATACCGCCCATAGGCACGGACACCCTTTCGGCCGTAACCGCCGGCGTATTGCAAGGTACACTCTACGAGATAGAAAGTTACATTGATAAAAATCCGCATTGTAAAATAATTTTCACAGGGGGGGATGCACTTTTTTTTGTGAAAAACATAAAAAATCCTATCTTTGTAACTTTTAACCTTGTCCTTATAGGACTTAACAGGATAGTAAATTATAATGTGCACGCTATATAAATTGGTTTATCAATCGTTAGCAATTGTAGTATTGCTTTTGACCGTAACAACTGTACATGCCCAAAATGAGGACGCGCTGAATACCTTCACGCCGTATTCGTTTTACGGTTTGGGTGATTTGGCTTTGCCGGGAACGGCCTACAATCAGGGAATGGCCGGAATAGGCACGGGCATACGCACTACGCGCCAGATAAACTTTATTAATCCGGCGGCTTTGAGCGCGCGCGATTCCTTGTCGTTTATGATTGATTTTGGGATCGAAAATCAAAATTACTATTCCAAAAGTTATGCTAAAAGTACCGGACAATGGAATAACGCCGCGTCCAATAGCACCAGCATGCACCATATAGCATTGACTTTTCCGGTAACTAATAACATAGCGGTGGGTGTGGGTTTGTTTCCCTACAGTAATGTGGGGTACGACATACGGGCTATTGAAACGCGTCCCGATATTATTGCCGAAACCGGCAACATATATTATGATTACAAAGGCGAAGGCGGTTTCAGCCAGATTGCCCTCTCGGTGGGCGCCCGGATCGGTAAAAGGTTGTCAATCGGTGTCGGCGGCCAGTATTATTTTGGCACCATTGACCGTTACACGATAGTACAATTCGCCTCCGATCCGTCGTTTTCCAGTTTAGTGGCGGGACGTTCTTTAAAAGCGGGAAATTTTGGAGCAGTCTTAGGCGCACAATATGAACAGCCGTTGAAGAACGACCATTTCCTGACCTTAGGCGCCACCTATCAATTTTCTACGCCGATAACCAAACGGGTGGTCGACTTTGCTTATAAAACCTCTCCGGCAGATACGGTGGAACATAGGGAAGATAATGGTGTCGGGATGTCGATACCGCAAACTATTGGCGTTGGCTTCTCCCTCCGGAAACAAGATGTGTGGATGGTGGGTGCGGATTATGTATATCAGGACTGGCGGGATGTTGCTTATGTGGCGGAATCGCAGCAGGGTATGAATTTTAACGTTACGCCTTCCCATCTGTTTAAAATAGGCGGAGAATGGACACCACGCCGTTTCGACTTCCGCAGTTATCTGAGTCGTTGTACCTATCGCGTAGGCTTTAGTTATGAACGTACCTATATGAGTTTTGACAACTATCAATTGAAAGATATCAGTGCTACCGTAGGTTTTGGTTTCCCCATTAACAGATGGAACAACAACGTTAATGTATCGGCGCAGGTAGGGCGGCGCGGGACAACCGATCATCACCTTATCCGGGAAATCTATGTGAAGCTGAGCCTGAGTTTCAGTTTATATGATATTTGGTTTGTAAAACCTAAAATAGAATAAATCTTTTGTGAAATTTAATACTATTGCAGTAATGAAAAATTTGCGTTTTATACTTTTAATGACCTTAGTTTTTTTTGTAACAGGTCAAGTTTTTGCACAAGGAAGATTTGGAAAAGACAGTGCCGATTGTGTTAGGAATCTCAGTTTCTATCAGGATTATGCGAAACAGAACAATTTCAGGGAAGCATACCCGTTCTGGAAAGACGCTATGTTGCATTGCCCTCCGACTGCCAGCCAAAATCTGTATATCAACGGGGTGAAGATCATGAAATACATGATCGCTAATACCCAGGACGCCGGATTGCGGCAAAAACGTATAGATACGCTGCTGAACCTTTATGACACCCGTATAGCCAATTACAGGGTGAATAAAGGCGATGTATATGCTTTCAAAGCCTACGATATGATGGACTACATGTCGAAAGATAAAGTCGCCGTTTATGAAGCCTTCCGCAAAGCCGTAGAGGCCGGTGGCGATCGTTCGGACGCCCGCACAATAATCATGGCCATGCAAACGGCTGTCGACGCTTATCAGGACGGAAAAATTACCGCCGAACAACTCATTGCGGATTACAATAAAATAAGCGGTTATGCGACGGCACAGGAAAAAGCCAAGCCCAATGACGAACAGGTGAAAAAAATGAACCAGGATCTTGAAAGCCTCTTCGCCCAGAGCGGTGCGGCTTCCTGCGATAATCTGGTGGCCATGTTTGAGCCTTCATTCGACCCGAAAGATAAGGATATTGTGGTGCGTATAGTAAAAATGCTGGGTATGAACGAATGTACTAAGAACGATCTTTACTACAAAGCGGTTGAGGCATATCATGAAATTGACCCTTCGTCGGGCTCCGCCTTTGCGTTGGGACGTATGTTCTTAGCTAAAAATGAGATTGATAAAGCGGTACAGTACTATAAAGAAGCCATTGCCCATCCTGAGGTTACGGAGGAAGAAAAAGAACGCTACTTGCTGGAACTGGCCACTATTTACCTGAAAGACGTGAATAATCCCGTATTGGCTATTCAAACGGTGAAACAGGCGCAGGCTATTAACTCTAAAAACGCTAAAGCTTTCATGCTGTTGGGTAACATTTGGGCTGCACTGAAATGTCAGGGCGACGATGAAATTGCCAAAAAATCGATATTTTGGGTAGCCGTAGATTATTTCAACAGGGCGAAATCACTGGATTCGTCATTGGCCGAAGAAGCCAACCGTTTTATCAGTACCTATTCGCAGCATTTCCCCTTACAACAGGATGCTTTCATGTATGATGTTGTTGATGGTAATCCTTACACCGTAAACTGTAACGGTATCACCGAGCAGACAAGGGTGAGAACACGTAAATAATGTATGAAACGTCATCATTTCAAGTTATATAATTATGCAGTAGCGCTTTTTTTAAGCGCTACTGTCGTTGTATCTTGTAATGAAAATGTGGAAACGGTAGCCGTTGACGAACACCAACTTCCCAGCATGGAAGTGCTTGATCTTGACGTGAATTACACGGAATACGGAAAAACCAAGGTCTTGCTGAAAGCGCCGCTGTTGCAACGGTTTTTATTCGGCGAAGAACCTTATAGTTTATTCCCCAAAGGATTCCACGTGCAGTTTTTTGCCGATTCCACAGTGCTTGAAAGCCAAATTACGGCTGACTTTGCTTTGTATAAGGAAAAGCCTGTAGAACTGTGGATGGCTGCAGGTAATGTAGTGGTGATGAACTTCCTGAAAAAGCAACATCTTTACACGGATACGCTTTATTGGAACCGCGCGGAACACATTATTTATACCAATGTCAATACTCCGGTGCGCGTGGAGACGGAAGACGGTATTATTGATGGGCATGGTATGAATGCCGATGAAACATTTACCACTTATGAACTCCGGAATGTAGGCGAAGGAAGTGTTTATTATTTTGATGATACGCCCGGAGATTCAACGGTATCGACAACTACAACCGTCGATAAGCCGGTGCAGCCCGCTCAGGAAGCTACGCCCAGACAACCTGTGCCGGCAAAAACAATAGATAAGCCGGTATTAATACGTAGGGAAAAAGTAAAAAGCAGATCATTAATGGTTGATACCTTAAGACCCAGAGAACTAATGGATGCAACAATAGAACGCGTCCGGTAATTTATTATATGAGTACGCCGCTTATCATAGTGTTGATTTCTCTCCTGCTTTCCGCCTTTTTTTCGGGAATGGAGATCGCTTTCTTTTCCGCCAATAAACTCAGAATAGAGTTGGATAAGAAGCGGGGACGGCCTTATACTTACGTGGTAAATAAGTTTCTGCGCCGTCCTAACGAATATATTTCTACTATGTTGATGGGCAATAATATTACCATAGTGGTATATGGTATTGCCATGGCGAGGCTTTGTGATCCTTTCATTATAACATGGATTACTTCGCCGGGAACGGTATTATTGGTGGAAACCCTGCTGTCTACGCTGATCGTCCTTATCACGGCGGAATGGTTGCCTAAAACTTTGTGCCGCATAAATCCTAATTTAGTGCTGAAAAATCTTTCATGGTTAGCCTGGTTTTTTTATGTATTGTTGTATCCTATTACCTGGTTTGTCAATATTTTAGCGCGTGTGTTCATGCGTATGTTGGGTATAAAATTGGCCGCTAAAACGGAAAAAACCTTATTCAATAAGGCCGACCTTATGGAATTATCGAACGAAGTGAGCCGTTCTCAAGATGAAGAAAATGAATATGAACATGATATAGAGATTTTTCAGAATGCGCTCGACTTTGCCAAGGTGCGTATACGCGAGTGCATGGTGCCGCGCACGGAAATTACGGCAATAGACGAGCGGCAATCCATTACCGAACTGCAGGAGTTATTTATCCGTACCGGTTATTCCAGGGTGCCGGTCTACAGTGAGAACATCGACAACATTATCGGCTACGTACATTCCAAAGACCTGTTCACCGGCATGTCGTCCATCAAAGAAAAATTGCGTCCCGTTGATTTTGTGCCGGAAACCATGCCTGCTCAAAATCTCTTGGCCACCCTGATCAAAAACAGGAAGGCCCTGGCCGTTGTGGTCGATGAGTTTGGCGGTACCGCCGGCGTGGTGACGATGGAAGATATCTTTGAAGAAATTTTTGGGGAAATTAATGACGAGCATGATAGTGATAATTTGGTAGACAAACAGTTATCGCCTACGGAGTTTATTTTTTCCGGCAGGATGGAAGTGAAGTATATCAATAAAACTTATGATTTGAACATTCCGGATAATGATGATTATGAAACACTTGCAGGATATATTATGTATCATAATGAAAATATCCCCCAACAGCAGGAAATATTACAGTTTGACCGCTTCCGTTTCCGTATCATCCGTACTTCGGCCACAAAGATCGAACTGGTAAAATTAACCGTACTGAAAGAATAATTCAAAAAAATTCTTATCTTTGCAGGCTATAATTAATTTTTTGCAAAACGAGATAAATAACTATTGCGATGGCAGTTTTAGAAAAAATCAGGGTGCGCTTAGGCGTTTTTATTACAGTACTTATCGGCTTGGCGCTGCTCTCGTTCGTTGTTGATGCGAATACTTTGCAACAGGCGATTGCCATGTTTTCGTCAAAATATGACGTGGCAAGCATGGCCGGTAAATCCATAAACTATCAGGATTACCAAAAGAAGATAGATTATTATAATGCGATTAACCGGGTAGTATTGGGTGACAACGTGTTGTCGGAGCCTATGCAGGAAAGGGTGCGTGAGCAAGTGTGGCAGGAATTTGTGCAGGAGTACGTCATGAAACCTCAATATGAAAAGTGCGGCTTAGGCATTTCCGCCGATGAAATGGAAAGCCTTGTACGCGGACAGTATATTTCGCCGGTGCTTTACAATGACCCGATGTTCATGGATGAAACGGGACAGTTCAGCCGTTCCAATGTGTTGGCGCTTATTCAGAGTATCAATACCGACCCTACCGGCCAGACGAAGGCTTACTGGCAGTATTTGGAGCAACGCATATACGATGCTCAGATTGTAGAAAAATACGTTTCGCTGCTGGGACAAAGTATGTATCTGAATGATCTGCAACTGCAATCGGCTGTTGACGGCCGTAACACGTTGTCGGATATCAGTTATGTGGTAATGCCGCTCAATGCTGCAGCCGATACCGCCGTGAAGGTGGACGAAGCGGATATGAGAGCCTATTACAAAGAACATGAGAAAAGTTTTGCGCAGGAAACTTCCCGCGATATTGAATACGTAGCTTTTCATATCGTTCCTTCCGAAGAGGATGTCAGACTGACGGAAGAAGATGTTGATAAGGCTTATGAGGAGTTTAAAACCGCGACGGACCTGAAGCAATTTGTTGCTTTCAATTCGGATAAGCCTTTCGATGATTATTTCTACAAAAAGGGTGAATTGCCGGAGGTGCTGGATCAGTTTGCTTTCAGCGCTACTACTAAGGATATTATGCCGGTAAGTAAAGAAGAATATACTTATACTACGGCGCGTATCATGACGGTCAGGACCGATAGTCTGCTCACGGTATTGAACCAGGGTGGTAATTTTGCTTATTTGGCACAACAACATTCCGCAGACCAGATGGCCAACCGCAATGAAGGTGATCTGGGATGGGTTAAACAAGGCGACTTGCGTGCTGTAAAAGCCTTTGAAGATACTTGTTTTATGGTGCCCAGGAATAGATATTTTAAAGTTGAGTCGAGTTTTGGCATGCACGTAGCGCAAGTAACCGAGCGCAGCGCCGAAGTGAAAAAAGTGAAATTGGCAGTGCTGACTAAAGTTGCCGAGCCGGGCAAAGTCACCATTCAGGAATTGTTTATGCAGGCTAATGAATTGGCTTCGGTGGGGATGAACAATTACGATAAATTTGTTGAATTTTGCAAAGAGAAGGGATATATTCGCGTGCCGGCCTATAATATTAGCGAAGGCGACCGCACGGTGGCGATCTTTGAAGACGCCCGCGAATTGGTGCGCTGGGCATATGAATCGGGATACCGTGCTGTTTCCGGCACCTTCAATTTGAATAATAATAATTATTTTGCAGTAGCGGCCGTTACGGAAATACGCAACGAAGGAATTGCGCCTTTTGAGCAGGTGCGTGATGATATTGAACAGGCTGTACGCAGCGAAAAACAGGCGGTTGTTTATGCACAGCGCATGAAGGAAGCGATGTCGGCCGGTACGGTTGATGCCGTGGCCGATAAATTAGGCTTAAGTGTTCAAAAAGGGACGGGTGTATCATTTGCCGGTGCAAGCATGGAATCCAAGGTGGCCGGAGCAGTGGCCGGAGCGGCCGAACGCACGTTGAGCGGCCCTGTGAAAGGCCGGTGGGGTGTGTATGTGTTCAATGTAGATAGTCGCGAAACGGTGGCTGTTTACACTAAAGAAGACGAGATCAATAATAACCTTGAAATGTATAAACGCAGCGGGCGTGTATTTGAATTTCTGCCGGTGTTGGAGAAAGCTGCTAAGGTAAAGGATTGGAGGTTCCGTTACTTTTAAATTTTCCGGATAATTAAGTAAAATCAAAATAGAAAAAATGCCTCGGAGAAAACCGGGGCATTTTTTGTTTATTTGAAAAATATTGGCTACTTTTGTAGAGTATTTTCCGCTACTCTTGATATGAAATTAACAGATATTTTACATCAGCCGGAAACCAAGCGGCTCGAATTTAAGGAAGCTATGCCCTCTAAAGCCAGCTTGGCGAAAACTATAGTTGCTTTTGCTAATCAAGGCGGAGGTGATTTATTTATTGGTATTAAAAATAAACCGCGTGAAGTTGTTGGGTTGGACGACGATAATCAACTATTAGCATTAGAGGAGAAAATAACCAATATCATTCACGATAATTGTAGTCCCATTATTTATCCTGAGATTACAACCCTTCAGATGAATGGTAAGTTAGTGTTGAGGGTTCATATATACAAAGGAAGTCAGCCACCTTATTATTTAAAAGAGAAAGGACAAAAGCAGGGGACATATATACGCTCCGGTTCTTCCACACGACTTGCTACTCAGGAAATCATAGACGGTTTGGAACGAATGCGGAAAAACATATCATTCGACAGTGAACCGGCAATATTGCCGGATGATGTTGATTTGGATATTACTACACTGTGTAGTATTTACAAAGAAAAGACGGGGGAGAGCTTGTCACTTGTTACTTTACAAAAGTTAGAGCTCTATTGTAAAGAACAGGGAAATTTGATACCGGTAAATGCTTTAGTATTGCTTTCAGATGACCCGGTGAAGAAGAAATGGTTTCCTTATGCCAAAATAGAATGTGCCCGTTTCAAGGGAAATGTTCCGGGAACATTTATTGATCAAAAAACCATTGATGAATCATTGATTGTGCAGGCTGATTTAGCCTATCAATTTGTATTGCGCCACATTTCCGAAGGCACTATTGCTTACGATGGTGTATTCCGAAAAGACCGTTGGGAGTATCCTTTGCTCGCACTTAGGGAAGCTATCCGCAATGCTGTTATTCATCGTGATTATGCCATTTCGGGCAGCGATATAAAAATAGCTGTTTTTGATGATAAAATTGAGATCACGAATCCAGGGGAGCTTATGCCCTTGGTTGATTTTAACCTGATGGAAGCCGGACAATCCAATATTCGTAACAAAATATTGGCGCCGGTTTTTAAGAGATTAGGTATTATTGAACAATGGGGTAACGGATTGCGCATTATAGCTGAAGAATTGGTGAATTATCCCGAAATCGGATTTGAATGGAAAGAAGTAGGTCCTGGATTCAGGGTAACATTTTACAAGAAAAAACCAGAAGATATACAAAGTACTGAAACCTTACCTAATGGGTTGGGTAATGGGTTGGGTAATGGGTTGGGTAATGGGTTGGGTAATGGGTTGGGTAATGAACTTGGTGAAAGTTTGAGGAATATGATAAATATGATGAAAATCAATCCATTAATAACAATATCGGAGATGGCTAAACAGTTGCAAATATCTACCACTGCTGTGGAAAAAAATATCAACAGACTCAAAATTTTACGGCTTATTCAGAGGGAAGGAGGAACCAGGGGCAAATGGATAGTTTGCCAGCCGGTTTTGTAGCTAACCCCCAACAAAAAAGCCGCCCACATAAAGTGAACAGCTTTTCCGATTATAAAAAATTATGAAATGAAATTTAATCTTTGATACAACGGATAGTGTAGTAACGGTCGTGTTCACATCCGGTTGCACCACCAGAAATATTCTGCATTGCTCCTCGATCGCTGTTAAATCTGAAACAATTGCCTTCGGCTGATTTATAGGTGGCATAATTAGACCAATCGTCTACATAATTGTAAGTTCTGAGTTCAGTACCTGTGTAATATCCGCCAGGTAGTACTTTGAACCCATAACTATCCATGCCGGGATAGCTAGAGGTTATCCAATCTGTCACTCCATTTTGTGGTTGGGCATTGGGGAGGAGGTTTCCTGAAGACCTCAGGCTACTACTGGCATTCGGTTCTCCTACACCGACAAACATCGCACTCCATTCACCATCAGTCGGGATGCGCCAGCCGGTAGGACAATATTTGTTAGCAGCAGGCTCTCTCATCTCTGATGCAACGGGAGAACTATACTTATAGTATATGCCAAAAGCAGTTTTGTATCCGTTGTAACTACTTTCGGTTTCAATCTGTAGATTTTCCTGAAACCACCAGTCACCGCTCTCACTGTTGGGCATGTGTACGATGGGATATTTTCCACCGCGGGCATCTTTTATCCATGCCGTGTAATTAGAGAATCCGTTAATTGTACGGGGACGGCACTGATTGTTGATATTGATAAATAAATCAGGGGCTGTGTAGTTCTGGCAGAATTGTACATCGTACGCAAACATGGTACTGCCAGGCCTACGGTAAGCGTCGGGGCCGTCCTCCTTAGGCCTAATTCGTACAATTATACTTTGATTATAGGCTTCCCCGCCGGGAGTGAATGTAATGGTTGGGCCCACTCCCACGGATGTTGCAGTGTTTCCTGTGAGGGGCTTGCCAATGGTGTTTAGATACCAATCATACAACACATCGTTGGAAATCTCGCCGATACCCGGATTATACTTGGCGTGCAATGTAACTTCAGCGCCTTGTCCCACCCATATCGAAGGAAGGGAGCGTTGGTCGTTGGAATTTTGGAGTGCTACGGGAATAGCTTCATCAATAATCACCGTTCCGCTCATGACGCCGGTTAATGATTGAATAGATAACCTTCGGGTCACTGTTTCCGTACAATAACCATCGGCAGTTACGGTAAGTTGGAGCGTGTAGAGGGTGTTGGCATCTGTATAAGGAGGTGCGGTAACCTTAAATTCCGTAGCCGTAGCGCCTGAAGTAGGAGTATAAGTAAATCCGTCCGGCGTGATCGACCAGCTATAATTTATGTTCGGCAATGCACCGGCATTAGGCGTACTGAATGTATATTGCCCGTAACCGGTCAACACTTCGTCGTCGGGGCTGATGCTGGGTGTTTTTTCCATCGGCTGACAACTCACCACGGAAATAGTTTTTGTATAAGTGGCAGGACAATATCCGGCAGCTTCCATGGTCAACTTCACCGGTACGTCTTGTGGAGTGTCCGGGGCTTTGGCCGTTGCAGTTGATGTACTGGTGCCGGATGCGGTGGACAAAGGAACAGTCCATGTGTAGCTCATTCCGGAAATTCCGGCCGGAGGAACAGCAGTAAAAGTCAGGTCTGTATTTACAGCCACATTTGTACCGGGAGCTACATGGAAGCCTTCAGTGGTGGGCATAGGCTTACACACAACGGCGAAAGGATAGCTTTTAGTCACACTGGAGAAATTTGTTGCCGAAGCGGTAAGAATAAGGGTATAATCTCCCGGAGCTGAGGATACCTTGGCTGTGTATTGCGATCCTGTGCCGGAGTTCGGAGTACAATTTTCACATTGCCAGGTATAGGTTACCTCATCAGGAGCGGGATGCGTGATGCCTCCGGCCGTGAAAGTTATTTCATCACTCAAATAGATATTAGTTTGTGATGGAGTGATGCTCAGTTCGCCTTCCATAACATGGCCGGCCAGTACGGTTACCGGATGGCTGTCGGTTACGGAGCAATAGTAAGGTGCGGTGGCGGTAACAGATACTTCGTAATTATTTTCAACAGCGGTGGATGGACTTGTGGTACTGAAAGTGGGGCCCCCATCATAAGTTGCAGGCGTAAAATGAGGAGCGCTCCAGGTATAGGTCACGCCTTGAAGGCCGCTTTTAATGCCGGCAGCTTGAAATTCCACCAGAGCTCCGCTGACCACTTGTGCCGGAACGGCAGAAAAACTAAAATTAGCACCGGCTTCCGTTATAGGCTTACACAGGGATTTGAAAGTATAGGTGGTGCTTACACTGTTAAATCCTGCCGCCCGCGCCGTAACGTTGACAGTGTGCTCGCCTTCCGTGAGTACGGTAGCATGGAACCGGCCGACCTCTTGGGAGGTAGATAAGAAAGTAGACGGACTGCAGGCATTGCATTGCCAAAAATAAGTTATTTGTTCACTATTGGGAGGATGGATGCCTCCGGGAGTGAAATTAGGGGCAAAAGTTATTTGATCACTCACATAAACCGTAGATGGCGCCAACACATTGAACGATGAGCCGGTTCCCATATCTTTTCCGCCGACCACATCTACCTGCTTAGACACCGTAGCACTGCAGTAACCATTGGCCACCGCAGTAAGTGTTACGTTATATCCGGTAGCGGTGGCAGGGCATTGCGGACTGAATGTATTGCCTTCGTAAGTCGATGGGGTAAAAGAAGCGGCATTCCAGGTATAAGTTATTGCTCCGACATCGCCGCTAATGCCGGAAGCCGTGAAAGTCACAGGTAAATTAGCTACTGCCGGCGTTGAAACGGAAAAATCCAGTTCTCCCGGCAAAGGCATACATGGATGCACGGTCACCTGCTTAACGGTATCCGTACTGCAATACCCCTCGGCGGAAGCAGTGACTGTCACCGGATAATCTGTAGCCATGGATACGTCGTCTATAGGCGGACAAATGGGACTGAATGTATTGCCCTCGTAAGTTGACGGAGTAAAAGAAGGCGCATTCCAAGTGTAGCGTACTGCGTCATTGTCGTGAATGCCGGAAGCGGTAAGAATGACCGGATGTCCGGCTACTACCGGCGCCGAAACGGAGAAATCCAATATGCCTGACAATGAAATACAATGCTGTATGTATAATACTTTTTTAATGCTCATTTCACGGAAGCCTGTCGACCTGACGGTTACAACAACCGAGTAGCTGCCTGCAACCTCCGGCGTTTGTGTAACGAATGATTGGCCGGTACCCGATGAGGGGCTAAAGCCTTGGGCCTGCCATTCGTAGACAATGCCTTCGCTGGGAGTAGTAATCCCTCCCGCCATAAATTGTATATCCTGCTTAATACCCATGGGGGAGGGGACATTATAGTCTAATGATCCCTGCATGTTGTCCAACCACACTTCATGTGTAGCTTCGCAGGATACTAATGTGCACAGGCATAAGCCGACTAATAAGGAACGAAAATTGTAAATGAACATTTTCATACGTTTTATCCTTGAGGTTTTAGATTAGTTTAATCCACAAAGATATAACTTCTTTTAAAAAAAGTAATTATTTTTTAACGAAACTAGTGTTAAAATAAAAGAAGCTCCCAGAGAATCCGGGAGCTTCTTTTATTTATTGGCTGACTATTAATAGCTTATATAAGCCCTTGTTCCAGCATAGCCTGGGCTACTTTCATGAAACCGGCAATGTTAGCGCCGTTCACATAGTTCACATAGCCGTCTTTGGTGCCGTATTTTACGCAGGCGCCGTGGATGCTTTCCATAATTTGTTTCAATTTGGCGTCCACTTCTTCGCTGGTCCAACTGATGTGCATGGCGTTCTGGGTCATTTCGAGCCCTGAAGTAGCCACACCGCCGGCGTTCACTGCCTTGCCGGGAGCAAAGAGGATTTTAGCGTTCACAAATTCGGCAATCGCTTCGGGCGTGCAGCCCATGTTCGACACTTCACCTACGCAGGTCACGCCGTTCTTAATTAACATTTTGGCGTCATCGCCGTTCAGCTCGTTCTGGATAGCGCAGGGACAAGCAATGTCCACTTTCACTTCCCAGGGTTTTTTACCGGCAAAGAATTTAGAGCCGGGGAATTTCTTTTCGTAAGGAGCAACCACGTTATTGTTGCTCGTACGCAATTCCACCATGTAGTCGATCTTTTCTTTGTTCAAACCGGCTTCATCAAGGATGTAACCGTCGGGGCCGGAGATGGCAATTACCTTAGCACCCAGTTCGGTAGCTTTCAATGCTGCGCCCCAGGCCACGTTGCCGAAACCTGACACTGCTGCGCCCCAGGCCACGTTGCCGAAACCTGACACTGCTACGGTTTTGCCTTTGAGGCTAATATTTTTGGTCTTCAACATGTGGTCAACAAAATAAATAGCGCCGAAACCGGTAGCTTCGGGACGGATCAATGAGCCACCCCAGGTCATGCCTTTACCGGTGTAAGTTCCGGTGTTTTCGCGGGCCATTTTTTTGTAGTAGCCATACATGAAACCCACTTCGCG
>QMCE01001714.1_pt1 | contig 13702 bp, 11 predicted proteins | sample 1821851 | NCBI WGS metagenome assembly QMCE01 (sample SAMN09453174, study PRJNA476694) | Termite gut metagenome, whole genome shotgun sequencing project. | isolation source: worker | host: Odontotermes sp. | place: South Africa:Pretoria | collected 2016-01-28 | reverse complement strand
TCGCTCCAGCGCAGTTTGTCGTGCATAATGCGGTAAGCGCGCTTTGTTTCCACGTCGCGGTACTCGGATAAGTCCATCACAGATCAGCCGGAAAGAGTTATTTGATTATGTTGAAAGCGAATTGAAAGATATTGCAGATAATAACCAGTTGAAAGATCCCCGTACGAATGAATACGGACGCGTTGATAAGGGGGCTGCATGGGCATTACTCGCCCGGTTGTATCTGAATGCCGAAGTTTATACCGGAACCGGTAAATACAGTGAAGCTGTAACTTATGCAGAGAAGGTTATCAATTCGGGTTATTCCCTAAAAGACGATTATGAACAGTTGTTTTTGGCTAACAATAACCTGAATAATCCGGAGGTCATTCTGTCTATCAATTATGATGGTGAAAGGACACGGAATTTCGGAGGAGCGACGTTCCTTGTCAATTGCGGCTCTAACGGCGATTATCAGGATGATTATGCCGATATTCTTCACCATTACGGAATTGAGGATAATGCCAATTGGAGCGGGTATCGCGCCAGAAAGGAATTTACGGAAAGGTTTGCGGAAGGAGACAAGCGAAATCTGTTTGTAGGCGAAACTCCGTCTATTGAAAATGCGGTAGAATATAAGGAAGGGCTGGCTACATACAAATGGCGTAATATCACGATTAATGCGAATGGGACATGGAGCAAAGGTTCTCATATTACCTATGCGGACAATGACTTTCCATTATTCCGCCTTGCTGAGATGTATCTCATTTATGCGGAAGCTGTGAAAAGAGGGGGCAATGGTTCGGCTGCGACGGCGTTGGATTATATCAACAGAATCCGCGAAAGAGCGTTCGGCGGTTCCGGCAGTAATTACAGCAGCTTCAATGATGTGACATTAGGGGATATCCTGAATGAAAGAGGGTATGAGTTATATTGGGAAGGACACCGCAGGACAGACCTGATTCGTTTCAATATGTTTACCGGATCCAATTATATATGGGAATGGAAAGGCGGTATCCGGAACGGACGCTCGGTGAGCGCTCATTACAATCTTTATCCCATTCCGTCTTCGGATATTATGGCAAATCCTAATTTGAAACAAAATCCTAATTATTAATTCTGGCCGGTATGAAAACGAATAAATTTAATATATTAGTTCTATTGACGCTGCTCTGTATCTCTTTTACGGCTTGTGATACGGATATAGACAGAATGTATGCGAAGCCGACGGGTGAAGTGACGCTTCCGGTATTGAGCAGTGAGGGATTCGTTGATATTGTGGTAGACGAATCAAATATAGATCTTACGCCTGTTGTTTTGAAATGGTCGAAATCTGATTTCGGAGAAGACGTCCTGGTTGAATATTCGTTGGAAATGGCGACAGATGCGTCTTTTGAGAATTCATATCTCGTGACTATCGGTAATAATATTTACAATAAGGCGCTTAGCAGTTCCGATTTAAGTAAGTGGGTGATTGCAAATTTCAACGGATTGGACGAAAACGAAATGCCGGTAAAGGTGAATCTGTTGATGCGGATTCAGGCCACCATCGCATTAGACAACCCTACCGTAACGGTTCCTCCCGATAAGGTTTATTCCAATACCATAGCCATGTCTGTCGTGCCTCACAATGTACTGGTCTTCTGACGGAGTCGTCGAAATGATACCTGTTAACGGATTTGAAGGTAATTTCTGGTGCGTGCGTTATATTACGGCAGGAAACGGATTTAAATGGTGTGCCAAACGCGAATGGAGCGGCGATTTCTTTAGCCTGGGAGAAGATCTCGGTTATACGGTTACCGGCGGCAATGCATTTGTAGCCGAAAGCGGCATGTACATGGTCTTCATAGATATGGTGAACGGCCGGATTTCCGTAGAGCCGGCTAAAGTATATGGTATGGGAGACTGTTTCGGCGGGTGGAATACGGCGACTTATCCATTCGAAACGGATGGTAAAACAATGAAAATAACGACTGCCGCTTCCGGTGAGGTTCGTATGTATGCCGCTTCCGATATCGCTCCTGTTGGCGGTGACTGGTGGAGAATGGAATTTGTTCCGATGGATGGAGTGATTGTTTACAGGGGAACCGGTGATGATCAGGAACGTATCCCTGTTGGTGCGGGAAGGCGCGTTGTCCTTGATTTTAATGCCGGAACCGGGGTTATTGAATAATACTTAAATTGATAGAAGTCATGAAACATATAAAATTTTTATTACTTGCTTTCCTGTTGGTTTTTTCGGCATGTGACTATAATCCGGATCAGTTGTTCGACAAAGCGAAGGATCCTGTGGCTCCCGTACTTATGATAGAGGGTGCAAGTAATTTCATTGTGACAGAAGAACTACCGGATTTTTTCTACTCCGTATTGACATGGAACAAGGCTAATTTCGGAAAAGGGATCTCTGCCCGTTATTCGCTGCAGGTATCTGATGAAGAGACTTTTACGGGGGCGGTAAGGTCGGTTGATCTGGGGACGGATGTATTTCTGAAGGCGCTTAGCGCAACGGAACTGTATGGCTGGGCGATAGACGATTTCGGGATATATAACGAAGAAACGGAACGGAAAGATCCGGCTACCCTTTATTTCAGAATTTTGGCGGAAGAGTTGATTTCAACCGCAACCGGTGGCGAGATGAACGCCTTAAGGTCGGTCATTTCAAATGTGGAATCCATTACGTCTCAATGGGATGAAGGCGATGCGTGGGATCCGGTCGAACTGACGATCCGTTTTAAAGTCGTTTCCGGCAGTTGGGATGAATATGCCGTCTACGGTTGGGGCGAATCCGAAGTATATGGAAGCTGGCCGGGTACGTTGCTGGAAGCAAACGATGCAGGGTGGTATTCAATCACAGTTCCGGTAAACAGGCCGGTCAATTTGATAATCAATAATAATAACAATGGTCTGCAATTTGATTTTCTGAACGATCCGAAGGAAAGTCTTTGCTATGAGTTTGAAATTGCCGACGATAATACCTGCACCTGGACTGAAGTGGAATGTCCGGTTGATGAACCTGCGCTGTATATGATCGGTGACGATTTCGGCAATTGGGACTGGGCTTCCGACGGTGTGGTGGAAATGACTCCGGTAAACGGATTCGAAGGACATTTCTGGGCCGTACGTTACATTGCTGCCGAAAGAGGTTTTAAATGGTGTACGGTCAGGGACTGGAACGGCGATTTTAACAGTCTGGGAGAAGATATCGGTTATACTGTTTCTAACGGAAACGCGTATGTAGCCGAAAGCGGCATGTACATGATTTACGTAGATATGGAGAATGGAAAAATCGCTGTGGAGCCGGCAAAGGTTTACGGAATGGGCGACTGTTTCGGAAGTTGGGACATTGCAACCTATCCGTTTGTCGTTGAAGGTCAAACGATGACGTGTACAACGACAGGCAGTGGAGATCTGCGTATCTATGCCGCATCTTCTATTTCGTCTGTAGGCGGCGACTGGTGGAGAATGGAATTTGTTACTTTAGACGGTAAAATAGCTTACCGCGGAAACGGAGGCGACCAGGAACGCGTCCGTGTGGATGCGGGTAAAAAAATAATATTAGACTTCAATTCCTGTTCTGGTACTATTCATGATTAAACACATGAGTGTGTCAAAAGCTACAAAGATGCTTTTGACACACTTTCTTTTTCTATCAAAAAAGCATATATAAAAAGATGAACGAGAAAAATGTATTCTTTTATCTGTTACTTTTTCCATTCCTGTTTTTTTCCTGTTCCGATGACAACATGGATGATCCGGATGGAAACGGGAACGGGACTGTAACCGGAGATTCCTACCGGGAAGGCATTACCCGTATCAGTGACGATTCGCTGGCGTTTGTACTTTTTGCTCCGGGGAAGTCTACGGTTCATCTGATTGGGGATTTTAATGACTGGACCGTTTCCGATGCTTACCGGATGGAGAAAGATGAAAATCTTTTCCGGTTAAAAATAGGCGGATTGGAAAAAGACAGGGAGTACGTTTGTCAGTATCTGATTGATAATAAAATACGAATTGCAGATCCGTATGCGAATAAACTATCCGATCCGGTTTATGATGCAGACATTTCGCCGGATATTTATCCGAACCTGATCGCTTATCCGGCCGGAAGAACGACTGAGATTGCAATGGTAGTGAGTACCGGACGCGAAACATATAACTGGCAGGTCGGGGATTTTAAAGCAGATAACGTCAATAATCTTGTCATTTACGAAATTTTGATACGCGACTTTACGGAAAAACGTTCGATCAAAGGCGTACAGGAAAAATTGCCGTATCTGAAATCATTAGGCGTAAATGCGATTGAACTGATGCCTTTTAACGAATTTGAGGGAAATGACAGTTGGGGCTATAATCCGTCTTTTTATTTTGCGACGGATAAAGCGTACGGTACAAGTGTTGATTATAAAAATTTTATAGATGCATGTCACGGCAACGGCATCGCTGTTATTATGGATATGGTGTTGAATCACAGTTACGGGCAATGCCCGCTGGTCAGGATGTACCAGAATGCCGGCGGCGCTCCTTCTTCCGCTAATCCGTGGTACAATACTGCCTCTCCTAATCAGGTTTATTCCTGGGGATATGATTTTGATCATGAAAGTCAATATACACGGCAATTTGTGGATAGTGTATGCGCTTTCTGGATACAGGAGTATAAAATCGACGGTTTCCGTTTTGATTTTACAAAAGGTTTTACCAACAACCCGGGCGACGGCTGGAATTATGATCAGCAACGGATTGATATCCTGAAACGTATGGCCGATCAGATATGGAAACGCAAAAAAGATGCGTTGATTATTCTGGAGCACTTAACGGATAACAGCGAAGAAAAAGCGTTGGCCGAATACGGTATGTTGTTGTGGGGAAATCTGAACTATCGCATGAATGAAGCAACGATGGGCTGGATCCAGAAAAATACGGACGGATCCTGGAATTCGGATATCTCATGGGGGGCTTATAAAGAGAGAGGATGGGCGTTACCGAATCTGGTCGCTTATATGGAAAGTCATGACGAAGAAAGGCTGATGTATAAGAATAACCGGTATGGGAAAGAGGAAAACGGATATGATGTGAAAGACCTTTCTACCGGACTTCAGCGAACGGCCGGGGCGGCGGTCTTGTTCTTTTCTTTGCCCGGCCCTAAAATGATGTGGCAGTTCGGTGAACTTGGTTATGACTATTTTCTGGGTTCCACGGCGGAAGAAGGCCGTTTGGAGAAGAAACCGGTCCGCTGGGATTATTACGATGAACCCGGCAGAAAAGCCTTGCATGATGTTTTTACGACGATGATCACGTTGAAAAAGGAAAATGCCGTATTTGATACCGGTAATTTCACCTATGAACTAAAAGAGCCGTTCAAGTACGTCGCATTAGTGTCGTCAGATAAAAATGTAGTGGCTATGGCAAACTTTGATGTCGTTAATGTGGCTAAAGAGGTAAATTTCGGCAGAACCGGAACATGGACGGATTATTTCACGGGGCAGAAGCTAACGACTTCTTCACCAACCGGAAAGATAACATTGGCTCCCGGAGAATACCGCCTGTATTTTAGCGAATAATTAAATACATTTATTATGAGAATAAAATATTTTCTCTTTCTGGTCGTTTTGATGACAGCCTGTGAAAAGAAGGAAGAAGCCGGCTATGTGATTCCTGAACCGGAAGATGTGGTTATTTACCAGATTAATCCGCGTGTGTTTGCTCCGGAGGATTCATTTCAGGCGGTTATCCCTCATTTGGATGAAATAAAAGCATTGGGATGTAATATTTTATGGTTCATGCCGATTTATCCGATCGGAGAAGAGAGAACAAAAAATTCCCCGTATTCGGTGAAGGATTATTATGGGGTGAATGCGGAATACGGGACAATAGACGATTTTAAACGGCTTCTTTCCGAAGCGCACAACCGGAATCTGGGAGTCATATTGGACTGGGTGCCCAATCATACTTCCTGGGATCATGCGTGGATTAAAAATAAAGACTGGTATACGCAGGACAGTACCGGGGCTATTATTTATCCCGAAGGGACTAACTGGGATGATGTGGCAGACCTGAATTTTGATAATGCGGAAATGCGGATGGCGATGATTGATGCGATGAAATACTGGGTTACCGAGATTGGCGTAGACGGGTTCCGTTGCGATGCCGTCGATTATGTGCCTTTCGATTTCCTGAAACAATGTAACGATTCTTTGCGGGCTATTCCCGGAAAAAAACTGTTAATGCTTGCGGAAGGCTCGCGTAAGGATCATTTTGAAGCCGGTTTCGACCTGAATTATGGTTGGGATTTTGCCGTCCGGATGAGGAAAGTATACCGCGACGGAGAACCCGCGCATACGTTATTTGCCGCAAACGAAGAAGAATACGCGGATCTGCCGCCGGGAAAACTGAAGCTCCGCTTTACTACGAATCACGACGAAGCGGCAAAACATGCGCCGGTTGTTGAATGGATAAATGCGGACGGCTCTATGTCGGCATTCGCCATTATTGCGTATTTTCCCGGTTGTCCGATGATCTACGGTTCGCAGGAAGTCGGATACCCCGATCCGGTTAATTTTTTTCATTATAATCCGGTCGATTGGAATGCAAATCCCGGATTGCGGAAAAAATACCGGAATTTATTGGCTATTCACAATGGTTATGAAGGCTTACGTAAGGGGAAACTTGCCGTTTATCCGGATGATCATATTCTGTTGTTTGAAAGATATACCGATACTGACAGGTACCTGGTAGCCGTAAATACGAGAGATACGGTTCAACGTATGACGCTCCCTGAAACGCTGGCGGAGAGGTATTATGTTAATCTTTATACGGGCCGTAACATAACGCTGGGCGGACAACTGAAGCTGCAACCGTTTGAATATTTAATCCTAAAATAAAAATCTATGAAACGAACACTCATCTTTATCGTGATTTTAAGTTGCGCCTTTTCTGCGTTTGCAATTGATATAAGCCGCGTAGAACCTGCATTCTGGTGGACGGGAATGAAAAATACGGAACTCCAGATCATGGTATACGGCAAAGATATTGCCCGGAGCAGTGTGCAATTTGAATATCCGGGGATAAGGCTGAAAGAACTGGTCCGGGTAGAAAATCCCAATTATCTGTTCCTTTATCTGGATATTGCCGCAGACGCGGCTCCCGGCGTTGTTCATTTCACATTCGTTGATGGTAAAAAAAAGCTGGTCAGACCCTATGAGCTAAAGGAACGTGCGGCTTCTTCCGGAGCGCAGGGATTCGATGCGTCGGATGTGTTATACCTGATTATGCCCGACCGTTTTGCGAACGGCGATCCGTCGAACGATGTATGGAATGATGTGCCGGTGAAACGTGACGAGCCTTTCGGGCGTCACGGAGGGGATTTTGCCGGGATCCGCAAACAGTTGGATTATATCCGGAATCTGGGCGTAACCGCCATTTGGCTGAATCCGGTATTGGAAAACAAGATGCCGCGAGGATCTTATCATGGGTATGCAACTACGGATTTTTATAAAGTGGATCCCCGTTTCGGGAGTAATGAAGATTATTGCAGGCTGATAGGCGACCTTCACGGAAAAGGCATGAAGGTCATTATGGATATGATCTATAATCATTGCGGAAGCCATCATTGGTGGATGGGTGATTTTCCTTCCTCCGACTGGCTGAATCACCAGGAGGGATTTGTTCAGACCTCGCATGATCTATATACGGTAATGGATCCCCATGCGCCGCAATCGGAAATAAGCCGTATGACGGATGGGTGGTTTGTGCCGGATATGCCGGATCTGAACCAACGGAACCCGCATCTGGCTACTTACCTGATTCAAAACAGTATCTGGTGGATCGAATATGCGCGGATCGACGGAATACGTCATGACACACATCCGTATGCCGATTTTGATTTCCTGGCCAAATGGTGCAAAGCCATTGACGATGAATATCCGGATTTTAATATCGTAGGAGAATCCTGGTATGTTCATTCGTCTCCGCTTGCCTGGTGGCAACGTAATTCGGTTGTCAGCGAACGGCAAACGAATCTGAAGACCACAATGGATTTCAGCCTGATGAGCGCCTGTGAAAAGGCATTCGGATATCATGCTGCCGATCGTAACCCCCTGAGAGCTATCTATGAAGTGATTGCCCAGGATTTCATTTATCGCGATTGGAAAAGACTTTTAATCTTTCTGGATAATCACGATACCAGCCGTTTTTTTAAGGAAGGAGAAACGGACCTGAACCGGTATAAACAAGCGCTTGCGTTTCTTCTTACGACGCGCGGAATACCGCAACTGTATTACGGAACGGAAATCCTGATGTACGGAGAGAAAAAAGACGGAGACGGAAATCTCCGCAAAGATTTTCCCGGAGGATGGGAAGGCGATGCGGTCAGTTGGTTTACAAAAGAAGGCCGGAGCGAATTGCAGAACGAAGCGGTAGATTATATGCAAAAATTACTTCGATGGAGGAAAACCAGCCGGGCGGTGACCGGCGGTGAACTGCTGCACTATGCCCCCGATTATCAGTTTGAATGCTATGTGTATGCACGGGTTGTTGAGGATGAGACGGTTCTGGTCATACTGAACGGTTCCGGCAAAGAGCAAACGCTGCCGGTAAAAAGATTCCGGGACGCAATCAAAAATTATACTTCGGGAAAAGATGTGATTACAGGCGATGAGATTGATTTAAGGAAAGATATAACGATTGCTCCCAGGGGCGTTTGGGTGCTGACAATGGAGAATTGAAAAATGAGAATTATGAAACGAATTTTAGTTATCACCGCATGTTTATTGATTTTGCTTTCCGTGGCAAAAGCGGAGCAGGTGAAATCGCCTAATGGTCATATAACCGTTGAATTTGCACTGAAAGAGGGGATTCCCGGTTATTCCGTCCGGTTTAAGGACAAAGACATCATCCGGTCGGGAAAGTTAGGATATGAATTGATCAACGATCAATTTGCCGGAAAAGGATTGAAATTAGAAGGAGATCCCTTTTCTTTGAAAGGCGGGTTCGAGTTGAAAGAGGTTGCATTTGATACTTCGGATGAAACATGGAGTCCGGTCTGGGGCGAAAATAAGGATATCCGCAGTCACTATAACGAAATGGCGGTAACGTTGAATCAACCGGAGGCGGACAGGCATATAATTATTCGTTTCCGTGTGTTTGACGATGGCGTCGGATTTCGCTATGAATTTCCGTATCAACCCAATCTCGGTTATTTTTATATCAAAGATGAACTGACGACTTTTCCCTTGGCCGGTAATCACAAAGCATTCTGGCTTCCGGGCGATTACAATACCGAAGAATACCGGTCGACGACCAGCCTCCTTTCGGAAGTACGCAGCATTCAGTCACAGAAAAAACTGGATGTGGGGGAGAATTATAATTTATATAATAACGAAGGTATTCTGGCAGTCCAGTCGCCTCTGATGTTGAAATCCGCCGACGGTTTATATATCAATATCCATGAAGCCGCTTTGGTTAATTATGCCGCCATGCAATTGCAACTGGATGATGCAAATTTTGTATTGTCAACGCTTCTGGCGCCTGATGCAGCCGGAACAAGAGGATTCCTGCAGACGCCATGCGTCTCTCCGTGGCGTACGATACTTGTCAGCGACGATGCCCGTGATATACTGGCATCCAATACGATCCTGAATCTCAATGAACCCTGCAAATACGAAGAAACAAGCTGGATAAAACCGGTGAAATACGTTGGCGTATGGTGGGAAATGTTTGTAGCCGGCTCTACCTGGTGGTATACGGATGAAACCCGGAATACGAAACCGGGGGTTACGGACTATGCAAAGTACAAGCCAAACGGTACGCATGGCGCAAACAACGAAAATGTCCGTAAATACATTGATTTTGCAGCCGGGCATGGGTTCGACCAGGTATTGGTGGAAGGCTGGAATACCGGTTGGGAAGACTGGACAGGCCGTTGGAAAGAAGCGGTGTTTGATTTTGTGACTCCTTATCCTGATTTTGATTTACCCGCTCTTCAGCAATATGCGTTGGACAAAGGTGTCCGGCTGATGATGCACAATGAAACGTCCGCTTCGGCGACTGATTACGAACGCAAACTGGAGACAGCTTACCGGTTTATGGCAGACAATCATTATACGGCGGCAAAAACCGGATATGTCGGTTATCCTGTTCCCCGTGGGGAATGGCGTAGCGGACAGTGGATGACGAATCATTATATTCGTGTGGTACAGAAAGCGGCGGAACATAAAATCTGCGTCAATTCGCATGAAGCGGTCAGGCCTACCGGGCTTTGCAGGACGTATCCCAACTGGCTGGCTCAGGAGTCAGCCCGTGGAACGGAATTTGAGTCGATGGGCGGAAACAATCCGGATCATACCTGTATTCTTCCTTTTACCCGTTTGGTCGGAGGCCCGATGGACTATACGCCGGGCATCTTTCAGATAAAATTCGATTATTACGATCCCGGTAATACCAACCGGGTTCATACAACTTTAACAAAACAGTTAGCCTTGTATGTGACGATGTATAGCCCGTTGCAGATGGCGGCCGATCTTCCTGAAAATTATGAACGGTTTGCAAACGCTTTCCAATTTATCAAAGACGTTGCGGTTGATTGGGACCGGTCCTGGTATCTGGAAGCCGAACCGGGCGAATACATTACGGCGGCCCGTAAGGCTAAGGGCAAAGATGAATGGTATATTGGCGCCATTACAAACGAAAAATCGCGGGAAGCAATTATAGACTTCAGTTTTCTTCCCGAAAAAACCAAATTCACTGCAACCGTTTACGAAGACGCCAAAGATGCCGACTGGGATAAAAATCCGATGAGTTATCGTATCCGCACGGTAAAGATCACGAACAAAACAAAGTTAAAACAGCAATTAGCTCCCGGAGGCGGTTGCGCGATTTCGGTTAAGTAGAAGAAAGATTAATATTTGAAATATATTTTTTTTGGCACGATTGTTATAGGTTTTAATGGGTGTGAACGGGCATTCCGGTTAGCAACGGGATGTCCGTTTTTTTAATTTATGTATAATCGAAGGGATCGTCTTCCGTGTGTTAAGTGTTGAAAATAGATGATAATAAATTCGTTTATAGATTTAATTGTGTACTTTTGCGGAATAGTGGTAAAAATAATATGGAAACAGTAATACATATCAATAAGGAGCGTTGCATCAAATGCAAAAAGTGTGTTCGTGTTTGTCCCGCCGGCATATTTGCGGAAGATGAAAAGAGTAAAGAAATAGGGATTGATTATATTGAAAATTGTATTGGTTGCGGGCATTGCGTTGCCGCTTGTCCCGAAGATGCGGTTGTTCATTCCCTGTTCCCCGCAGAGAAGGTACATGCGATTGATTATGAGCAGTTTCCCACGCCGGAACAGATGATGCTGTTATGCAAAAGCCGCAGGTCGAACCGCGCCTTTTCGGCGAAACCTGTTCCGGAAGAAAGCCTGAAAATGATACTGGAAGCGGCCCATCGTGCGCCGACGGGAAGTAATGTACAGCATGTAAAGTTCCTGGTCGTTACGCATCCGGATACATTGCGCCGGATCACCGAATTTACAATGGATGTATTCGGCGGAGTGATCAAAAAACTAAAGAATCCGTTATTGAAGCCTTTGATAAAGTTGATCATGCCTGATGCTTTCCGGTATGTTCCCGCTTTCGAACGTCTTCAGAAAAAATACGATGAAGGCGGTGACGAAATATTGCGCAAGGCCGTTGCCGTTATTTTTATTTACACGCCGGCAGGTACGCGGATGGGAATCATGGATGCGAATCTTGCCTATCAGAATGGTTCGTTGATGGCGGAATGCCTGGGTGTAAGTCAGTTTTATACGGGCTTTGTACTGAATGCCGCCAAAATGAAAAAAGGGAAGCTGGAGCGTTTACTTGGCATTGACGGAGAAATCAATGCGGGTATGGCGCTGGGAATGCCGTCGTTCCGGTTTCCGGGCTATATTGACCGGAAAGATATTGACGCGGTTTGGATATGAGTGTATTTTCGTGAAAAAATAATTACTTTTGTGGTAGATTAAAAAAAAATAAGCCAATGAAACAATTAACATCGTTTATAATTGCTGTTGTAGTTTTGTCTACATTTTGTTCATGTGATGATAAAGAGACTTTTACGACTTCACTGTTTTGTGATTTTATATCCGATACGGATCGGGAGGGTTATTTTGAAAGCCTGAATTATTATACATTTCGGGATATACACGACATCGGACCATCGGATGATATTACGGGTATAAGGTATTTAAGTTCTACCCTCACGTTTGAAGGTCTTCATCCCGGAGAGCTGATGCGGGGAGACGTGATCCGGGACGTATACATAGATGTGCAAGGGATGAAGCCTTTTTTGTATAGTAAATCAATTGATGTTCTGTATGATAATGAGCGCATCAGTTTTTCCACGCATGATGATCCCGAATTTTATGATTTCATGTGGGAGGCGATGCGTCGTTTTTATAAGAACGAAGAATTGGATATCAAAGTGTACGGCTGGATTACACATCATAATGCCGGTGTTCGCAATGTCCGGATGCGGGTGACCCTTGATAATCTGATTGATGTTACGATTATAGACTATTATTAATATAGTACAGTTGATGTTTCGGGAGAAAACAGGTCCGTTTCCCAGTATAATACGGGGCGTTTTAGATCTTCATCCGAGACTGACCTTTTGAGACAGCCTCAATCTCATCTTCCGAAAAAGTATACGCGGCGCGTATACAATGTAGAAGTTGCCTGTCGCTCCAACCTCTACCATATTTTTCAGTTAATTGTTTCGAGAGATTCTTAACGACTTGCTTACCATAATCGGCTCTTTGATTGAACAAAACATCTTCCTTGATGCGTACCCCGATTTGCCAGTGCAGCATGCCGACTAATTCTTTTTCGCGCTCAAGCGTCCTGCTGTTCAGGTTTTTGTTGGATACCGGAAAAGCATTCAGCGAGACGTTTATATTTTTAAGGTCTTCATTTTTGAAGAACGGCGGAAAGACAATCTTTTATCCGGTACTGCGGTTCAAGCTCACGTCCAGATTCAATCCCAACCAGATGGTACGGTTTAAATCCTGATAAAATGAGGTGGCTCTGGTTACAAGTTCTTTTTCTTCATTCAGTCCGGTTCGATACAGATTCCGTTCACACAGGATGTGCTGTATTTCTCCCCTGACAAGTTTAATACGTTCGGTAACAGGTGCGAAGTTAAGGTATCGCAGATTGTATTTCCGGGCCGTATTGGTTACCGCGTCCGTATAAAAGATGTCTCTCCGCCCGATCTTCATTTCCGGTTCGACCGGCATGGCTTTCATAATAGAATGGGAGGGTTTAGTCGAAATTAGCATATCCGGGGTTAGCGAATGGGCTATTTGTTCTAACAACCGCTCCTTTATGTCCGCGATGGCATTTTCATTATCGTTCATGAGTGCGGAAAGGACTTTGATGAACAGTTTGACAATCGGGTCGAGCTGATCCACATTGGTTACTCCCCCAATGCGGATCGCATTCCTCATCGCAATCTGTTTGATTCTTGCCTTACTCATATAACTGTATAGTTTAATGCTATCATCTTGATGATTTGTATTGAATGTTAATGAAACAATGATGTTAAATACATACTTTATTTATACATATGACCATCTATACTGTTGCAATTTTTTTGCAAATATGAAAATTATTAAAATAAAAAGCATTCTTTGTAATGTTAATTAAATAAAAAACAATAGGTTAAATAAAATTAACCCTTGTAT
>QMCE01005199.1_pt1 | contig 13709 bp, 13 predicted proteins | sample 1821851 | NCBI WGS metagenome assembly QMCE01 (sample SAMN09453174, study PRJNA476694) | Termite gut metagenome, whole genome shotgun sequencing project. | isolation source: worker | host: Odontotermes sp. | place: South Africa:Pretoria | collected 2016-01-28 | reverse complement strand
ACCAGCGACGCCGACCTCGCCCGCCTCCGCCAGGTAGAACTCATCCCATTCCAAGCCGGCATTCAGGCCGGCGCCGACCTGGTCCTCACTGCCCACATTACCCTGCCCAACATCGACCCCTCCGGCCTCCCCGCCACCATGTCCAAAACCATCATCACCGACCTCCTCCGCGGCGAGCTGCAATTCAACGGCATAGTCATCACTGACGCCCTGAATATGGGCGCTATCAGCAACTACTACACAACTGAACAGATCGTCCAAAACAGCATCTCTGCCGGTGTCGATATCCTCCTCATGCCCGCAAACTACACCGAGGCCACGGCCGCACTCCAGAACCTCATCACCACCAACCAGATTCCCGAATCCCGCCTTGACCAATCCATCCTCCGTATCCTCGAGCTCAAACTCAAACTGGGCGTGATAAATTAGCGCAATAAAATAAACTAGCCGTTAATCCACACTGATTGAGCAGGAATAGCGAATATCCGTCCCAACAACCGTCGCCGTAATCGTTGCTGTACCCGCTCCCCGCGCCCTTACCACGCCTTCTTCCACAACCGCTACATTCCCATCCGAACTCTGCCAAGTCACCCGAGTCTCCGCTGCATCTTTCGGATAAATCTCATAGTTCAGCTTCCGACTCTCCCCTATGTTCAGGTTCAGCGCCGATTGCTCCAAAACTATCCCCGTCGCCGCAGTCTTCGGCGCAAACACCTGCGTCACCAAATGCCGGGCCAATAACACTCCGCCCACCAAAGCCAACAATATCGCTCCACCAACCAGCAATCGCCTGATCAACCGTTCGCGCGACTTCACCTCTGCAATCTCTACGCCAATTGCAGTGATATTATCCTTGCCCCCAGCTGCCATCGCCATCTTTCCCAGCTCTTCAATCGCCCTCGCCAAGTTCTCCTCTTCCCGTAGCGCTCTCTCAATCTCCGGCTCTGACACCATATCGGTCAAACCATCGCTGCAAATCAAATAGCGCACACCACGTTTTGTCGCCTCCGTGGTCTGGGCCGGCACGATCGCCATCTCCTCGCTCGGAATCCCCAAGTGCTGCGTCAATCCCCCTTTCACTCCATCACGTTCCCCAGTCGTATGATCAATCGAAACCTGTTTCAACGTCCCATTCCACATCCGGTAAATCCGACTGTCGCCCACATTTAGCGAAACAATCGTATTCTCATCCACATACACCGCGGCAGCAGTCGCTCCCATTTGTCGCGTTTTATTAGCCTGCATATATTCGCAAATGTCATCATTAGCGTCCTGGATATTCACCGTTAAATCCCTAGCCTTCAACGCTCGCTCTTTCATGCTATTACTCAGCCGTGCGAACCTTTCCACTGCCAACTTTGCGGCAATATCGCCATGCGCTTCTCCGCCCATTCCATCAAAAACCGCAAAAAGCTGTCGATCCGCCTCGCTTGTCGCCAATTTCGGCTCAATACTTTTGCCCTCCCAACTGCGCCCAGCCACATAAAAGTTGTCCTCATTCCTCGTCCGCACTTTTCCCACATTTGCATACAAAGCGCTTTTGATCTTTAGACTCATTCCACTATCTCCCTTTCTTCCACATCCCGAGTGTCACTCTCATTAACTTTTGTTGTACTCCATCCACTCCAATCTCCCCATTTCCAGAGTGTATATACTTTGGAGCGGGTTTGATAGCGATATTCCGTATGATAAGTCGTCGGATTTGCAATCTGCTTATCGTATTCACCATTCGGGAACCAATAATCATTATTGCCCGTACCATTATAGTCGTAAGACCCATATTTTGTACAGTTTCCAACGCCACAGTCACCCTTCGGCTGCAATGCCCATGTGATATCTATGTTTTGCCAACTGCCACAACCCCTGTCGTAGTTCCATACCGAAGTCCGGCCGCAATAATACCTCCGGTATTTCCAATGGTGCTCATTTCTATACGTTGTCTGATCCGCCACCTGCTTGTTCTCAACATTCCTAGTCTCGTTGTTGCCCCCAGGATTAGTCCGCGACCAGCCACTCCAACCACCCCACGCACCCCACGCCTCGCTCTGGTAGGTCCAACCCGTCTCGCTCGCCAAGCTAGACGTCTTCGTGGTCTTGTCGCGATAACGATACTGAATCACTTTATTCCTTGCTGGTGTTGACCCCCCACTGCTCGGTTTCGAAGCAGTCGGCTGTTGCCCGCCGCTAGACGACCCGCCGCCATTGTTGCTGCTCCCTCCACCGCTACTACTACCAGCACCACCATTCGGCGCACTCTCCACCACAACCAACACGTCCACCCGCGTCCTCTCTCGAAAATCCGTCACGATAATCTTCACCTCACCCGGATTCACACCCGTAATTTTCCCATTCTCAACCCCGGCAACCGCCGTATTCTCGCTCTTATATATCAACTCTTTGTTGCTCGCATCTTCCGGCATAATCTCTGCCTGCAGCATAAACTCCTCACCAACCTTCAGCCTCACTTCGGTCTGGTTCAGGTTAATCTGCGCAACTTCAACGATATTCGTCAATACCTCAACACTCAAAGTATCCAGAATCTTGTCCCGGAACAAAATTTTCACATCCGTCTTGCCCACGCCCCGCGCCGTAACCCTACCCGATTCATCCACCGCAACCACGCCCCCATCGCCAGTTTCCCAAGTTAATTCTTCTCTCGCCACGCTACTAATCCTCAGTAGCAAATCATCGCTCTCGCCAACTTGATACGTCGCCGTTTCCGTAGCAAACTCCGCCACCGCCGATTCCTCACGCAGAAAAACCATTCCCAGGACTATCGCCACGAGCGCCAACAGAACCCCTCCAATCAACAAAACCAAACGTTTTCGTTTTTTAGCTTTCTCGCCAGTCTCCTTATCCAAATCAATCTTTTTCTGCTCCGATCTTGCCGCCGCCGCAGCCTCCGCATCAACCTCGGCACGAATCGTCTGCGAATTATCCTGACCCTCTTCATTTCCAGCCCGCACCGTTCCAGTCTCCCCGCCATTCTCTTCTTCGCCCCCGGTTGCAGAGACCGTTCCACTTCCTGCGACAACATTCGCATTCAGCAGAACCACCTCCGTCATGCCCCGCGCGCTCTGCAATTTCTCCAAGTCTTTTTTGAACTCCGTTGGATTGCGATACCGGTCATTCACGTCAAACGCCGTCGCTTTAAGTATAATCGGGGCCAATTTTCCTCCAGCCCGCGCTGGTCGCGGTAGCTTTTCCCCGCTCATTCGCTTGCGCATCGCCGCCTCTTCATCATCGCCCAAAACCGGCACTGGCGGCTCCGGGAAAAACGGCAAACGGTTATTATTCACCAATTTGTATAACACCAACCCTAGAGAATACGTATCCACCGTTGGTCCATACGGCAAATTGTTCTGAATCTCTGGCGCCATATAGAGTGGCGTACCTGTTTTAGAAAGGCCAGACGTCGTCCGCTCTAACGTCCGCGCTGCACCAAAATCCCCCAGCTTAAAGTTTCCTTGCTTCGACACAAAGATATTCTCTGGCTTCACATCCCGATGAATAATCTTCAGTTTTGCACAAGACTCCAGTGCCCGGGTAATATCCACGCCCAGCTTAACCACATCTTCCCGCGTCAACTTCCGCTCCCGCAGCCATTCAACCAAAGGAGTCAGTAATTCCATCTTCAGCATAATAGTGAACTTAATTTCTTTCTTGCCGTCAGTCATTTTATGGTCGTCAAAACTCACTATATTTGTATCGCCCCGCAGCTGATACATCAGCTTCACTTCTTCAATATACTTATTAGCATGTGCGCGAAAATACTCCCTAGCCTCCTCTTCGGTCCTCCCCTCGCCCAGCACTCGCTTCAGCTCATTCTCTCTCGGAAACTCCACAATCTTCAGCGCCGCCCAATACTCGCTCCCCATCTCTTTCCGCTTAATCCGATATACCTTGCCAAAACTACCCTCACCAATTACTGAATCAATCTTCCAGTTCTCAAAAACCGTTTTGCCGATATTTTTATCCATCACGCCCCCAACTTAAAAACACTTAATATATCACTCAAAGCTTCAGCCATCTTGCCCATTGTGCTTATCTTGTTATAACGTTCCGCACGCTTCCGGTCTTTCTCGTTTTCCGCATGCCGCACCGCAGCCGCCACATCTTCTTTCACCTTTGCACTCAAATTCTCCGGATCTTCTTTATATATCAAACCCACATTCTCAATATAAATCAATTCATATACCGATAGTAATATCACATCGCGGTCCTTTAGAACCCTCGGTTTCAATAGTAAATCGCTGTTCACAATAACTGGATTAGTCTGCGAAAGATTGCTTATCATATACTTGCTATCCGCAGTCCTGTCCAGCGAGATATGCCGCCTCGACACCGTCAGATGCAGCAACCTCAAACCCGCTTGCGCCGACCTGCCGATAATTATCTTTTTTCCGCGCAACTTACGCATCATCTTATACGTCGTCGCCTCACTTGCCGACATCAGCATCAACACACCATCCGAAAGCGGCCTGTTGATATTATCAATCCGCACGATATCGTTATCCTTCAGCACCCTCTCTTTAACCAAAGTTCCGTTCACATATATCTTGTTCGTGCTTCCATCGTCAAATACCTTAACTATTCCCGGTTTTTCTCCCGCTTGCGGAACCACCTCAAAATGCCCGTGGTGCGACGAAACCAACGGCGAATTAATCACAATATCATTATCTGCCGATCGGCCGAACCTCACCGTTCCGCTATCAAAATCACTTTTCAAGTTATAGTTCTTCAGTTCTGGTTCTTCTTGCTTATCAGAAAACCCAGTAAACACGCTCACGAAGAATGGTGGCCCAGCTTCCGTCTTCTCCGCTGCAAAACTAACAGTTTTGTCTAATTTGCCCAACCTTCCAGCCATACTCCGATTATACCAACCTATTAAAAACAAAACAATACCGACTACGCATCAATTCCAAACAATCCGCAAGCAAAAACACCATGGTGCCCCATAGTGCCTATGCTTGGCTCCCCCGGCCAGACTCGAACTGGCAACCTCGAAGTTAACAGCTTCTTGCTCCACCATTGAGCTACAGGGGATTACACCATCAAATATACTACACCTGTCCAGTTTTTTCAAGGGTCATTTTATGACCAAAGCGTAGTCCCAGGTTTTTACGTATTCAAACCCAAGGTTGCTAGCAAACCCGATTATATCTTTGTGCTGACACGGATCAGCCTCCAGCACAACAAAACCGCCTTTTGCCAAGACATCTTGCGCTCGAATCTGCGTCAACAGTTTATATATCAACCCCAATCCGCCATCTTCCGCGAATAGCGCCAGTTTCGGCTCAAACCCCGTTTCCGGCGAAGACTGCTCAATTCCCCACCCCTTATCCACATACGGCAAATTAGCCAAAATCAAGTCAAACTGCGTTTCCATGCAAAACAGTAAATCGCACTTTCGGATCTGCATAGAAATCTGCCATTTTCCCATGTTTTTCCGTGCCACCTCTAACGCTTTTTCGCTAACATCCGTCAACGTCACGTCCAAATCCGGTCGCTCTAGCTTCATGGTGATACCGATAGCGCCGGAACCAGTACCGACGTCCACGACCCTTGCGCCTGGTTTCGCCAGCCTCAAAGCCTCTTCCACCAATGCCTCCGTTTCTGGTCGCGGAATCAAAACCTCCGGATCGACCATAAACCGCCACCCATAGAACTCCTTATATCCCAAAATATACGCCAGTGGCTCATGCCTTGCCCGCCTCTCCAGCCAAGATGTTGTGGTTTTTACAACATCTGCCGGCAGCTCGTCATCCGCATGCAATATCAAATGCGCCTTATCAACACCCAGCGCTTCCATCAGCATCACCTCCGCATCCAAACGACTCACACCAAGAGAATTCGCCAACTCAATCAATCCGTCAATTGTCAAACCATCAGACTTACTGCCAACGACATCATCCATTCGACGCATTTTCCGCAAGCAAGTTCCGCTCGTAGGCAGTCAACTGCTCCACCAAATCGTCTATCTCCCCGCCCATCGCCTGCGGCAACCCAGAGCGTGAATAACCAATCCGGTGGTCCGTAATCCTGTCCTGCGGAAAATTGTATGTGCGAATTTTCTCTGACCTATCGCCCGTGCCAATCAGCGACTTCCGAGCCGCACTGGCTGCACTCTGCTCCGCCGCTACCTGCCGTTCAATCAATCGCGACCGCAACACACTCATCGCCCGCTCCCGGTTTTGTAGCTGCGAACGCTCATCCTGCATCGCCACCACAATCCCGCTGGGAATATGCGTAATCCGCACCGCCGAGTCTGTCGTGTTCACCGATTGGCCGCCATGTCCGCCCGAACGATAAATATCAATCCGCAGGTCTTCTGGCCGAATCGCGATCTCTTTTTCCTCCGCCTCCGGCAACACCGCAACCGTCGCCGTGGAAGTGTGAATCCGCCCCTGGCTCTCTGTCACCGGCACTCGCTGCACTCGGTGCACCCCTCCCTCGAATTTAAACAAACTATAGGCTTCATCGCCAATCACCCGAAAAACCACTTCCTTATGCCCGCCAGTTTCATTCACGTTTTCGCTCATAATCTCCGTCTTCAGACCATGCCGTTCCGCGAACCGCAAGTACATCTTCAATAGTTCCGATGCAAACAACGAAGCCTCGTCGCCCCCCGCCCCAGCTCGAATCTCCACAATCACATTCTTGCCATCATTCGGATCCTTAGGCGCCAATTTCGCAAACAAATCTGCGTTCAATCTCGCCAAATCCGCCTCAGTCTGCACCACATCCTCCCGCGCCATTTCCGCCAACGCTTCGTCCCGCCATCTCCTTAGCCTCGGCCAAATTCCGTTCCAACTTCTCTCGCCGCTCCGCCAACTCAATAATCTCCGTCAATTCATTGAACCGCCGATTCTTGCCCGAGAACTCCGCGTCCGCATACGAATTCGGCGTCGCCAAAAACGCCTCCAACTCCACCAATTCCGCCCGCAACTTATCCAAATCCAACTTAATTTCTGCCATATTACACTCATTATATCTCAAATAGTGTTATAATAAAAGGGTTCAAACGTTTCGGGGCATGGCGCAGCTTGGTAGCGCGCACGGCTGGGGGCCGTGAGGTCGTGGGTTCAAATCCCGCTGCCCCGACCAAAATGTCGTAACTCAAATACATAACATCAACGACTTAGGGTCGGTAGAGACCCCGCCGCCTTCGGCGATTTTTTGTTCACCTAGTCTTACTGTCGTAAGAGATCCTCCAGTAATTTAGGTCGATCACATGTCGGGTACAAGTACCAGTCACGATACCTGTCCCAGCAAGGCAAAATCTATAGCGCAGCATCTGTGGTATAATAGGCGCAGGAGAACAACTATGAACGATACTCAAATAAAAAAACTTGAAGACAGCTCACTTACAGAAGTTGAGGAGAACCTTAGTACGCCAGAAGGTATGGTGGCGTTCACTGAGCAAAGATCCTGTGCGGACTTATTTCGATTATGCAAAGAAAAGCAACTTGATATTTCGCCAGGCTTTCAGCGAGGGTTTGTTTGGCCATTATACAAACAGACAAGATTTATAGACAGCCTCCTAAAGCAGCTGCCTATCCCAAGTATGTGTTTTTGTTTAGACTCGTCTAGTAAGACCAGATTAGTTATCGATGGACTACAACGGATTAGTACGCTGAACAGGTTCTTTGAATATGACGAGGAGTGGACTATGTCTGCTCTCAGCGACGTGGACGCTAGAATATCCGGAAAGACCAACCGATTCATAAAAGATAATCACCCAGAGGTGTGGCCCACCGTTCAGAATGTGATGATTCCGGTGACCGTCATTCACTGCGATCTCGGCAAGCCCGATAATGCTGAATATATTAATATGATTTTCCACCGACTCAATACCGGGTCGCTACCGCTTACAAACCAAGAGATACGAAACTGTATATACTCAGGCAGACTAAACGACTCAATAAAGAAGTTCGCAAAGCGAAGTCTTGTCAGCAAGTTCTTTGGAAAAAACACGCGCTCATCAAACGAGGAATACTTGCTTCGTGTAGTTGCATTCTTCGAGAAAGCCAGCTCGTATGATGGGAAGATGGGTAGATTCCTAAATGCATACATGAGCAAGAATCGTAACGAGGATAAGAGCCAAGTGCTAGAGTTGGCAACGACATGCCTACACGCTATCATCGAAAAATGGGCACTCGATATTCGTCCGTTAAGCCGTACCGTCAAAGAAGCCCTTTTGCTTGGGGTAATGAGAAACAACTCATCGATTATGGTAAAAACCGACGCGTCAATTCAGGATCTGTATATGGATTTTGCGAACAATGCCGCATACAGTGTAGCCCAACTGTCGGACGGGTTAACGTCAAAAAAGAAGGTGGAGGAGCGTATCAAAGTTGCTACCGAGGTCTTCTCGAGATGATTCCATCAGCGGAGTTGATGGACACCCTCCGCGAGTTAGATAGGATATATAACTTAGATTCTACTGACAATAAAATGAAAGTATATGTCTCAAAGCTCGGTCTCATTGAGCTTTGCGGTTGGATAGAAAAGGCTATTGATTCTATCTTCCAGAGCTACATTACTGAAAAAGCACTCCCCCGTGAAACTAAGAGCTGTTTTACGAATAAGCTTGAAAAAATCTACGGGTTTAGCAGCAAAAACTTAAGAGATATTATGATTCTTGCTGTTGGGGTTATTGGCCTAGATTATATCGAGTCTGGCTTGGAAGGAGATGGTATAAAAGACAATCTTTATCAGTCGATGAATACCTTAAAAAAAGAACGCGATGACGCGGCGCACACTTATATTTCTGCATTAACAACATACGAATCTCCGTCTGACGTGTTATCAAGAGCAAAAGCTTTTGAAGCACATTTTCTCAAACTAGAGAAGCACTACGCGGGAGTGCGTCAGCATGCCATGTGCATATGGGCAACTCTCAGCCCACGCACAAAAAAAGACCCGCTCGATATTGTTCAATATCTTGGGGTCTTCTATACTTAGAAAATAGTAATTGGCTACAAAATGTTAATGATTTTGTTCAGTTCGCCTCTTCTAGGACAACCAAAACCCTCACCCTTGAATCCCATTCCATCATAAGATATAATAAGCTAAATATGAATAAGTCAATACCCAACGGCCTCACCAGCGCAGAAGTAAAAACGCGCCAACTAGAGGGACTCGACAATTCCTTCAAAGTTGATTCCAGCAAATCCACTTGGGATATTATTCGTGGCAACACTTTTACTCTTTTCAACGCCGTCAACACCTTCATCGCCATCTGTCTGCTCGCGGTCGGGTCTTACTCCAACGCACTCTTTATGGTCTTCATTCTCAACAACATCGTCGTCGGCATTTTTGTTGAACTCCGCGCCCGCAATATCGTGGATAAACTCATGATCCTTAACAAAGACCCAATCTGCGTAATCCGCGACGGCAAAGAAGTCCACATCTCTCCGGACGAAATCGTCCTGGGCGACATCATCAAACTACCCACCGGCGTCCAGGTTCCGTCTGATGCAATCGTCAAACACGGCACCGTCGAAGCCAACGAAGCCCTACTAACCGGCGAGTCAGACCTGATCATCAAGCGCTCCGGCTCACATCTTCTCTCGGGCAGCGTTATAACCAGCGGCCAATGCTACGCTGAAGTCGAACATGTCGGCAAAGATAATTACTCCACCAAGCTCGCCATAGAAGCCAAAGTCTTCAAGCCCATCACCTCCGAACTACTCTCTTCCCTCAAAACCATCACCAAATTCACTAGTCGCATCGTCTTGCCGCTTGGCGTTATTCTCCTCCTTGAATCACTTCTAATTAAATTCGCTGGTGTCTTCACCCACGACAACGTCCAAGCCTCCGTCGTATCCACCGCTTCGGCCATTCTCGGCATGCTGCCCAAGGGCATGGCCGTTCTGATTGTCATCTCTCTCATCATGGCCATTATCAAGCTGGGGCGCAAGAAAGTCCTGGTCCAAGACATGTACTCCATCGAAACCATGGCCTACGTCAACACCCTCTGCCTCGACAAGACCGGCACCATCACCGAAGGCAAAATGAAAGTTAAAGACTTCAAACTTCTCGGCAACTATACCGAAAAGAAATTCCTCAGCCTGCTCGGCAGCTATCTTCACTTCGACACCGACAATAGCGGCACCATGCAAGCCGTGCGTAAATACTTTAAAGAGAACGACAGTCATAAAGGCGACAAACTCGTGTCATTCTCGTCCGATCGCAAATGGAGCTCACTTCGGCTCAAAGATGTTGGAACTGTTGTACTCGGCGCACCTGGTCGCCTGCTAGACAAAGTGCCGGCAGAAATCGAAGACGCCCAGTCCAAAGGCGCACGGGTGCTACTTTTCGGCGTCACCGACCAAAACATCACCATCTCCAGTAAGCCCAAGAATGTTAAACCGATTGCCATGATTGAGCTCGAAGACCCCATCCGCAAAGACGCCGATAAAACCCTCAAATACCTCTCCAGCCAAGGCGTGGATCTGAAAATAATTTCCGGCGACAACCCAACCACCGTCTCCGCCATCGCCCGCAATGCCGGCTTTGCAAGCTACGAAAACTTCATCGACACATCAACCCTAACCGACGAGGAACTGCGAAAAAAAGTATCCTCAACCGCTATTTTCGGCCGCGTCACGCCGCAGCAAAAGAAGGTTATTATTACCCATCTCAAATCACTGGGCCGAACCGTCGCCATGACCGGCGATGGTGTCAATGACATCCTTGCCCTGCGCGAAGCCGACCTTTCCATCGTCATGGCCACCGGCGACTCCGCCACCAAGCAAATCGCCAACCTAGTCTTGCTTGAATCAAAATTCAACGACATTCCCGACGTTCTTTTCGAGGCCCGCCGGGTTGTCAACAACATGTTCCGCGCCGGCAGTATCTTCTTTATCAAAACCATTTACTCGTTCTTCCTGGTAATTCTCTGTGCGCTCAGCCCGCTCACGGGCTCCGTAGCCGTCTTCCCATTCGTCGCCATCCAAATTACCATGCTCGATCAAATTATCGAAGGCTGGCCATCATTCTGGTTAGCACTCGAAAGTGACCGCCGCCCAGTTGTCGGCAACTTCCTCAAAACCTCCCTGCTCCGCTCACTCCCCAACGCCATCCTAATCGCCGCCTGCGTTGTTTTCTTGCATTTCTTCGGCCCCGCTCAAGGCTGGTCGCAAATCGACACCGCAACCGTTATGTATTATCTTCTCGGCTGTATCACGGCCATGAACGTTGTCAAATCCTGCCTGCCGCTCAACAAATTGCACATCTTCCTGATTATCACCACCATTGGCGGCTTCTTCCTGGGCGCAGCTATCCTTAAAAACCTCATTCACGTAACAGCCATTTACGAGTTCTCCGGCCCAATCCTGGGCGTATTCTTCGCCATGCTCGCCGCCTGTATCATCCTCCGCCTACTCTGGAATCGCTTTTTCGAGCACAAAAGAAACCTCTGATGCTTGACTAGCCCGAACAGATGTGTGTATAATAAAACCATGGATCTTTAGCTCAGTTGGCTAGAGCGTACGATTCACATTCGTAAGGTCGATGGTTCGAGCCCATCAAGATCCACCAAAGATTTTCCATTTATTATCGTTTACTGTACACCTGAACTAGCCATGTTGACAACTGAACGATTAATAATTCTAGCCATTTGATACATAAATCCCTACATCATCTATACAGCTTTCTTCACGCACAATCAATAAGCGATAAGATATGCCCGGTAAAATATACTTCATTTTCATGATGGTCACAAGCTGGCTCTTTTAGTAATGGATAGGTGTTCTTGCTGTCAATTTCATGCTCAAAACAGTATCAACTTAGCTTATGGCGAGCAAATACTTCAACTTCCGGATTGAGGCTCGCAGATACAATATCGAACATTGTTTGTCCACTTACAGGCGGCATTTCTTGCAAACTGGGCTTCCGGCAGGAAATTGGGGTTATAGCACCCTTTTTCGCCAGTAAAACATCCATCGGAGATACATCAAATCCAGCCTGATTCAATTCAACAACACTCTTGTACGAATCAGTATTCTTGTCGTAAAAAAGTTGATTTATGCGGTGAAGTGCGTCATACCCAAGTTTAGATATATTATCACTGGTGGTTTTGATAGCCTTCCTTTCGTACAATTTTTTCTTTGCCTCGCTTAATAATTCCTTAGCAAGTTCTTGTGCTATAGATCCCATTGAATCTCCTTTTATTATTATTTTGCCCCCTATAATTATCATAGCACCGCAAGAAGAAGTCGCGATTTATATTTTTCAAAGCGTTGGATACACTTTGCTGTCTTCATCCATCTCAACGTCCTGACAAACAATCTTCCTCGTCGTAATAGTCAATCCGTTCTAATCCACCAAACACTTTCCCGCTCATGAAAATCGGCTCCAGATTGGCAGACTCAACGTCAACATAAACAATACCACCTGTCAACAACGTGCAATCGTTATCCATCGAAGCTGTTGTTCCACGAATTATTTTTTGTTACAAATACACATATTACCCTACTATTGACTTATGTTGTTGAGTTTGGAACATTATTATAAAACAACCCTTTGTAAGTCGGTTAAATACAGTGTTGCGCACTCCCAGGGTGGCCGTTAGCCCAGTCCGTCGCTCTATAAAACGATTTTGTTTCGTATACATCCAGCCAAACGTCTTCCGGTATTACGCCAAGAACACAATTCCATGCGCGGTAATCCAGACCGTAACCGTTGCCACTATCCTCGATCCAATCAAGGAAATTACTTTTTGCATCATTTATCTTGTCTTTGTTGTTTACGCCCTTAAACACGGCACCTGCTGGTGTTATCTTGTCTGGTCTTCGACCACTTTTTATCCATTCCTCAAACCCAACTGCAGCTAAACTCACCAACCCTAAAAGCACTATACTTACAACAACTATCACTGCTCGCTTTGATCTCTTCTCCTTCATACATGCCACCCTCTTAACTCATCCGTGAAAAAGATATGAATATTGCTAGGGATGTGATAGCTATTACCCAAAAAACTATGCCGAACAGCGAATTATTCTTGATCTTAACTGCTGCATTTTTCTCATCTCCATTATGTTTATATTCTAAAGCCTTATTTATATTAGTGATGGATAACATGCTAAGCACGATGTAAGCCGGAAAAAAGAGTATGAAAGCCAAAATCATATACTTGTTATACTCCTTCGCTCTACCGTAATACTCCCAAAACTTGCTACCCTCTCTATACCGTAGTTCTACTTTCTTTACCCTCGGTGCCGCTGACTCGTCAGCATCATATATTCCCATTGCTTTCACTCCTCTTGCCGCCTTACTTATTGCCCGACAATTGCCTGCGACAAAAAAGGCAACCGCACGGGTTGCTTAGACCAATAACAAGACGGGTTGCGCCCTATTACTTTGCACGGCTGCCATCTCTGGGAACAACCACGCATTATGTATCTTATTATTGATCTAAGCCCTTTCAGTATAGCCTGTATGTGGAAAAATAACAAGGTGCTAACGTCGGCCCATATTGTATGGTATTGCTCAGCTAGTTCTCAGGCACGCTAAGGTCGAACTACTCCAACCAGATGGTCTTTTCTTCGCGAGTTTTTCTACTTGTGTTTGCTCGGTGAGACTGCTGATATTACGGCATGAGGTTACAGCTTTCTAATATGTGCGCCACCATAACGCTACAGCTGTACATCACCAATAAGCGCCATGATTATATTCTTACCACACAATCGCCTAGATTCCCC
>QMCE01001284.1_pt1 | contig 13717 bp, 10 predicted proteins | sample 1821851 | NCBI WGS metagenome assembly QMCE01 (sample SAMN09453174, study PRJNA476694) | Termite gut metagenome, whole genome shotgun sequencing project. | isolation source: worker | host: Odontotermes sp. | place: South Africa:Pretoria | collected 2016-01-28 | reverse complement strand
GTCAGTAGAATCGCAAATACAAACAACACCAAGACACCACCTACATAGACCGCCACCTGAACCATTGCCAAAAAATGGTAACCTAACAGCAGGTACAATCCCGCAGTTGCTATCAATACAAACAACAAACTCGTTGCGGCACGAAACATCTTGGGGGTTGTAACCGCCCAAAGCGAACAACCTGCAATCAGTAGAGCCAAAATTATAAATATCGCAACGTTCATAAATCAATTATCAATTTTCAACTCTTCAACAAGGCTTGCCTTGTTGAAGACCGCATCTTCAAAATCGTATTTCCAGCCAAGAGCCTTGACGGGACAAACACCCACGCAGAGCGAACAAAACGTACATTGTCCCAATTTCCAACGATAGGCATCGAGTTGCTTTTTCCCATCTTCGGCGTGAGCTGTGACCTCGATAGAGCCGTTAGGACACTGCATAGAACACAACGAACAGGCGATACACTTGCCGCTGTCGAGTGTCAGATGTCCCCGCGTGCGCTCGAAGTATTGTTTGGTGCCTCTATTTTCGGGGTATTGCTCGGTAACCTTGCGCCGTGCGAAATTGCGCATCGAAACATACATTCCCTGTCCCAAATGCCAAATCCCAACGATAATATCGGTTATATATTTGAGTATCGTCCGAAGTATATTTATCACAAAGTTCATTACAGATTCAAATTGAATATTACCAAAAGGGTCATCAACAATATATTGATTAGCGAGATGGGCATAAGTATTTTCCACTCCAAGCTGAGTAGCTGGTCTATACGCAATCTCGGGAACGACCACCTGACCCACAGCGAAATAAAGACACAGAAGAACGTTTTGCCCATAAACCAAATCCACGAGGGGATATAATCCATTACGGCATTAAAACCTTCCCACGACGGAATATGCAGCGGTTGCCACCCTCCCAGAAATACCGTTGTCGCAATCGCCGCAACGATAAACATATTCATATATTCAGCCAAATAGAAAAATCCGAAACGAATACCCGAATACTCGGTATGGTAACCCGCCGTAAGTTCACTCTCCGCCTCGGGCAGGTCGAAGGGACCCCTGTTTGTTTCGACGTGTCCCGCAATAAGGTATGTCACGAATGCTATTATGGCGGGAACGTGTCCCTTGAATATAAACCAAAGTTCTCTCTGCCCGTCGACTATCTCGGAAATTTGCATCGTCCCCGCTAAAATGACAATCGTCAGCAGCGACAATCCGCACGTTACCTCGTAACTCAACATTTGGGCACCCGATCGCAATGCTCCTATCATCGTAAATTTAGAGTTGCTCGCCCAGCCCGCCAGCATAATACCCACAATTCCGAGCGATGATACCGCTAAGATATAGAGAATGCCGACATTGAAATCTATAATATGCAATCCGCGCCCAAAGGGCAACGCCGCAAAGGTACACATCGAGCCGATTATAACGAGGAACGATGCAACGCGAAAGAGCGTTTGGTCCGCTTTTTTGATATTTACCAGCTCCTTCAACAGGATTTTAATCATATCGGCGAGGGATTGAAATATACCCCACTTACCTACTCGGTTAGGCCCGATACGACACTGGAAAAAGGCGCATATCTTACGCTCGATATATATCAACGCCAGCGCCAAAACAGCATACGCCGCAAGTAGCAGAATACCGATTACGGCACACTCTACAACCGTAGCCCAGCCGCCCGCCATCCAACTGCGAAGCCAAACGTCAATAGCCGTCGTTATATCTGTAAATGAAATCATAAATATTTAATCGGGCGTAATGCTTATGCCCCTACAATTATCTGTCAATGCACGGGATAACGTAATCAAACGATGCGCCGAGCATTATGAGGTCTGAAATTTTTGTATCTATGGCGACGTGTTTCAATCCTCCAACGAGCGGCATACAGGGCGAACGGAATTTCACACGAGTCGGGTGTGATGAGCCGTCCGACGATATGTGTACCCCGAATTGTCCGCGTGAGGCTTCCGTGCGGGCGAAAAAGTCTCCTTCGGGTAGCTTTACAACAGGTTTCGGTTTTTCGATAACTGCTCCTTCGGGCAGTTTATCGTTAAGTTGTTCGATAATTCTGAGCGATTGCTCAATCTCGTCGAGGCGGATAAGGTATCTGTCGTAGCAGTCGCCGCCGTTGCGGATAACCTCTTCGAAATCGGCATCAGCGTAGGCACCATACGGCGCACTTTTTCTCAAATCGTTCCGCCATCCCGAAGCGCGCCCCGAAGGTCCCGTTATACCCAGCGAGATTGCATCTTTGCGCAATAATTGCCCGACACCGCGCATACGACCCTCCGAAATCGGATTATGGGTAAAGAGGAGGTGGTGTTCACGCAACATTTTGCGCATATATGGTACAAATTCTGCGATGCGATGTTGAAAATTGGGGTGAACATCTTGTGTCAAACCTCCAATCGTACAGAGCGCAGGAAACATTCGTCCGCCGCCGCTCTCCTCGAAGATATCGAGAATTTTTTCGCGGTCGCGCATACCATATACAAATGCCGTAATCGACCCCATATCCATCGCCATACAGCCCCAACCCAAAAGGTGGGACGCAATGCGGCTCAACTCGTCTGTAATGGTGCGGATATATTGTGCGCGACGTGGTACCTCTATTTGAAGCCCTTGTTCGACAGCCATACAAAAGGCGTGGCGGTTCATCGTTGCCGAGAGGTAATCGAGGCGGTCGGTAAGGTGGAGGATTTGGGGATAGGTATAGCTTTCGCACATCTTTTCGATACCGCGATGGATATAGCCAAAATTAGGGTCTATCTTGGTAACTATTTCGCCGTTGAGGGCAACGCGTAGGTGGAGTACCCCGTGCATTGCGGGATGTTGGGGTCCGAAATTTACGACATAGTCGTCCTCGTCGAAATCGTCGACAAAATCTTCGGGAGTTGTCGGTATGGGGTTCGTTTCGTCGTAATCTTTGCGTAGCGGATAGCCTCTCCAATCGGAGCGCAGGAATATGCGTCTTAAATCGGGGTGTCCCTCGAAACGAATTCCGAAAAAGTCGTAAACTTCCCTCTCATAAACATTCGCCACAGCCCACAGGTCGCTGATTGTCGGCAATGACGGGTTTTCTCTGCTGTCGGCATAAGTTTCGATAGCAATTATATTGTCGGCGTGTTCGGCTTGGGAGATATAAACGATAACCCCCAATCGGTCGCCTCGGTCGATGCCGACCATATCGACCAAATATAGATACCCCTCTCGGCGCAAGGTCTCCATCGTTAAGCGGTAATCGGCAATATTGACTATTCTATTTGTCATTGTTCTTTTTTTTATTGCCCATTACTCCGTTGGGGAGTTTGAAAAAGTTTTGCGCCTTAATCTTTCGCTCCAGCTGCATCATTCCATACAGCATTGCGTCGGGGCGCGGAGGACAGCCCGGAATATAGACATCGACAGGTATAATCTCATCGACTCCCTTTACGACGGCATAAGAGTTCACGAATGGACCTCCCGAAATGGCACAACTACCCACAGCCAGTACATATTTCGGCTCCGCCATTTGGTCGTAGAGTCGTTTCAAAACGGGTGCCATTTTCGATACAATCGTACCGCAAACAAAGATAACGTCTGCCTGACGAGGCGAATTTCGTGTTACCTCCCACCCGAAACGTGCAAAGTCGGTACGCGCCGCCCCGACACACATAAATTCGATACCGCAACAGGAGGTTGCAAACGTAAGAGGCCATACTGAGTGTGACCTGCCCCAGTTAATCATATCGTTCAATGCGCCGACAACAACTCCTGAGCCATTGTCGTTAAGCTCCTTAACCATAGCTTCAAGGCTTTCATTGTCCTTGAACTCCTCGTAAGGTATATTTTTGACCTTAGGCTTTCTCATTCCTAAATCTCAACTCCTAATTCTTAATTCCTAATTCCTAATTTATGGAAATAGCAATCGGCTATTTCCATTTTAATGCTCCCTTGCGCCAAGCATAAGCCAGCCCGAGCGTTAATATTACTAAAAAGAAGAGAACGGTTTCGAGCCCTGCAACACCTGCTGTTTTAGCAACCGTCGCCCAAGGCAACAGCATAACCGTCTCAACATCAAAAACGAGATATATAATGGCAAAAAGGTAATACCCGACACGGAACTTTACCCACGAAGTTCCGCGTGTCGGAATACCGCACTCGTATGGGTCGCCCTTAATAGCATTTTGAGAGCGTGGCGCAAACCATCGGGCAATAAGAACCCCTGCAAAAACAAGGAATATTGCCGTAATTAACATCGCCACGAAGAGTACCGTATTGCCGATAGCCATAAAATTACATTAATGAATAATTGAACAAAGGTATATCTTTTTAATCAGAGGTTGTTTCAATCTTTTGAAAAATATGACGTTAGAAAGGTATTTGATAAAAAATAGTTACCTTTGACCCTCTATACACTTAATTTTTATGAACAACATTTTGAAGCGAATAAGTCAAGTCAGTTTGACGGCAACGATAGTTGCTGTTGTTGCATTGGTCGGTTGTGTAAAAAAACCGATAACACAGCCGGACAAAGTTATTTTAGGCGGTCTCGAACTTATAGAAGGGACTACCAATAAATATCAGTCGGGCATTAATGATATGGGAACGTTCATTAGGGTCTTTTCTCAGCAAAATTGGTCGATAGAATTGGAGTTCCCTAACCCCGATGTCCAAAATTGGGCAACTCTCGGAAGAGATTCGGGCAAGGGTAATGGCGAAGTATGGCTCTCATATTCAAGCAATCCCGATGATTCGCGAGATGTCGTTATAAAGATATATTTCGATAAGGGTGAGAAAACGATATACTTAACTCAACTCGGACTGGGTGGACATATAGACGACCCGAAAGGGTGGCTCGAAATACCCGAAACACCGGAAAGTTTGGCAGGTAGTGCTTGGAAGATAACCCACTATGTACCAGATAGATTGGGAATGAGAAACTATACTGTTCTATATGATACGTTGAAATATTATCCTGTATGGGTAGCCTATCCGATGCATAGCTGTTATGACGGAGGTTCGGGACGTACCGACGAATGGGCTTATAACCCGGATGTTCCGATCGCATATCAACCCGATATGAGTGAGGGTATGCGTAATGGATATGACAGAGGTCACATGTTGCCTTCGGCGGCAAGATATGTAACGAAAGCTGCGAATGAACAGACGTTCTATTATACCAATATGACTGCACAGCGAAACGACTTGAACGGCGGAGTTTGGGAAGATTTGGAGGGCGAAATACGTGGTTGGTCGAATTATAACGGCTCGAGCAGAGATACATTATATGTCGTAACGGGAACAGTATTGAAGAGGGTCGATATTGAAGATACGGTGTTAGGTACGGTGAATTGTAGAGGCAAACAGATACCTGTACCTAAATATTACTATAAGGCGTTGCTGATGAAAAAAGGTAACGGCTGGAAAGCTATCGGTTGGTGGTTCGAGCATATGGTTGAGACAAGTTACAGAGAACTCGAAGGTTCGGATGCGGTAACGATTCGCGAACTGGAAGCACGTACGGGCATAAATTTCTTTGCAAATGTGTCGCAAAGCGAGCAAGATACCTTTGAAATTATGACTTGGAATAGCTCTGATTGGGGCTTTAGCTACTACAACGGAAGTAAATATGACTAAATAAGTTTTGAACTAAACTTTATTAACATCTTTTAATCAATGATAAAACGATTAGCATTATTGATTTTTGTGGCAGCAATGTTTGTTGCCTGCGGTCCAGAAAATGGACCCATCGAAGGAAAAAATTCGGTCGGTTTAACGACCAACGTTGTCGATGCCACAGCCTCTTCTCAATGGTTAACGATTAATACGAAAGGAGAATGGAACGCCGAAATTATATATGATACGGGCGAACACCAAGACGGCGGCGAAGGTTATGGTGAAGGAGAAGAGACGGAAAAATGGGCTGTGTTAGCTGAAAGTAGTGGTACGGGCGATGCTTTGATTCGCTTGAGCTATCTTCGCAATACTGAACCTACGGAACGTACATTGGATATTGTTGTTACCTTTGAAACAGGTTCTCCGATAGGTGTAACATTAACACAGGAAGCGGAGACTGACCCCCAAACTACGGAGAATAATCTCTCATTGGAAAGCAATAGCGTTCCTCACCAAGCGGGCAATCAGACGATAACGATAACCTCTGATGTGGCTTGGACGGCTACATTGTTGTATGATAGTAATGTGGCTCCTTGGGCGGAGTTCGAAGGCAACAACTTTGGAACAGGCGATAAGCTGATTGATTTGAGTTGGGAGGCTAACAATACGCCGCATAGTCGCTCGGTAATTGTCGAAGTTGCTTTTGATGATGGCGAGACGTTGTTAGAAACGATGACTCAAACGGGAGTCGGTGAGAATGCGGTACAGCTTGATACACAAGAGATTGCCTACAATTCGACATCAAATGTTGCGGTAACGATAACGAGCGAATTGAGTTGGGAGGTAACGTTGCAATATGGTAGCGGAGCGAGCGGTTGGGCAAACATCTCTAAAAGCGAAGGTTCGGGGAACGATGTTATACAACTGACCCCAACAGAGAACTCTTTGGAGAATAGTAGAACGGTTACGGTCAGTGTTACATTTGCGGGTGAAGAGACAAAAACGGCAACCCTTACTCAGGCGGGTACTCCCGGAACACCTCCGTCGACAAATACGCCGAAATGGACGGAAGTGCCTGCGGTGGTAATGCCTAACGATGAAGATTATTATCTGGTTACTCACTATGCAGCTATGAATGGCGGAGGTCAGGCGCGTAATTATACGATGCTGTATGATGCTACGATGTATGTTGCTCGGTGGATTGCCTATCCGATGAGCAGGGGTTATGCTTCGGGTTCGGCAGGAGGACGTAATGAGGATTGGAAATATGACCCGAAAATCCCGCAAGATAAACAGGTGAATTTAAGCAAGAGTTACGGAGTATCTTCCGATGCGGGAATATATAGTCGCGGACATCAGGTTGCCTCGTCAGACAGACAATCGACAAAAGAGCAGAACCGACAAACATTCTATTTTACCAATATGACTCCACAGAAACAGGATTTCAATGGCGTAATATGGAACTATTTGGAACAGAATATACAGGACTTGGCAAAAAATATTGCAGACACATTGTGGTGTGTTACGGGTCCCGTATTCCAAACCATCGGAGGGAGTGAGCCTGTAAAATATATATCGAAAGATGGAAAACAATGCCCTGTTCCTAATTACTACTACAAAGTTATTATTCGCAAAAGCGGCAATACATATAAGGGTATAGGATTTTGGTTCGGACACAACTATGCATATTCGATTCCTCATTTCAAAGATGGTCCGAGTATGACGGATGTTAAAAAGATACGCGAAATCGAGGCGTTGACGGGAATAAATTTCTACACGAATTTATCACAAACCGATCAAGATGCCGCCGAGAATCAAACCATAGACCAATCTTATTGGAGTAGCCTATTCGGTAAATAGTAATTATATACAAATATAGAACCGATGAAACAGTTCGTAATTTTGCTTTGCATTACCCTAATGATGGGATGCGAGAAGCCTCCCGTAACTCTCGTTGAGAACGATGTTTCGTTGACATACTCTTCCGTTGAGGCTACGGCTACTTCGCAGTGGTTAAATATTGCTACCGAAGGAACTTGGACGGCGACGATAGAGTTTGCAGAAGGTGCTACGGAGTGGGCTTTTCTGGTTGAGACGGAGGGAGAGGGTGATGCTCTCGTCCGTTTGAATTATCTGCCCAATACGGTGGCGGTGGCACGTGCTCTTGATGTTGTTGTTACCTTTTCTGATGACTCCGAGAAGCGTGTAACTATGACACAAAGTGCAGGAACGCCAATCCCGATAGAAAATTCGGTAGAGCTTTCTACACAGGAGATTGCCCATAATTGGACATCAAATGTTGCCGTAACGATAACAAGCGAATCTAACTGGAATGTAACGCTGGTGTATGGTAGCGGAGCGAGTGGTTGGGCAAACATCTCTAAAAGCGAGGGTTCGGGGAACGAAATAATTCAGCTAACCCCGACAGAGAACTCTTTGCAGAGTGTGCGAGATGTTACGGTCAGAGTTACATTTGCGGGTGAAGAGACAAAAACGGCAACCTTAACTCAAAAGGGTAAGCCGAATACCGATATTGGTGGAACGACGGTATATTTGGAACTTCCCGAAGTGGTGTTGCCGAGCGATAAGAACTACAAATTTGTTACTCATTATTCGCCTCTTCCGGGTAGAGAAAATGCGCGAAACTACTCTATACTTTATGACCCTTCGACATATTCGTCGCTTTGGGTTGCCTATCCGATGAATAAGGAATACACTTCGAGTGGGGCAGGACGTAACGAGGATTGGGCATACGATCCCAAAATAGAGCGCTCATTGCAGACATATTTGGATAAAGGTTACGGAGGCAATTCCGATGCGGGAGTATGGAGCAAGGGGCATCAAATTGCATCGGGAGACCGCCAAGCTACCAAACCTCAAAACAGGCAAACGTTCTATTTTACCAATATGACGCCCCAAAAGCAGGATTTCAATGGTGTGTTGTGGGAGCGTTTGGAGAGTAATCTGCAAGATTGGGCGAAAAATCTTTCGGATACGTTATGGTGTGTTACGGGTCCCGTATATCGAACCGTAGGAGGGTCGGAACCGATACAAACCATAGTGAACAGAAATGACCAAAAAACGTGTCCTGTGCCGAACTATTACTTTAAGGTTATTATTCGCAAGAGTGGCAATACATATAAAGGTATAGGATTCTGGTTTGCACATAATTACAACTATTCGATAGCCCATTTTAGTGATTATCCGAGTATGCAGGATGTTAAAACGATACGCGAAATAGAACAATTGACAGGACTTAACTTCTATTTCAATCTATCTGAGGCAGACCAAAATGCTGCCGAAACTTCGGTTGACCAATCATATTGGAGCCAGTTATTTGGTAGATAACAAAATATGTAACCCTATGAAACGATTGATTATTTTGATTAGTGCAGTCTTGATGATGGGCTGTCCGGGTAAAGAACCGATAGACCCTCCCGTACCTAATAGTGTTTCGCTGGCACGCCCCAATATCGAATGGAACGATGTCGGAGGGCAATGGGTTACTATTGAAACGGACGGAGAATGGACAGCGAGTTTTGAATTTGAGACGGAAGAGGGCGAGGCTTGGGCATTTTTGGATAAGATGCAGGGTACGGGTGAAGGTATGATTCGTCTGACGAACAATACCAACACATTGGAAGAGGTTCGCAAGGTCGATGTTGTAGTCGAGTTTGAAGATGGAGAGATTAAGCGAGCAACGCTTACTCAAAATTTTGTCAAGAAAGATAAACCCGACAATACGATATATAAATGGACAGAGCTTCCGAAGGTAGATACAACAGCTGGCAAGAGATATATCAAGCACTACGGAACTATTAACGGAGAGGGCGCGCGTAACTATTCGATGCTCTATGACCCGTCGATGCTTGCCTCTTTGTGGGTTGCATATCCTATCCACGATTGCTATTTAGGCACTATTCCGCGTGGTAATAGACCATTTATTTCCGACCCTACAATTCCTGTTGCTCTGCAACCAAACCTTTCAAAGTCATATTCTCCGAATGGAAACCCATACGAGAGAGGACATCAAATTCCTTATGCCGACCGCAATGGAAATAACGAAATGGGCAATCAGACGTTCTATTGGACCAATATGACACCACAACATAATGCGCTCAATAATGGTCGTTGGAAGAGCATAGAGGCGTGTTTGCGTGACAGAGTAGAAAACACGAGTGATACGATGTGGGTGGTTACTGGTGCTGTTTTCAAAACAGTAGCGGGAAATGAGACGATAACGATGATGACAAATCAGAACGATGGCGTTCAAATCCCTGTGCCTAACTACTACTTTAAGGTTGCCATTATGCAGGACGGAAGTAGATATAGGGGTATCGGTTTTTGGATTGACCATTGGAATACGGCTCAATATTCGGGCACAAATATTGTTGTTAATGCTAAAACGATAGACGAGATTGAGATTTTGACGGGGTTTGATTTCTTTGTCAATCTATCGGATACAGATGAGGCAGAAGCTGAGAGTAATTGGGATGCTAGTTTTTGGAGAATATAATTGAGGTGAAAAATTAAGGTATAAAACTATATGAAAAAGAGACTACTATTAATCGTTGTGCTGGGAGCGATGTTGTTGGGAACAACAACACTTCGGGCACAAACAAAACGTCAGATGGTAATGTTCTACAATGTCGAAAATCTTTTCGATACGATTCGCGACGAGAGCATTTATGACGAAGAGTTTACCCCGACAGGTGTGAAACAATGGACGGGAGTAAAATATTGGAAGAAGATAGGCAATCTTGAGAGAGTATTCTATGACATTGCTGCCGAGAATAAGGTCTTTCCGGCAATAATCGGATTGTCGGAGATTGAAAACCGCAATGTATTGGAAGATATTGTTGCGGCTGAGAAGTTGCAGCGCGCAAATTATCAAATCGTACACTATGACGGACCTGATGCACGTGGTGTCGATTGTGCGTTCCTCTATCGTCCCGACGTATTCAAATTGGAGGGCAGTCGTCCCGTAACTACCGTCGTCAGGGGAATGCCCGGTTTCCGCACTCGTGATATTTTGACGATGTGGGGAACAATAGACGGCGAGCGTTTTATGTTTCTTGTCTGCCACTGGCCTTCACGCACGGGTGGACAGGCAGCCTCTGAGAATAGACGTATAGGTGCGGCTGAAACAGCCCGCCGTATTATCAACGCTGAATTAAGAGAATATCCCGAAACGAAAATCATAATTATGGGTGACCTCAACGATGACCCCAAAGATGAGAGCGTTTCTGATGCCTTAGGCGGAAAACTCAATATATCGGATACCGAGACTATTTATGATATGTTCAATCCTTATTGGCAATTACATAAGGACGGATACGGAACACTCGCTTATGGCGATGCGTGGAATCTATTCGACCAGATATTGGTAAATAATTCGCTTGTAAATGGCGAAGAGGGATACCAACTTTGGAAACAACGTAAAAGTAAGTACTACGGCAATATCTTCAAAAAGCAGTATATGATTCAGCAGAGCGGTCAATATAAGGGCTATCCGTTGCGTACATACGTTGGCAACGCATTCCAAAACGGATTTGCAGACCACTTCCCCGTGTTTATATTTATTGCAAAGTAATTTAGAATTTAATTAAATATGAGAAAACTATTATTATTGACAATTCTTTCTCTTTGTGGCATTGCGACAGCGATGGCGCAAGTGGGAGGAGTGACGGGACGGGTGGTTTCCCGCGTGGGTCGTGCGCCTATCGGAGGTGCGAAGGTCGTGCTTTCTACCTCTCCCGAGATGGTAACTACGACCGACAGCGATGGTGTATTTGAGTTCGCCGGTGTGCCTTATGGTATATATGACTTGTCGGTTGATGTGGCGGAGTTTATTCCTACACAGATAAGTGTTAAGGTCGATTTGCCGATGCGTAATGTGAACTTTATTACTCTCGTACAGGCGGCAATGACTCAAGACCTTGATGCGGCAAACTTCGCAGATTTCGATATGGAATCGGGTGGCACTTCACAGGAGTTGCCTTCGTCGCTTTCGGCTTCGAGAGATGTGTTTGACAATATTGCCGGCTATACTTTCGGACAGATGAGATTCCGTAAGCGTGGTTATGACAGCGCAACGGAAGAGGTCTATATGAATGGTATCCGCTTGAACGATGCTATTACGGGCTTTTCGCCTTGGTCGTTGTGGAGTGGTTTGAACGATGCGACTCGTAATCAGGAGAGCGAGAGTGCTCTCGGAACGAACCGCTATGGTGTGGGTGGTGTTAATGGTATCACTCAAATTAATGCTCGTGCAAGCGAACTCCGTACAGGATTCCGTACAAGTTTGGTGGGTGCATCGGCACAATACCTTACCCGCGTTATGGCAACTTATGCTTCTGGTATGCAGGATAACGGCTGGGCTTATGCGTTTTCGGTTTCGACACGTCAGGGTCCGAACCTCGCCGTTAAGGGCGTTTATTACGATGCGTGGGCTTATTATGCAGGTGTCGAGAAGCAGTTTAATTCAAATCATCGCCTCTCGCTGACGGCACTCGGCGTTCCGACACAACGTGGTGCGCAGATGGCAGCAACCCAAGAGGTATATGACCTCGTTGGTTCTAACTTCTATAATCCTAACTGGGGATATCAGAATGGTAAGCTGCGCAATGCACGTGTGAGAGATTACCACGAGCCACTTGTTATTGCCAATTACGACTGGCAGATTTCAGATAAGTTTAAATTCGAGGCTGCCGCTTCGTATCGTTTCGGTAAGAACGGCTATTCGGCACTGGATTGGAACAATGCTGCCGACCCGAAACCCGACTATCACCGCAATTTGCCGTCATACTATGACCTTCGTGAGCAATACGATAAGAGCGATGTTTTGAAGGAGTATTGGGGGCAGAACAATACCGACTATACTCAAATTAATTGGGACCGAATTTATAACATCAACTATAATTCTACAAATAATGTAGACAAGGCTAAAGACCCTAATGGCAATTTGTTAGAGGATGGTCGCTCGGTCTATATTATTTCGGAGCGTCATACAGACCAAAACGATTTCAATTTGAGAGGGACGTTTACCTATCAGATGAATAGTGCTTCTGTGTTGAGGTTCGGGTTAGCGGGCAGAATGAACGTTACGAACTACTATACGAGCGTTAAAGACCTTTTGGGTGGTCAATACTGGGTCAATGTGGATAATTTTGCAGAGAGAGATTTCGGCAGCAGCTCGTTGGCGATGTACAACGATATTATCAACTACGGCGATGCCGATGCGATGGGTAATCCAGATAACTTTATCGTTAAGGAGGGTGAGAAATATGGTTACGACTACTATGCTCACGTTACTAATGCTCAAGGCTGGATTACATATAGTCTTCAGAAAGGCGGATTCGAGGGAGTCGCTGCTACCGAGTTCGGTTACGCATCGTTCTATAAGGATAGCAAGTACCGCAAGGGTCTCTTCCCCGATAATTCGTATGGTAAGAGCGAGCAACCCGAATTTTTCACATATAAGTTGAAAATGAATACGGCGTATAACTTTAATCCGCAACATCGTCTCGCATTTAGCGGTATCGTAACCCGAGATGCGCCGACCTTTGATGATGGATTTGTTGCGCCTCGTACACGTAATAGTTTGACACCACACTTGAAGGCTTCTCAAATGTTCGGTGGAGATTTGACCTATTCGATGCGTATGCCGTTCCTTACGTTGCGTGCATCTTTGTATTATACGTATATAAAGGACTTGAACCGTATGATTAGCTTCTATGACGATTTGCAGAATGGCTTTACGAACTTTGCAATGAGCGGCATAGACCAACAGCATATGGGTTTGGAGTTCGGTTTCCGTATTCCGATTATTACGGAAATGAATATATCGGGTGCCTTGAATTTAGGTGATTATAGATATGCTAATAATCCGATATTTACTCAAACTGCCGATAATAGCGCAAATATTGTCTATGAAGATGAGGTTGTAAGGTGGAAAGGGTATAAGGTTGAATCTACTCCCCAGACGGCTGCCAATTTGAGTGTGAATTTCCGCACGGGTAATAATTGGTTCTTTAGCTTGACGGCAAGTTATTACGACAACCTCTACTTGTCGATGAACCCGCTGCTTCGTACAGATATGCTTCAGGTGATGT
>QMCE01001283.1_pt1 | contig 13718 bp, 15 predicted proteins | sample 1821851 | NCBI WGS metagenome assembly QMCE01 (sample SAMN09453174, study PRJNA476694) | Termite gut metagenome, whole genome shotgun sequencing project. | isolation source: worker | host: Odontotermes sp. | place: South Africa:Pretoria | collected 2016-01-28 | reverse complement strand
AAGGGGTTTTCACAGAATAATCCCAATGCACAAAATGAGCTGTCTATCCTTGACAAAACATGAAATTTCTCGTATATTTATTGCATTGCGTTTGCATCTAAAAAAGGTCATTTCATGGCTACATAAAAGCGGCATTGCGGTTCTCGCAGCGGTTGCGGCTGATACAGCACAAAACCGTAAAAAATCCTTTGCGGAGGGCGAAGAGCCAACAACAATGCCGGGTTATTTGCGAATAACATAGGAAGCGCAGCTAACTTCAGCCCTGTTACGGGCTGCCGCAAAGGGGATGCATTATTATGTCTAAAACTATCATTTCACTGAAGGACATCACTGTTTCGTACGACGGAGAGCAGGTGCTCAAGAACTTCAATCTTCAAATCAAAGACGGAGAGTTCGTCACCCTGCTTGGTCCGTCCGGTTGCGGTAAAACCACGGTTTTGCGTACAATCGGCGGCTTTGTCGCACCAGAAACGGGAGATGTCTTTTTCAATGAGAACAAAATCACCGCCCTCCCGCCGCATAAGCGGGAGCTCAACACCATTTTTCAGAAGTATGCGCTTTTTCCGCATCTGAACGTCTATGATAACGTAGCATTCGGCATGAGAATCAAAGGGAAAAAGGATAAAGAGGTCAGAGAGACTGTCACGAGCATGTTAGAGCTTGTGAATCTCACGGGCTATGCGCACCGCTCTGTGTCACAGCTTTCAGGCGGGCAGCAGCAGCGTGTTGCAATTGCACGTGCTTTGGCGAACGAGCCCAAGGTTCTGCTGCTTGACGAGCCCCTCGGTGCGCTGGATTTGAAGCTGCGCAAGGATATGCAGGTGGAGCTCAAGAAAATCCAGCAGCAAACGGGCATCACGTTCATCTTTGTCACGCATGACCAGGAAGAAGCCCTCTCAATGTCAGACACAGTCGTTGTTATGGATAAGGGCGAAATTCAGCAAATCGGAACGCCGACAGATATTTACAACGAGCCTGAAAATGCTTTCGTGGCAGATTTCATCGGGGAATCAAATATTCTTGACGGGATTATGCTTGAAGACTATAGGGTTCGCTTTGCCGGGCATACGTTTGACTGCCTCGATAAAAACTTCGGACGCAATCAGCCCGTGGACGTTGTTATCCGCCCGGAGGACATAGACGTCATTGACGCCAAGGGCGCACAGATAAACGGCGAGGTGACGAATATCACGTTTAAGGGTGTGCACTATGAAATCATCGTCGATGTAGGCGGCTTCAAATGGATGATACAGTCAACGGATTTCCAGGAGGTCGGCGCAAAAATCGGGCTCTTGCTTACACCGAATGATATTCACGTCATGCCCAAGTCGGAGTATTCGGGTTCATTTGGAGATTACAGCACCTTCAGCGACGAAATGGAAGAGGATATGATTCTTGAAGAGGAAGCCGCCGAAAGCAAGGAGGTCGAAATTGAAGAATAAATCCAAAGCACTCTCCGCACCGTATACAGTATGGATGATTATCTTCATCGTCGTGCCGATGCTGCTTGTCGCATACTTTGCCTTTACGGACAAAGCAGGGGCATTCACGCTGGATAATATAGCCCAGGTGGGGCAATACTCAAACGTTTTTATACGCTCAATCTGGATGGGTGCCGTGGCAACGCTGATTTCATTGGTTATCGGATACCCTCTGGCATACATTATCTCAAAGATGAAGGCAAAGCAGCAGAATGTGATGATAATGCTTATAATGCTGCCCATGTGGATGAACTTCCTCCTGCGCACATATTCATGGATGACCATACTTGAAAACAACGGGCTTATCAACAATGCGCTTGCCTCTATGGGCTTGCCCCGCATGGAGATGATAAACACTGCCGGTGCGGTAATCCTCGGCATGGTGTATAACTATGTCCCGTATATGATTCTGCCCCTTTACAACGTGCTTGCAAAGATGGACACAAGCGTGATAGAGGCGGCGCAGGATTTGGGCGCAAACAGCCGCAAGGTGTTCATGAGGGTGATTATCCCGATGAGCATGCCCGGCATTATTTCCGGCGTGACGATGGTGTTCGTGCCTGCTGTCAGCACGTTTATTATCTCTAAAATGTTAGGCGGCGGCGGAAACCTACTTATCGGAGACTTAATTGACATGCAGTTCCTCGGCAGTGCATATAACCCGAACCTCGGTTCGGCCATTTCGCTTGTGCTGATGGTGATAATTCTCATCTGTATGGGAATTATGAACCAGTTTGACGACGGCGAGCAGGAAGGGGGAATCATGATATGAAGAAGAGTAAAATAGGCTCAAAGCTCTACTTAATTCTTGTTTTCATTTTTCTTTACGCCCCGATTTTAGTTTTGATTGTCTTCTCCTTCAATGACACGGCCTCGGGCGCAAGAACCGTCTGGGGCGGCTTCACCACAAGGTGGTATGAGCAGCTTTTTGAAGACAGACTCATAATGGAGGCCTTGAGGAACACGCTTATAATTGCGGTTGCGACTGCTGCCTTTGCAACGGTGCTCGGAACGGTTGCGGCGATTGGCATCAACTCAATGGGAAAAGTCGGCAAGCGTGTAATGATGAACGTGACGAATTTTCCGATGATAAACCCCGAGATTGTCACGGGCGTTTCTATGATGCTTCTCTTTGTTTTTGTCGTCAATCTCTTTGGCGGGCTAAGCCTCGGAATGTGGTCGCTGATTATGGCGCATGTCACGTTTTGCCTGCCATATGTTATTCTGTCTGTGCTGCCAAAGCTTCGCCAGATGGACCCTAACCTCTATGAAGCCGCACAAGACCTCGGCTGCCCGCCGGGAAGAGCCTTTTTCAAGGTGGTTATTCCGCAGATTATGTCAGGGATAATAACCGGGGCAATCATGTCGTTCACGCTTTCAATTGACGATTTCGTCATCAGCTATTTCACAAGCGGAACGACGCAAACGCTTCCCATATACATATACTCCATGACGAGAAAGCGCATAAGCCCTGAGATTAATGCGCTCTCCACGCTTCTCTTTGTGGCGGTGCTTATTCTGCTTGTCATCACAAATGTAAGGCAGAACAAAGACAAAAAGGAGGCGGAAGCATGAGAAAAATCAAGGCGCTTTTTCTTCTGACGCTGACTTTGCTTCTTCTGCCTGCCGGCGCATTTGCGTCCGAAGAAGGTGAAGCGGCCCCAAAGCGCGGGGTTACGATTAATGTGTACAATTGGGGAGAATACATTGCCAACGGCACAGACGATTCGATGGATATAAACGCCGAGTTCACCCGCAGAACCGGCATAGACGTAAACTATACAACATTTGAAAGCAATGAATCGCTCTATTCAAAACTTGCAAGCGGCGGGGGAGATTACGATATAATCATTCCGTCAGACTACATGGTGTCAAAGCTCATCAGTGAAAACATGCTTGCAGAGCTTGACTTCTCAAATATCCCGAATTTTGAATACATCGATGAGGAATTCAGAAACCCTGATTATGACATTGAAAACTTATATTCGGTGCCTTATACATGGGGTCTTGTCGGTGTTTTTTATAACAAAGATTACATCGATGAAGTAAAAAGCTGGCAAAGCCTCTGGAACCCCGAATATGAGGGGAAAATCCTGATGTTTGATAACCCGAGAGATGCTTTTGGCATTGCGGAAATAATGCTCGGCTATTCTCTCAACACCGAAAATGCCGACGAGCTGACAGAGGCGGCGAATCTTCTGAAACAGCAGAAGCCCTTTGTGCAGGCATATGTCATGGACCAAATCTTTGACAAAATGGCAGGCGGCGAGGCATGGATTGCGCCGTATTATTCCGGCGACGCCGCAATGCTTGTTGAAGAGAGCGATAACATCGGCTTTGCTTTTCCCGAAGAGGGCACGAATTATTTCGTAGACGCCATATGTGTGCCTGCAACCTCCGACAAAAAAGCAGAGGCTGAGGAATACATCAATTTCCTCTGCGATCCGGAAATCTCCGGTGCAAACATGGATTATGTCGGATATGCCACACCTATATCGGCTGCGAAGGAATATCTCCCCGAAGAGGTTGTGGATAACCCGATGTACTATCCGAATGAGGAAATTCTGGAAAAAACAGAGGTTTTTGTCAATCTTTCCAATGACACGAATATACTTCTTGACAAGCTGTGGGCAGAGGTAAAAATGGGCGGGCCCGGTGAATCTGCTTTGCTTATTGTAATTATAGTGTTCTTTATGTTAATCTATATAGGAGTAATAATATATAAGAAACGCAAGATGGCAAAATATAAAGGCAGATAAGGGCAATTGATAGTGGATAGTGAAGAGTGAGCATAGCGACGCACGTAGTGGATAGTTAAGAACGTTAAGGGCAAAAACAGGTGCTGTGTAGGGAGTAACGACCCCGGCACTCCGATAAAGGCAGTTGATAGTGGATAGTGAAGAGTGAGCATAGCGACGCACGTAGTGGATAGTTAAGAACGTTAAGGGCAATGTAGGCGTTGCCCAACGCGGGCGATTGTCAATCGCCCGCAAAGCAGAGAAGGTGGTGCGGTAATAATGCAAAGAATAATGGAGCCGATTTTCGAGATTCCCTATCTCATGTGTGCGGTGATTTTAGGAATTCTCACGCTTAAAGCGGCAAGAGGAAGAGTGCAGTTCACGCTCTTCGGAATCATGTCGATTGTTTTGGGCTGCGGAGATGCCTTCCACCTTGTGTCTCGAATTTGGTATCTAATCACCGAAGGAACTACCGCATTGCCGTCTCAGGCAGCAGCACTTGGTTTCGGCAAGCTGGTTACCTCAATTACTATGACACTCTTTTACGTGCTGCTTTATCATGTCTGGCAGGCACGTTATGAAGTACCGAAAAACAACCTGATTACCTGCACTGTATACTTTCTTGCCGCTGTTCGTATTATACTCTGCCTGATGCCGCAGAATCGTTGGCTTGAGGTCGATTCTCCGCTGAACTGGGGAATTTACCGTAATATTCCGTTTGTGATTTTGGGTATACTTTTGATTTACCTGTATTACAGGGAGTCAAGAAAAAGCTGCGACAAATCCTTATATTTTATGTGGGCGGCAGTTGCACTTAGCTTTGCATTCTATATCCCCGTGGTGCTTTTTGCAGACATTGCTCCGCCTGTCGGAATGCTGATGATCCCGAAAACCTGCGCGTATATGTGGATAATTATCATGGGATACAGAGATGCAAAGAAGACGTCGGTTGATGTATCATAGGAGAACATGTTATGTCACAGTCTGCTGTTAAAAAGACAAAACTAAAGGAAAAACTGAAAAACATGAGCCCGACAAGAATGATTGTCCTGAGCTTTTTGCTGCTCATTCTTCTCGGTGCTCTTCTTCTTTCATTGCCGTTTGCCACAAAGGTTCCTGCCCCGTCATTTATAGACAGATTACAGGACGGGCTTTTCACCGCTACCTCGGCCACGTGCGTTACAGGGCTTGTCCTGGCGGATACATATCAGCACTGGACGCCTTTCGGGCAAGCAGTGATTATAATTCTCATTCAGTGCGGCGGGCTGGGCATAGCGACATTTGCAACGGCATTCACCTTGCTTGTGAGGCAGAAGCTTGGCATTCGATTTATGTCGATTGCCACAGAGAGCTCCGGTGCATCGTTTGTCAATGTAAAAAGCTTGGTGAAGCTAATGGTGGGCTTCACATTTGCGTGCGAGGCCGTCGGTGCAATGCTTCTTATGCTCAGGTTTATTCCGCTATATGGCATTGACGGCATCTGGCCGGCAGTTTTTATTGCGATTTCCGGCTACTGTAACGCAGGCTTTGATGTTCTGGGCTTTGTGCCGGGGAACACAAATCTCTCTGCCTTTGCCGAAGACCCGCTCGTGTCGCTCGTGGTGGCGGGCTTGATTATCATCGGGGGCTTGGGCTTCATTGTCGTTCAGGAAATCTATCATAACAAATTCCAAAAAAGATTCCATCATCAAAAAGCGGCCAAGCTTGGTTTTCACTCTAAGGTTTGCCTGATAATGACGGCGTCATTGTTGATTATCGGAACAGTAGGGTTCTATATCTTTGAATTCAATGCATCTCTTGCCGAGCTTTCGCCGCTTGGGAAGGTGAATGCATCCTTCTTTCAATCCACAAGCGCACGAACAGCCGGCTTTGCCACTGTAAACATCGGAGAAGAATCCGAGTTCGGCAAGATGCTGACAATTCTGCTGATGTTTGTGGGTGCATGTCCGGGTTCAACCGCCGGAGGCATAAAGGTGACAACAGCAATGGTTTTGCTGGCGACCGTCATATGCACGATTAAAGGCCGGCACGAGGTGACGGCCTTCAGGCACAGATTGCCCTCGTATATCATTAATAAGTCGTTGGCGGTGATGCTGCTTGCGTTTGTCATCGTCTTTGTAGACGCTGTGATAATTGTTTCGCTTAACGGAGGCGTCGCCTTCTTAGACGCACTTTATGAAGCAGTTTCGGCTTTTGGCACGGTCGGGCTGTCTGTGAATCTCACACCCTCGCTCGACAGGGTGTCACAGTTTTTCCTGATTCTCACGATGTTCATAGGACGCATCGGCCCGGCGTCGTTCGGGTTATCGATAATGATGCGCCACCGTTCACAAGGCGAATCAATCCTCCCGGAAGGAAAAATGCTTATAGGATAAACAATCCCCTGCATCGCAAGCATGTGATGCAGGGGATTTTCAGAGAAGAGAGCTATATTTGTTTTTTTATGACCTTTCTGAGCGGCGGGATTACAATTATTGCAACCGTACCGCCGATAAGCGCCGTGAAAAGCTGTGAGACAGAGAACATGCCTGAAATAACAGCGGCCTGCTGCTCCGGCAGATTCAAAAGGAACGGAATTGCAATCTGTACGATACTGAAATAAAGCACGGCAAATTTGGCGGTACCCGCCACGATTGCGGCGATTACAAGCGGAACATAGGTGTTTACTATTTTACGGTTACCGATTAAGTGCCACAAAAGCGAAATGGTTATATTCCCGAGAATGATAAACGGGATAATCTCCCACAATGGGCCTACACCGAGAAGTTTTGCAAGAACAGGTGAAATAACGGCAACAGTCAAGCCTGAGGGGAGACCGCATGTCATCACTGAAACAATGAGCATCAGGTTCACAAGCGAACCTGTCACGAGTGTGGTTCCGAGGGGAGCAGTGATGAATTGAAATGCAATGAGAAGTGCAAGAAAAATCGCCGTGCGTGTAATCCATAGAACAGTTTTCTTTGAATCCATATTTATCTCCTTGCTGAATTTTATGACATAAGTTTAACACACAAAAACCACTTTGTCAATTATTTAACAAAATATCGCTTTGATGCAAAATATATCTTGAAATATCACTTGCAAATGTTATACTGATAATATAAGGATGGAGGAATTAATATGCTGGAAAGGGTGATGACCATGACATGTGATTGCAGTTTGAAAAGAGAATGAATTGTAAACCTTAAAAACATTAAGTTATCGGGAGGTGTTTTAGCATGATTAAGAAAAAAGTTTTATTACTTCTGCTTGCCGTGGTATTGCTTGTCAGCATTGCTGCTTGCGGGGAAACTTCCGAAAAGGAATCTGCGCCGAGTGACGCAGAGAGCAAAGCAACAGTTACATCAACCCCTGCGCCAACTTCTATACCAACGCCGACTCCCACTCCAACGCCGACTCCTGCGCCAACACCGATGCCAACGGAAAAGGTGGAGGATATGGAAATCACCTTGCAGTTATCCCTGCTGGGAAATCCGGCCGAATACACGGGTACATACACGGGCGAAACGGTGGATGGTTTACCCCACGGACAGGGCAGCTTTGCCACTGAGAATGTTCTGGGTAAGTCACGGACTTATATCGGCGGATGGAACGCAGGACATCTTTCAGGCGAAGGTCGGTGGGAACATTCCGGCGGGCGCACAGTGGCTGAGGGAACATATGAAAACGATCTTCTGACCAGCGGGAAATCATACTATGGCAACGGTCTGATTCGTTATGAGGGAGCATTTAGAGACGGTTTGCCGGACATGGACACTGCCGCAATACAAGCGCGTATTGACGAATATAGCGAGGTTGCCGTTCACTTGGAATCAGGCGGTGACTGGACTTGGGCTGACTACCTCGACCAGATAGTAGTACACGTGGACAGCAGAGAGGTGGCAGAGGTTGTGCAGGACGTAGCAGCATACACCATTATTTGGGCTGACAATGCAGGTTCCCTCAACTACTTCCCGGTATACGGTGAAACGATTCCGCAGCCGGGAGATCACCCGTTGCCATACATATACGTATATTCTGAAGAAGTGCCGGAAACCGGGGAAGTCAATATTTATCAAGATTTGCTGGCCTTTGTGGTTCAATAAGTCATAAAGAGGGAGAGCTGCTGCTCTCCCTCTTTATATATAAACTTGCTCATTCCCCGCTGACAGCCTTTGCAAGCTTGCCGACCCACAGGCGTTTTTTATAATAGATGAAGCTTGCAAACGAGGTTATAGCCCAGCCGATTGGAATTGACCATGCCAAAGCCTCTGAGCCCATGCCGGCGAAATAAACGAGCATATATGCGGCAACCGTGCGAATCGTAAGGCTTGCAACGGGGAAGACCATAGCAATGACGGCGTCGCCGACGCCTCTGAAAAAGCCGTTGAAGGCAAACAGAAAAGCGAAGACGAAGTAGAACATCATCATGATGCTGAGATAATTGTTGCCTGCATCAAGAATGGTGCCGACATTTGCGTCGTTCGGGCTTACGAACATCGAGATTAGCGACGCCCCCAAAAGCATCACCACACCCGAAATCAATATGGCGAGGCCTACCATCATCAGCAAAGAAGAGCGCAAGCCCTTCCTTGCACGCTCTTCCTTGCCCGCACCCATATTTTGTGCGGCGAAGGTTGAAAGTGCCATGCTGATATTGCTGACAGGCATGGTCGCAAACTGGTCAATTTTTGTGGCGGCGGTGATGCCCGCCATAGTCGCCGCACCGAAGGAGTTGATAAGCCTCGTGATTGTCAGGCTTGCAAGGCTCACAAGTGCGAGCTGAATGGCGGCAGGCGTGCCGTATTTTAAGATTGCACCAAACAGCGAGCTGTCAAAAACAAGCTTCTTCACTTTAAGAAGCGGCACTTTTTTATAGGTATAGATATAGCAGAGAACCGCCGAGACAAATTGTGAGATAACCGTCGCAACCGCAACGCCAATGACATCCCAGTGGAAGACTACTACAAAAAGCAAATCAAGCCCGGTGTTGAGAACAGTACAGCAAATCAGGATTATTAGCGGGCTGCGTGAATCTCCGAGCGCACGGAGATATGCGGTGTACATGTTGTAAAAAATAGGGAAAACCATCCCGAGCAAAAGCACCCTCATATAGAGAGTTGCGTCATCCATGATTACAGGGTCGGCATCAAGCAGGTGAAGCAGCGCAGGTGAAAAGAAAAAGCCGAGCACAGCAAGCAGCAGTGAAAGAACGCCGAGAAAGATTATGCTCGTCGATACCGTACGCTCGAGCTTGTCATGCTGTTTTGCACCGTAGAACTGCGATATGAGAACAGACGCCCCAGTCGTCAGCCCGATTAACACAGACGTCAGGAACTGAAGCACATTCATCGAGACGCCTACGGCGGCGAGTGCATTTCCGCCCACAAATTGCCCGACGACCATTGCATCGACCATGCTGTAGAGCTGCTGGAAAAGATTGCCGATGAGCATGGGAATAGAAAAAATCAGAATTTGCTTCGTGATATTCCCGGTGGTAAAATCTCTCATCGGTAATCTCCTCTCATTGAAGTTTGCTAAAGTTGATTTTCTATATATCTGTCAAGCCTGCTCTTTTTAACTGCCAGGAAAAGCGGAACACCGAGCAAATAGCACATCACGAGCTCACCTATACCGACATATGCAAAATTAGCGCAGAAAGCGGCAAGTGAGACATTGGAAAAGGCAAATATTCCCTGCTCTGAAATTGCCGCAATTTCAAGCCCGATGATGACGGCGTTGAATAAAACCGGCATGAGCGGCGAAAGAAGAGGAACACTCTTGATTTTCACCTTTCTAAGCATATACGAGAAAACTGCCGCCAGAAGCGTCGCCGATGTGCCGAAAACCCAGTCGACAGGCCCTAACGGGCTTGCAAGGTTTGAGATTAGACAGCCCACAGCCAAGCCGGGAATAGCAGCCGGCGTAAAGACCGGCAGAATCGTCAGTGCCTCCGAAAAGCGGAATTGAACGGGTCCGTAAGCTAAGTTAAGTGCCGCTGCGGCAAAGGTGAGAATGGCATAAAGCCCGGCAATCACCGCCGCCTGAACTAAGAAATGTACCTTGCCTGAATGTTTCATGCGAAGTTCCTCCTTGTTTTGTTTAAGGTCAGGATGATTGCGACTGACCGCAGATTTTTAAGAATCCGCAAACAAAAGAATACGCCTTTTTTTAATAAAATGCAAGCTTGAAATATCAGGCGAAAGTCATCTCTTACTTATTTTGCAGCCTCCAGGTATTCCTCAAGGCAAATTCCCTGATTGAAAATCTCCGTTGCCGCCGTGACGCCTACATATCTATAGTGCCAAGGCTCATCGTTTATTCCGGTTATTTCAATTTTGCCCGGGGGATAGCGATAGATAAATCCGTACTTATGTGCGTTCAGCTTGAGCCATTCATGAACCTCTTCATCCGTAGATTCGATGCCGTCGGCATGGATGTCTACCGCAATCCCGATTTGATGTTCACTCGCACCGGGAGGAGCCACCCATGTTTTCGCTTCGGCTTCAGCCTCCGCACCAGAATAGCCCGCTGCTTTATACTCTGCGATTTTTTCGTTCAGCAGACGCTGTTGTTTTTCATGAGTTCGATAGCCTGAAGAGACTACAGGATAGATGCCTTCGCTTCTTGCCGTGTCGAACATCTTCTGTAATTCGGGATATATCCGTGTGTCAACAGATTCACCGTTTGACAGTTCAGTCAATTCCGTTTCATAGTCAGCCGGAACATAATTCCACTTATTGATTAATACCAAATTCCACGCCTCCCCATCGGATGCGGGCTCAATATCGTCATTGCTTTGTGTATGATACGCCTTGAATTCCGAACCCTGCGCTGCTCGCTCGCCTGCCGAAGCCATACTCACTATTTTATAAACACAGAAAAAGCACATGCCTACAAAACAGAGCAATGAAATTGTCAAAATGAGCGAATGCCGTCTTTTTTCTGCCTGTCGTTTTACATCATAAGAATATCGTGTTATTTCCTGCATCGATTCCACTTCCTTTCAAATAATCGAAAAAAACTCGTTCCTGCGATATTAGTCTATCGCAAAGGAACGAGTCGTTTTTTAATATTGAATTGTAAATTTCCTAAGGAAAAGTGAAGATGATATTGATGCTTTCCTAAGCTTTTTCAGACACTGTGGGAAGCTCAACCGTAAATGATGTTTTACCGTCGTAGCTGCTTGCATAAATGCGCCCGCCGTGCGATGCGACTATTTCCTTAGCAATCGGCAGCCCGAGCCCCGAGCCTCCTGTATCGGAAGAACGTGCAGTGTCCAGGCGATAAAACTTGTCAAACAGAGAAGCAAGCTTGTCCTCTGGGATGCTCCCGGGATTCGTAAAAACTACAGTTACCTTGTCGTCGGAACTGAAAGCCGTAATATTGATAACACTTTTCTCCGGGCTGTATGCCACAGCATTTTTCAGGATATTGTTAAACACACGCGCCAGCTTATCAGGGTCGCCGAACACCGTTAAATCCTCTGAAAAATGAAGTACGGCTTCCTGCTCCTTTTCTGCAAGCAACGGATAGAACTCATCCGTCATCTGCGCCAGCATATAGTAAAGGTCTATATTCTCTTTTGCCAAAGCTCCCGCACCAAAATTATAGCGTGTTATCTCGAAAAACTCGTTGACAAGCTTTTCAAGCCTATTTGCTTTTCCCAGCGTTATCCGGACATATTTTTCTTTCAGCTCCGCCGGCATATCAGCGGCTTCATTAAGCAGGCTTAAATATCCAATTACAGAGGTGAGCGGTGTTTTAATATCATGTGCGAGATACATCACCAAATCATTTTTGCGTTGTTCTGCTGACCTCACCTCTCGCTCGCGTTCTTCAAGCGTCTGCTTAATGGTGTTAAGCTTTTTCTCCATTGTCGCCATTTCTGCAGACATCTTTATCATGCCGCCGTTATCCGCAACAAGCACATCCAGACCGTCGCTTATTTCGTTAAAGTACTTTGCGAAATGTGACAGCAGGAAGCGGGAGAGAATGATGAAAAACACAATCATAGTCGCATATACGATAAAATCGGTATTATTCCGAAATACATCGGAATAAAAATGGTAGGCATCCTCATACTGCATTCCGAAATTATCCTGCAAAACATCGACGACGAAATTTCCGAATCTGTTGCTTGTGAGATTCAACAGAATGAAAACCGCCACAAGTGCAATGACGGTAATAAGGACTATTTTCCAAAACATTTTCCACTGCAAAACCGCATATCCCGATTTTTGCTTTTGTTTATTTTTCAATTTTGTAGCCAACCCCCCATACAGTTTTAATATATTTCGGTTCGTTTATCATGTCGCCCATTTTTTCCCGCAGGTGTCGTATATGAACGGTTATGGTGTTGTTGCTCTTGACGAAGTATTCGTTACCCCATATTTCATGAAACAGTTGTTCAGAGCTGACAACATTCCCCTTGTTCTCGCAGAGAATGCGCAAAATCGAAAACTCCGTAGGCGTTAAAGTGAGGGGCTTTTCATTCAACAATACCTCGTGAGAGCTTGTATTGATTGTAAGCCCTGCGTGGACAATAATATTATCCTCCTTAACCGTGCCGCCGCTGTATTTTTTATAGCGGCGCAGCTGAGCCTTGACCCTTGCCACCAGCTCAAGCGGGCGAAACGGTTTTGTAATATAGTCGTCAGCGCCGAGTGTCAATCCTGTTATTTTATCCGTCTCGGCATCTTTTGCTGTCAGCATGATGACAGGATAAGTATGCTCCTCACGTATGGTTTGACATATTGAAAGACCGTCAGTGCCGGGAAGCATTATATCCAGTATAGCGAGGTCAAGCTCTGTTTTCTCAATACAGCTCAGTGCCTCTTTGGCTGTATAAAACTTATACACGGAATAGTTTTCGCTTTTAAGATAGAGCTCGATTAAGTCTGCAATTTCCTGTTCATCATCGACAATCAGTATTCTTTCATTCATTGCTGATACCTCTGTTTTGTAATTCTGTATTTTACAGTATACAACAAAAACCGGAAAAGGTATTTGTTTTTTATTGATAAATCATTAAGATTTTATAAGGCACTGGTTTTATTCCGCTTTGTTCATCTTGAAATATGTGATGAAATGCTATATAATAAACCTCGCTCAATGAAAACTGTATATGCAGGTGTGGCGGAATTGGCAGACGCGCTAGATTTAGGTTCTAGTGGGTACCCCCGTGCAGGTTCAAGTCCTGTCACCTGTACCAAGCAAAGTGTTCTGCCTTTTAAGGTCGGACACTTTGTTTAGATAAAAGACAGGGCTTGAAAAAGGGAGCGCATAAAGGTCGCGGTGCGACCTTTGCGACCGTACATGTCCTGTCACCTGTACCACCCATCACAAGTCAGAAGCTTTGCTTCTTACATGTGATGGGTGTTTCTTTTTGAAGGGCTTGAACCGTAGGCGTGACGACAGCGAAGCCGTTGGCGAAGCTGGCGTTTGAAGCAGGAGGGTCGTCTTGACGTTACAATTGGGCGTTTGCATTATTAAATTCTCCGTCAAATCCTTGCGGAAG
>QMCE01002341.1_pt1 | contig 13719 bp, 11 predicted proteins | sample 1821851 | NCBI WGS metagenome assembly QMCE01 (sample SAMN09453174, study PRJNA476694) | Termite gut metagenome, whole genome shotgun sequencing project. | isolation source: worker | host: Odontotermes sp. | place: South Africa:Pretoria | collected 2016-01-28 | reverse complement strand
CAGTTTTCATTCAGGTTGTCGCCGCTGGTCAGCCCCAGGTTGCCGCTGGCCATGTAGCTGGCGCGGTAAAAACCTTCTATGTTGATCTGCCCGGCGGCCCTTCAAGGCCCTGGGAGAGTTCTGCCGGTTACAGCAAGGGCTCCGCGACGGTCTTTCACCGCTCTTGGCTTATAATGCCGAGTTTCATTCACCGGCACACGTTCATAACGAACGCTTTTTTTAATTTATAACACAGCGTCGCGCTTTGCAAGCAAAATACCAAAAGCGCCAAGGCAAGAGCGTCTTAATGGTCTTGAATCTGGCTGATTATTTGCTTATAGCCAATTTTGTCCCTGAACCAGTCAGCCCTATGTGCTCAAAAGTCAAGGTAAAAGTTACGAAAAGTAATTTTTTAAAGCCGAAGAAAAGCGCTTAAAGTGGTGTTGAACTCACATTCCGGCGAAAGCCTGTATGATGGTTTTTGGGGCGGGAATGCATGACAAAAACTAAAATGAGTTTGTCCTGATCAAGCAAAAGATTGACATGGCAATAAAGCTCTATATAATGGGAGAAGTCGATTTTCGTCTTTTGAAAAGCTGGAAGGGGCAACAGAGAATATCCGCATGGCCAGAGAACTCGTCGCTTTTTTGAATTTTGAATTCAGGCAAAGCCTGGTGAACATTAAATCCGTCAGCGGCGACAGCATGACGGAAGTTCCGCGTTTCGCCATCAACTGGCGCGACTACCAGGCCCATCTGGCCTCTTTGGGCCTAAAACACGAGGTTGTGGACCGCCCCCTCTTCCGCCGCTATCTAAGCTACCTTTCCAGCGAAGACTTGTACCACGATCTCATCTCCTTTCAGGTGGAACTGCGCCGCCTTCTCACGGACGTCATCGACAGCGGCCATATCCAGGAAGCTGTCTGGAAAAAGATTTTCAAGGACGCCAACGGCCTCCCCATGTTCATAGAGCCCCAGGGGGAAGGCGATCTGAACTCTGAAAACGTGGGGATGATGTCCTTTGATTACGATTTCAACGCGGACACCTATCGCATTTTCGTTCTGGCCCTGGTGCGCGGGCTGATTCTGAACCGCCGCATATTTTCCCTGACTTTGGACGGGAACGGCAAATTCGATTTGCCGGAAGAAGATTTTTCGCGGACGTCGGACAGCGCCGCCGCGCCGACCGACGCCGAACGCCGGGCGGCTTTGCGGGCGGCCGTGGCCCGCGACCTGCCCTCGGCCCTTTCCAGGGCGGTGAAGGAAAACCTGCCCAGGGCCCTGGCCGAAAGCGCGGCTGAAAAACTGCCGCGCGTCATGGAAGCCCTGGTGGAAGCCCAACTGCCGAAAGCCCTGGCCGAGGCGGTGGACGAGCGGGTGGGCGCGGCTTTGGCCGAGGCCGTGGAACTGAATCTGCCGGAAGCCCTGAAACGGGCTGTGGCCGAGAGACTGCCCTCCGAACCGCCCGAGGCTCCGGCGGCGGCGCCTGAAGAAAAAGCGGCGGAAGAAACGCTTCCCGAGCGAGACCAGCCGGAAGAACGGCCCGAGGAAGAAGCGCCTGTCGAGGAATCCCCAGCGGAGGAAGTTCACGCCGAAGAAGCGCCGACGGCTCCGCCGGCGGACGAACGCCCCCCCACTCTTTCGGTGCCCCCTCTGCGCTTCATCAGCCCTTCCATCTCCATCCCCCTAAACGCCAAGCCCGAGACATATACTACTGGCCAAGCCCCGCCCGCGCCCATCAATGCCCCGGCCGAACCCTATGCGAGCCAACCCCATAACTACGGACCGGATGCGGAGCATCCGGGGGTGCAGGGCGAAGCCCTGCCGGGGGCGCCGGGCGAAGCCCTGCCGCCGCCAATTAAAATGATAATCGATCCGGAGGCGGAAGACGGTTTGCCCGGCCTGAACGCGCCTGATTTGAATCCCCTGGAATACGCGGGCACCTTCGGAGAGGACGTGCTGGAGGAGAGCCTGGCCGCGCTCGATCTGAAAGGCCCGGCCGCCGAGCCGGAGGAAGGGGCGCCGCAAACTCTGGGCGGCTATATTTTCCAACTGGCCCAGCCGGAGGCGGCCCTGGAGCAGGAATATGAGGATATAGAGCCGGAAGACGAGGACTTTGAGGATATAGAGCCGACGGCCGAGGCGGACGACGAGGAGCCCATGATTTTAAGCGAGCGGCTGGAAGAGGAAGAGTCGCCGGAAGTGGATGAAAAAGATGAAGAGGCGGAGGAATCCGGGGAGGGGGACGACGATCTTTTGCCCTTCATGAAGGTTCCATCCAAAAAGAAGGCGGCCAAAGTTCCCCTGGAACAGCGGCTGGCCACTTTGGAGCAGCGCCAAAAACGCCGCCCGGACGACGACGCGAAACAGCCCGTCTAAATATAAATTTGACTTTTGCCTTATTGCTGTTTATGATTGGGCAAATATATGCTAGAATGTATAGACTTGAGACTTGGAGGTTTTCCAGGCGAAAAAATGATTATTTATGACTTGACATGTTCCAGGGGCCATTCTTTTGAAGGCTGGTTCGACAATCTGGAGGATTTGTCCGCCCAGATTGAAAAGAAAATATTGCTGTGCCCGGTCTGCGGCGACGAATCCGTAAGCCGCCGTCCTTCAACCTTCGGCCTCATGAAAACCCAAAACGCGGAAGCTTCGCCATACGGGTCGGAGGGGGCCTCCGGCCAGGGGCCGCTTTCGCCCAGGGAACAGTTTCTGGGGCGTTTCATGAAACGCTGGGAAGATTTTTCAGACCGCCTGACCAAAGAATTTGACGACGTGGGCGCCAACTTTACGGACGAGGCCCTTAAGATGCACTACGGCGTCGCGCCTCCGCGCAATATTCGCGGCCAGTCCACCGAGGAACAGGACCTGCTTTTGAAGAAGGAAGGCGTGACGGTATATAAAATGCCGCTCATCAGCCGCAAAAACCCTTCGCCAACTGAAAGAAATTGAAAATAGAACGCGCCGGGCGGCGTGAAATTCACGCCCCTGGCTTTAAATACAGAGTGACGAAATTATGGATAATATGAGGGAACGCGCAAACAACACGGGACATCTGGCGGAGCTGGAAAAGGCGGTGAAATACCTCCTGGAGTCCCTGGCCAATATTCTGGCCGCCGCCGGGCCGGCCTGTTCCGGCGCGCATGACGATCTTTTGAGGCTCATCAAGTCGTCCCGCCTGATGGAGCCGGAGTTTTTGCAGCGTTCCGCCTACAGCCTGGCCAACGCGGCCGCCGAAATATCTCACAAACCCGAAGCCGCCGTCCTGGAAGTGAAGGACGAGGAACTGGCGGGGAAGGCCGAAGACGCGGACAAAGACGACGGCAAAGTGGCCTTCGACACCAAAGTGGACGGCCAGATGGCCAACATGTTTTTGAACATGATAAACCACGTCGTCTCCATCCGTCCCAACAGCTACAAGGTGGAGGTCGAGGCCCTGGGGCGGCTTTTGAAATCCGGGGCCAGGCTGGAGGAAATTTTGCAGCGTTTTCTGGATTTGGTCATCCAGCTGCGCGAAGATCTGTGGGAGGAACGCACCAAGGCCTTCAAGCACGTGGGCGAAATCCTGAAAAGCCTGGAAAAAACCGAAAAGAACTTCATAGGCACCATAAACAGCAGCCAGTTCTACATCAGCGAATCGGAAAACAGCTTCGCCCTGGCTATGGAAGACGGTTTGAAGGAGCTGGAAACCATAGTCAGCCCCTCGGGCGCGGAGTTCGAGGAAATGGTGCAGATGGTTTCCGACAGGGTCAACACCCTCTGCGACCGCATTCAGCAGAAAAAGGATTCCGACAAGGGGATGCTGGAAACCCTGGCCACCGAAAGGGCCGAGGCGGAAAAACGCCTCTCCCAGACCCATCAGGATTACGCGGTCTTCAGCCGTCAAAGCCATGAGATGATGCAGGAAATAGAAAACCTGAAAGCCGCCTCCTTCCATGACCCCCTGACCGGCATCTTGAACCGCCGGGCCTACGACAACCAGATCAGCAAAACCATCGGCGAGTTCAAGAACAAATCTTTGCGCACCTGCAGCCTGGTGGTTTTCGACATAGATCATTTTCGTGATTTCAACAACAATTACGGCCATTTGGCCGGCGACCGCGTATTGTCCTACGTGGCCAAAATGACCAAGGATTCCCTGCGCGGCGACGATCTGTTCTACCGCTACGGCGGCGACGAGTTCGTCGTCATGATGCCCAACGCGGGCATGGCGGCGGCCATCGGGGTGGCGGAAAAAATCCGCCGGAAAATTGATTCCGTGGAGTTCAAGCTCTCCAAAACCACGGATACGACCGTCCGGGTCACCCTCTCTATGGGCGTGGCGGAAATCAAGATGGAGGACCACGCCGAATCCTTCTTCGCCCGCGCGGACAAGGCCATGTATCAGGCCAAAACCGCCGGGAGAAACAGGGTCAGCTCCTGCTCGTGATGTAGGCCTGGCCCTTTTGTCTTGCCGAGCTCCGGCGAACATTGCGGGTCAAAATCTTACAGGGTTGCTTTTTCAGCGAACCGCGTCCGGCCGGAAGCCGCCGCGCATCGAAAACGCGAACGGCGGAAGGAGGCGAAGCATCAGTGCGCGGGCTTGCGCCATCTCTAAAGAAGGAAGCCTGAGATCATGTTTAAAGTTGTTTTGACTTTAGCTCTTTTGCTTATGAGCACAGCTTGTTCCGCAATTCGTTCCTTTTATGAAATCAAGCCTAATTACGCTTATGAGGCCGATGAAGCCGATCCTGTCCTGATTTTTCTTTCCGACTTTAAAGATCTGACGCTTTTTGCCATAAACCTGGATACTGAGCGCGACAACACCTGCGGCCAATATAAACTGGCCGGCTATATATCGCATAATGAGGAAAATACGATTAATCCGCCGGTTAAACAATTTCAAGTGCGTGTTCCGGCTGATAAAAAGATCACAATTGGCGCCAAATACACTTTTGACAACGGATTTGACGCGGCTGTTCGTTGCGGCCCGCTCTATGCGCCGCTCACTCTTAAAAAAAACGGGCGTTATCGCGTCAAGATGAACGAGCTTAAAGACATGTGCTCTCTTTCCGTTGCGGCCATTGACGGCACTCCGCCTCTGCCGCCCTACCTGGCGACTTCGGATGACGCCTGCAGCTTATGGTAAGGGGGTCGCCGAACCCTTATTCACTTGAAAATGGATTGCTTCTTGCGGCCTCTTGAATGCAAACCGCCAGCGCCGCCGCCAACTTATTTTATCAACAATTCCACGGCTTTCTTCAATTCCTCCAAACTGGCCATATCTCCGCTGGCCACCGCGTCCGCCACGCAGTGCTCGAAGTGATCCTTTAAAATCACCCCGCAAGTCGAATCTATGGCGGAACGGACGGCGGCCAGTTGAATCAGAACCTCCGCGCAGTCGCGTTCCTTTTCCACCATGCCGCGCACGGCCGTCAAATGCCCTATCACGCGGGCCAGCCTGTTCAGAACGGCTTTGGTGTGTTTGTGGCCGCGGCTATGCCCATGCCCGTGATGCTCATGCCCGTCCTCATGCTCATGCGAAAATTCCGCCTCGTTTTTTTTTCTGGCCATATCGCCCTTCCATTGAGGAAACGCTGATTAATCAGGATTTTTGTCTCTGGCGAGGCGTGAGCATTTTTTAAGCGGAGGAATATATGGAATACTTCGAGCAATAAAAAATGCGAACAACAAAGCCAGAGGGCCAAAAGACAATTAATCAATCCTTCCCTGAAAACATCATACGCAAATGGTACCATATCAAGGCTTAAAAAAGTAACCCCCCACCGGGCTTGCGGGCTGATTTTTTTTCCGCTACCATCCTCTCATCACGCTCCAAAGGATGCTCCATTGATGCGCTCGCTGGCGGAAAAGGCTCTCACCACTCTCGTTTTTCTACTGGCCCTGTCGGTCCTGGTCTTCTGGCTGGCCCGCCTGGCGCCCGGCGATCCCCTCACCGCCTATTACGGCGACGCCGTGGAGCGCATGAACGAAAGACAAAGGGCGGCGGCAATGGAACGGCTCTCGCTGGACCAGCCCGTTTTCGTCCAGTATCTGGCCTGGCTGAAAAACGCCGCCTCCGGCGATTTCGGCCTTTCCTATCGCTACAAGCAAAAAGTCATGTCCCTCGTCGGCAAGCTGTGGCTGAACACCCTTTTGCTGGGCGGCCTGTCTTATGTCCTGACCTTCGCCCTGGCCATCGCCCTGGGGCTTTTTTGCGCCTCGCGGGAGGGCGGGAGGCTGGACGGGCTCATCTACCGCGCGGGCACGGCCACCAGCGTCGTGCCCAGCTTTTTCCTGGGCATCATGGCCATTTACGTCTTTGGGGTGCGTTTGAAAATTTTGCCCACCGGCGGGGCCTATTCCCTGGGCGGCGGGGATTTTTGGGATCGCGCCCGCCACCTGGTTCTGCCCGTCTCCGTCATGGTTTTATCCCATCTGTGGTATTACGCCTATATGATCAGAAACCGCGTAATCCTGGAACTTGCCCAGGATTACGTGCTGCTCCTGGAAGTGAAGCGCCTTTCCCGCGCCCGCATACTTTTCCGCCACTGCCTGCGGAACGCCCTTCCCATGCTCATAACCATCATGGCCATATCCGTGCCGCATATTCTGGCGGGAACCTATGTCGTGGAGGCTGTTTTCGGCTATCCCGGCCTGGGCGGCCTAATCTTCGAGAGCGCCCTTTTCAGGGACTACAACACGCTCTCGGCCCTGACCCTCATAACGGGCCTCGTCATCCTGGCCGCCAACCGGGGCGGGGAGGCGCTGGCGGAATTTCTGGATCCGCGCATGAGACATATCGACGCGCCTGTCGCGGGTGACGACCATGAATGAAGCAAAGAAACCCCGCCTCTCCGCCGCCCTTTTCGCGGCCATCGTTCTCGCCTGCATGCTGGCGGATTTCATCGCGCCCGGCCAGGCCGCGCGTATGGATTTGACGGCCCTGTCGCTCCCCCCCTCTCCGGGCCACCCCCTGGGCACGGACGAAATGGGGCGCGACCTTTGGGGGATGCTTCTCCACGGCGGGCGGGTCTCGCTCTTCATCGGCCTTTTGGCCTCCGGGATCAGCGCGGCCCTGGCCATAGTCTACGGCGCGGCCGCCGGTCTGGCCCCCGCCTGGCTGGACAGGGCCCTGATGCGCCTGACCGAACTTTTGATGAGCCTCCCCTCCCTCCTTTACGTCATTTACATCATGGCCATACTGGGACGGCCCAACGCCGTCGTCTTGGCCCTGGCCATCGGGGCCGCCTCCTGGATGAACGTGGCCAAAATCGTTCGCGCCGAAGTGCGGCAGATTCACAGGAGCGAATACATTCTCTCCGCGCGTCTTTCCGGGGCCTCGTTCGGCTATATCCTGTCGCGGCACCTCTGGCCCAACTTCATGCCCAGCATCATGTTCATGCTGATTTACAACGTGAGCCAGGCCATTGCCGCCGAGGCCACCTTAAGCTTTCTGGGGCTGGGCCTGCCGCCGGGCGAGGCCAGTTGGGGCTCCCTGATGAGCCTTTCGCGCGACGCTCTTTTAACCGACAGTTGGTGGATAATTTTCGTCCCCTCTATCGTATTAATCGTCAGTCTGGTGTGCATAACCGGCATTGGCGAATATTTCAGGAGTAAAGCAGCATGAAATTTCTTTGCACAGTGTTGACGGTTTTTTTGGCGGTTCTGGCGCCCGGAGCGGCTTTCGCCGCCGGGGAGGGCCTTTTGATTTACGGCTCCCAGGATTACGCCTCCATCAACCCGGCCCTCTACGAGCACGGCGAGATAAACTCCCTGCTCTTTCTGGGGCTCACCGCCCATGACGAAAAAGGCGGCGTGAAGCCGGGCCTGGCCAAAGAATGGAAGTGGGACGAGAAGGCCATGACCTACACTTTCAAACTGCGCGACGGGCTGACTTTCCACGACGGCGCGCCCCTCACCAGCGCGGACGTGAAATTCACCTTCGAAGCGGTTCAGGACGAGGCCAACGGCTCTGAAATCGCCTCCAACTATGAGGACATTACGGCCATAGCCGCTCCCGACCCCCAAACCGTGATTTTCACCCTCAAGGCCCCCAATGCCGCCATGCCGGATTATCTCACCCTGGGCATACTGCCCAAGCATCTCCTGGAGGGGGAAAACATCCCGGAAGCGGATTTCAACCAGAATCCCATCGGCGCGGGTCCTTACAAAATGACGGCCTGGGACATGGGCCAGAGCATCAGCATGGAAAAGTTCGACGACTTCTGCCTGGGCCAGCCCAAAATCGACAGGATCATCTTCAAAATAGTCGATGATTACAACCTCCGCGCCCTGCAGTTGAAATCCGGCGAACTCGATCTGGCCCAGGTCACGCCCAAAGACGCGGAAGAATTCAAAAATTCGCCAGATTTCAGGCTCTACAAAATGGATACCGCCGATTATCGCGGCATTTTGTACAATTTCAACAAGCCCGTCTGGAAAAACAACCCCGGCCTCGTCGCCGCCTTGAGCTATGCCGTGGACCGCGAAGGGATCATCAAAAGCGTTCTTCTGGGTCAGGGCCAGGCCGCCTATTCCCCGCTGCAAAAAAGCCCCTACAACAACCCCGACATTGAAAAGTACGAATACTCCCCGGCCAAGGCCAAGGCCGCCCTCGAAGCCCTGGGCTGGAAAATGGGCCAAGGCGGCTTTTATGAAAAGAACGGGGCGGAACTGACCTTCGCCATTTCCGTGCGCCCCTCCGACCAGGTGCGGGTGGACATGGCCAACATCTGCGTTCAGAATTTCCGGGATGTCGGCGTCAAGGCCAGCGTGCAAATCACCGAATCCATCAACTGGAAAGAGCTGGACGCCTTTCTGGTGGGCTGGGGCAGCCCCTTTGACGCGGACGACCACACCTACAAAATCTTCGGCACGAAAAAGGGTTCCAACTACAGCGGCTATTCCAACGCGAAAGTGGACGAGCTCCTGACCCGCGCCCGCGCGGAATTCGCCCCGAAGGCGCGTCTACCGCTCTACCGGGAATTCCAGGCCGAACTGGCCTCCGACCCGGCCTATACCTTCATCGCCTACATCGACGCCATGTACGTCGCGAAAAAGAAGCTCTCCGGCATCGCGGCCAAGACCGTTCTGGGGCATCACGGCGTGGGCGTTTTCTGGAACGTGTGGGAATGGACAATATAATAAGCGTTAAAAACCTCTCCGTCTCCTTCCCTGGGAAGGAGGCCGTGCGCGGAGCGACTTTCGAGCTCCGCGCCGGCGAATTTCTGGCCCTGGCCGGGGAATCCGGCAGCGGCAAGACCATGCTCTGCCGGGCCCTCCTGGGCCTCCCCCCCAAAGGGGCGAAAGTCGCCTATAACCTTTTGGAAAGGCCGCCCTTTGAGGAAATGGCCCTGGTGACCCAAAACGCCATGACCGCCCTGGACCCGGCCATGCCGGTGGGAAAACAGATTATGGAGGGGATAAAATCGCCCCATTCCCCGGCGGAACTTCTGGCCCGCGTGGGCATAGGGGAAGGCGAGGCGAGGGCGCGGCAGTATCCCCCGGAATTTTCCGGCGGCATGCGCCAGCGGGCGGCCGTGGCCCTGGCCCTGGCCATGAACCCCAAAGTGATTTTCGCGGACGAGCCCACGACTTCCCTGGATTCCGACATGCGGAGGCGGATAGTGGAGCTTATTTACGGGCTCCGCCGGGAAGGGCGGGCCATACTCTTCGTGACCCACGATTTGAGCCTGGTGCGGGATTACGCCGACCGCGTCATAGTGATGAAAGAGGGGCGCGTCATCGAACAGGGCGAGACTCGGCAGGTGTTCGAAGCCCCGAGCGAGGAATATACGAAAGACCTGCTCCACTATGCGGACCTCAATCACACCCACGGCAAAATCCATTATCATGATCTGAACATGCACAGCCATGAACACGAGGGCGAACACAGCCACGAGAGCCTGGAAGTTCCCCGGCCCCATAGCGGGGCCGAGCCCCTGGTGGAGCTCAAAGGCGTGAGCAAGTCCTACCCCCTTTCATACCGCCGCGCCCGCAAGGTTCTGGAAAAGGTGGACCTGGCCGTCTACCCCGGCGAAACAGTCGGGCTCTGCGGCCCTTCCGGCATTGGTAAATCAACTTTGGCCCGCTGCCTGGCCGGTTTGGAAAAGCCTTCCAGCGGCCGGCGTTTCGCGCGGGAAGGCCTTAAGATTCAAATGATTTTTCAAGACAGCGTCTCGGCCCTGAACCCGCGCATGAACCTTGAGCAACTGATCGGCGAACCCATCTTTCTGCGCGACAAAAAACGCCCGCCCCGCGAGACCATACTGGAGCTGATGCGGGCGGCGGAGCTGCCGCCGGAACTACTGGCCGACGAGCCCGTCTCCTCCCTGGACGCCGCCACCGGCAACAAAATCATCCACCTCTTAAAACGCCTGAAAGACGAATACGGCATGAGCCTCCTTCTAATTTCCCACGACCTGGCCCTCCTGGCGCACGTCAGCGACCGGATTGAGCGTTTTACGGGCAAGGACTGATTAGAGCACATTTCATTTCTGAAGACAGAAATGAAATAAGACTCGGAACTTATTGAAAAGAAGCCCTACCTTGATTTTCACTAAGTTCCGAGGGCGGCCGCAATCCGGCCGCCGAGCGTTTTACCTTATTTTACGACTTCTAATGTGTAAAACGCTCTAAATGTAATAGATTATTTATTTGCTATAAAAGATTGATTATAGGCTATATAGCACAAAAAAACGCGGCCGAAACAATTCGGCCGCGTTTTTTTCCTTGTTGTTGTCAATAAAGCTTAACGGAAATAATATAGCACGTTTTGGGCAAAATGTGCGCAAATTTTCTCAAAAATTTGCGCACAGGCTCTCAATCAGTCGTCGTAATCGCCTTCGGGACCTTTGTCGCCGGTAAGCAGGGCGGCTTTTTCGACGATTTTCGCTTCCGTCCACTCCGCCGGATTTTCCGTGCGGGAGGCTTTTTCGCCCATGTCGAAGCCGCCGGCCTTCATAATGGCCTCATAGGCCAGGGGAGCGGTGCCCTGGGCATTGAAAACCTCGGTCAAAAGGCGATAGGTGAAATCTTCCACATCCTTGGCCATGCGGTCGCGGATTTCCTTTTTCTGCCCCATGATTTTGTTTTCATAAGTCAGGTTGAATTTTTTGTAATCGCCCGCCTTGAGGTTTTGAGCCTTGCCCGCGGCGGCCATTTCCGCCCACAGTTCCTCGCTCATGCCGCGCCCCGCAACCTTTATGAGGTTGCCGTCGGCGTCCAGAACCGCGTTGCCGTAATCGTCGATTTTCACGCCCCAGGAAACCATCTGAAGGGCCGTGGCCACATTGGCTTTGGTGGTGTGGGTCTTTTGGGCGATTTCACGCAAACGGTCGGAGGAATTGCCGCTGGTGCCGTGCTGGGCGCCAGACAGGCCGTAAGGTTTGATGGCCTCGTGCACCCGGGCCGTCAGGGCCACGTCGATGCCCGTGGCCGAAGCCTGAATGCCGTGGGTGGTGCCGTTGTTCAGGGCGATCCAGTCTGGATGGATATCGTGGGCGTTCAAGCCCTGCACCAGAAAAAGCGCGTCCTCCGGGGTGGAAAGGCCGATGTCGCCCTTGATTTCGCCCACTTCGCATTCCAGGCCCGCCCATTTGGGAATGGCCTTGTTGATGGCGATGGAGGCCAGGAGGTTCTTGTCGTCCGGCAGGTGGGAGGCGTCAATGGCGATGGAGGTTATGCCGGCCTCGAACATGGTCGGCACTTCCACCTGGGCGGCCGCGAGGTCCTTGTCGTTTTTTATGCCGTAATGGTCGGCATGGATGGCCACGGGCACGGTGAGGCCCATTTCATTGGCCAGGGCGTCCACCTGGCGGGCCATGTTCCAGTAGTTCACCGGGCAGTAAAAGCTGGCCCCGCCTTCGCTTTTGGCGATTTCAATGATCACGGCGGCGTCGGCTTTCTGGGCGGCGGCCAGAACGCCGCGAATGATGAGGTGGTTGCGCCCGTTGGCCGCTATGGTCATGGCGCGGCCCTTGGCGGTCATGGCGCGGTCGATGACCTTGCCGCTGACGATGAGGGCCTTGGAATTGGGGAAAAGCTTTTTAATAGTCGGCGGACGCCCCGTGTCGATCAGCTTCGCGTATTCGGGCGACGTTTGAGACCAGGCCATGAGAGAACCTCCAAAAAATTTTTTAGTCTTAAGGATATTATAGAATGCCGATTAATGGGGATTTTTAAGGGCCATTAATCAGTCCTTAGAAAATAGAGATTAATGAGGATTTTTGTTCTCTGGCTAGGCGCTTTAATTTTTTAAGCGGAGGAATAATTAAACGTATTTCGAGCATTAAAAAATTAAAGCAACAACGCCAGAGGCTTTACCATTAATCAGTCCCTAGTCTTCCCAGGCGGTTTTCAAAAGTTCGGGGTCCCGTATCAAAAGCTCCGCGATTTCAACGGCATTGGTGGCCGCCCCTTTACGCAGATTGTCGGAAACCACCCATAAGGTCAAACCGTTTTCGCAGGAAATGTCCGCCCTGATGCGGCCCACGAAAACCTCGTCGCGACCGGCCGCGTCAATGGCCAGGGGATATTGGCTGTTTTCAGGATCGTCCACCACTAAAATGCCGGGCGCCCTGGTTATGATCTCCCTGGCCGCGCCCGGATCGATGCGGCGGGCCGTTTCAATCCAGACGGCCTCCGAATGCCCGTAAAAAACCGGCACGCGTACGCAGGTGGCCGAGACTTTGATATTTTCGTCGCCGAAAATTTTCCTGGTCTCGTTCACCATTTTCATCTCTTCCTTGGTGTAGCCGTTGTCGGTGAAGGAATCGATTTGCGGGAGACAGTTGAAGGCGATGCGGTGGGGATAAACCGTGCGCGTCACTTCCTGGCAGCTGAAAATCTGGCGGGTCTGGTCGGCCAGTTCCTCAATGGCCTTCTGGCCGGTGCCGGAGACGGCCTGATAGGTGGAGACCACAATGCGCTTGATGCCCACCGCGTCATAAATTGGTTTCAGGGCCACCAGCATCTGGATGGTGGAGCAGTTGGGATTGGCTATGATGCCCCGGTGCTCGCTCAAAACGCGGGCGTTCACTTCGGGAATCACCAAAGGCACACGCGGGTCCTGCCGCCAGCAGGATGAATTGTCCACCACCGGACAGCCGCTTTTGGCGGCAATGGGGGCGTATTCGCGGCTGACCGAGGCCCCGGCGGAAAAAATGGCCAAATCCAAATCCTTGAAAGAATCAGGCGTAACTTTCTGCACGGTAATTTCGCCGCCGCCGAATTCCAGCTTCGAACCCGCCGAACGCTCGGAAGCCAAAGCGCGAACTTCCGAAAAAGGAAAGCCCCTATCCTCCAAACAGTTGAGGACTTCCCGCCCCACCGCGCCGCTGGCGCCCAAAACGCCTATCTTATATTCTCTGGACATAATGCTCCAACCAAATTAAACTTTCTGAAAACATGTTTCAGGCATATTTCTTTAATATACTATATTATAGGTATTGCTGGCAAGTCTTTTGGAAGAAGCTGTCACAAGCATAGCCCGGATGAGGTTTTCCAGGGAAAAGTTGGCCTGCTTCACCGCCGCGTTTTCCGTGGCCCCCTCGGCCAGGGTGTTGGCCCCTGGAAGCGCCCGCAATATTTACGATTTGCCCGTAAAACGCTCAATCCGGTCGCTGACGTGCGCCAGGAGGGCCAGGTCGTGGGAAATGAGAAGGAGGCTCATGCCGTATTCGTCTTTCAGGCGTTTTAAGAGGTGGATGATTTTGTTGCCGGTGGCGGCGTCCAGGGAGGAGACGGGCTCGTCGGC
>QMCE01003684.1_pt1 | contig 13723 bp, 11 predicted proteins | sample 1821851 | NCBI WGS metagenome assembly QMCE01 (sample SAMN09453174, study PRJNA476694) | Termite gut metagenome, whole genome shotgun sequencing project. | isolation source: worker | host: Odontotermes sp. | place: South Africa:Pretoria | collected 2016-01-28 | reverse complement strand
CTGCCATTTTGACAAACCGCTTGCAGGTTGCTGTTTTTTATGGTTTTAGCCAATTACTCTGTGGCTTTACAATAAGTCTGGCATTGTTATACGCCATTTTCAAAGTTAAACAAGTTCGCGCAGTATAAGTCGTATCATTTAATTTATGAATTACCAAAGCTAAGTCTGGATTTGGAGAACCCGATGTTAAACAGAGAGGAAGCAGTAGTTGTATTTTATTGTCGTAATACTGTGGCACTGCAATTTTATAATTAGAACGCACTTTTTTCTTTACTTCATCTATTGCCCCTACAAGTTGCCTGCGCAATTCCGCATCGTCTGCTTTTTGAAGATGAGCAGGAAAGCGCAACAAATTGTCGCCGATTATATGGTCTAAATCAGGTATTAAATCACATTTTGGATTAAAAATAAGTAATTCAGGTTTATCAAAAAAAATAGGAAAAACAGCCGTATATTTTATAGCATAAAAAATGCCCTCGAAAATTGGGCAACCTTATCATTTGCGAAAAAGTATTTTAGCATTGCTAATATGAGAATGATTTTTGAGAAAAACAAGTAAATGGAAGGATTATTTTTTATTTGTCTTTACTTTTTTGTTGGTGAAGTGGTTATTGATTATTTTTTTTATCAAGAAATTACCGTATTTGTCAATGTCATAAATGAAGTACCACACGGTTTTCAGTTCAACTTTACCAATACTTTCACTTGTAGTTTTTCGTGTGTAAGAAGCGACATACGTTCCATATTTAAAATGGTCATAGAGAGTTGGGCGAAGATGAACCTTTAGAGTGGGAATCGTTGTTTCTATTTGCTGTCTTAAATCAAAAACATATAGTATTGCTTCCTCATAAGACAATAAAGGAAATTTCGCTTTTTTATCCGGATTCCATTTTAATAAAACAGTCAAAAGCCGTTTAAAGTCATTATCGGCACGCTTTTTATATAAGACCATATTCCTTGTAAATATTATCAACGTGAGACCTTATACTTGCCCAAAACTCGTCAGACGATATATATCCCTTTGGAAGCACTCCACTTACTGCCGGATTCTTAGGATCTTTCATCTTTCGTTCTTTTTCTTTTTCTTCAAAGATAGGAAGCATTTCCGGATATTCACGAAAATTTACGCTACCCGATAAAGGTTGCCCTTTTGCCGATCGTTGAATTGTTAAACCCGCTGCCATAATGATTCATATTAGTTGTATAATGCTACAAATATAGTAAAAAGTTTTAAATCCCGTAATACTCGCAAAACTCTTTGATTGAAAGGATTTTTGGTTTAGGCTTATTCAAGACGTAGCGTGCAAGCTCTATTTTGCGCGAGGCAGTAGAGTGGCTTACACCAAGTAAATTGGAGACAGTCTTTACGCGGCATTGCTCGATTGTAGTAGTATTCATTATAGTTGAAATCAGATATTTAACTGACACAAGTTTAAAGAATAGTATGTAAAACGCCAAATTTTACGGAAGAAAGACCTATTAGCGGATTATTAGTTTCGTATTTTTTGTATAAAAAATGTATCTGTTGAATATCTATATTTTGTAAAAAACGATTAGCAAATTATTAATGGAATATTGGTGTATTATCAGGATGTATATAGAAGGAATACGCAGGTGGGTATATGGGAGGATATTTTTGTCTTTTCTTGCTTTTGCGGTCTCGCCTATATTGATGTAAAGAATCTTCGAGAAAATAATATCCAAACTTCTTTTGACGGCAGCCTATGGATTATGGGCAACATTGAAGATGATTTCGGGTGGGTGGTGCAAAAGACATTTTCTTTTCAAAATGAGAATATCGAAGAAAAAAACAAACCACAAGAAAATTTTACGCTATGATGTTTTTTGCAGGTTATATTGTTTTCACCGCCTGGTGTTGGTTGTGGATTTTGTATGAGTTGAAGAATGTGCCGACTGATGTAGAGTTGTGGTGGAGGAAGAAATTGCATGATAAAAAGAAGTAAATATTTCCATATATTTATGGACATTCTTTCAGTTGAATCAACACTGTCCATAATTTTGTGTAAATAAAAACAATGACAAGTAAAAAAGTTTGCTTTTTAAGCGCAGTACTTTACGCTATTCGAAGTAAAGCTGCCGATGGCAACTAATCAGACGCACAACATTTGACATTAAGAAACAAGAAAATAATACTGACCGTTGTTGCGGACTGACCCCGCAATCGCAAAAAAGAAATTTCTATCATAGGAGATTCTTTTTTGTTTCCTAAAATTATTTTTTACTTTTGCAACAAATCTCAAAACACTGTTTTGAGAAAGACTTTTTTAATTGAAAAGCATTAGCTTTATTCTTGAGTTCAGGGATTTAGGGAATTTTCACACGCCAAGAGTTCGTAGTCGATACTCATGTCTTTTAGTATGGGGGTGTTCTATTTGCGTATAAGAATTCTAAGACTGTTGGACATGAATAGAGTTAAAGTTTTCATGCTTTTTTGATTTACAAAAATTAATTTATTAACTGCTGATTTGGGAACTTGGGGCAAATAAAAATATTTTCACAATGAAAAAATTAAATTTTTGGTCTTTGGTTATGACTTTAGCTCTGTGCGTAGGCTTCACTTCTTGCGGAGATGATGATAACAAAGACAACAACAACTCGACAAATTCAATCACTCAAATCAAAGCCGAAAATATTGTAGCCGTAAATGGTGATGATATGAGCGAAATTACAAAAGTAGAACTTCGCTTAAAGGATGATAATTACAATCCCACAAAAATAGCCGAAGGCACTTTTAATAACAATAGTTTTACAATTCCTCTTCCTGTAACATTAGCCGGTAACCTTGTAGAAGAAATTCCCGCTGCAGAAGGTATAAGCAATGCGGCAAAAACGGCGTTTGTAGAGGCGAGTGATTTTTATGTAGTGAATCAAGACGGAGCCGAAATAGGCAAAGTTCAGTGTGGATACATGGACGCATCATCAAATTTTACGTACCTTGTTCAGTGGTTTTATGCTAATACCGATGTTACAATCAATACAACACAAGGCAATTATACAATGAATTTGAATCTAAAAAAAGGTTGGAATGAGTTTTATAGAGTAAGAACCTTAGATAATAACAACGAAATGTGGATATCTACAAAACCAGATGTAGCGTTGACTTGGTATTACCGAATGTATTAAATAGTCTCATTTATAATCCATTTATACTTTTTTTCGTTGACCCCAACTATATAGAAACGTCATTAAAATTCCCTCTCCAAAAGAAAAAGCGTTCACGAATTTCTCGTGAACGCTTGGCAATTTAGTGACTCCGACAGGATTCTAACCTGTAACCTTCTGATCCGTAGTCAGAAACTCTATACAGTTGAGCTACGGAGCCGTTTTTTTTCGTTTGCGATGCAAAGGTATGACTTTTTTTTAACTTTGCAAAATAGAATTGAAAAAAAATCTTATTTTTCTATTAATTTATTATTGAATAGTAAGAATCCGATATTTATACCCAAATTCCAATTGCCTTTTGGGAAACTGTAATTGTTTATATATGCGCTGATTGAAAGTACATTGAGTTCGGCAACCACCAGAAGTTCGTTGATATACTCAACTTTAGAAAAAATATCTCCATATACGGGTGCAAATTGCTCGTTCGGATAAATAGGACGCAGAGGAAAAAAAAGGTAACTTTCTAACCGGGCATGTAACTGATTGTTGATTTTGTATATCGGCTTGAAACCGGATGCAACATACGTGCTTGTCCTGAATCCTGGGTTATAGACTGTTTTTGAATGATTGGTAGGTGTGAATTCCGGCATTCGAAGCATGGTTTCCGTATAATTATTACCAAATTGCTGGTTTGAAGCTATGCCTTCGGCGTAAATACCAAAAATGAATTTCTTCGACATGCGGAAATATTGCTCGTATGTGGATGCACAATCGCTTTTATCTTTCGATGTCTGTAATTTTCCATCATTCGGTAAGTGTGTGTTGTAACGTTTTTTGCCGAAAATATATTGAAACGTTGCAGAAGATGATTTTCCACAAGTTGGGTACTGTTTTTGTATGAAAGAGCTTTGGTCAAACTTGGCTGAAAGTACACTTAAATGATAGAGGGTATTATCTTTTTCCTGTTTGGTATATAAGCCGTAATATTTATCGTTGATTTTTCCATATCCGGCGCCAATCTCCATTTTTCCGGTCATTAAAAAGGGAAATCCCCATTTAACTTTACCAAAAAGCTCATAGGAGGAAGCCTCCGATGAAACCTCCGTTTCATAAAAGGGCTGCTCATTCTTATAGTAAGAAAAAAGGTGCATATTTCCCATTACTTTCAGGTACATCGGCAAAGTAGTCGGCAAGTCAATACGCGACTTGACGCATAGATTATTATAGAAAAAACCGATTTGTCCGTTCAAAAGCAAATCGTATGCAAAGTGATAAATGCCTTGATATTCCAACCCGAAATAAAGTTCGTTGGAAGCCGATGATGATACATTGCCGCCCACCCCGATTACAATATTATCATCTATCTTTACGTCCAAAATTAAGTCAAACGCATTGGTCTCTTTATTGAAAACAGCGTGGGGTATTATCTCCGAAAATTTCTTATCGGAAAGCAGCTTGAAATAGTTTTTTTGGAAACTCTCCAGACTGAAATATTCATTTTCATGATGGAAAGTCTTTGAAATGTAGTGTTTTTGTGCATCATTAACCCCACGGATGTGAATATTCTTGAATACCGGATTGGGAAATTCAGCCCTGAAAAGCTTCCGCTTCAACTCTATATATTCCGGATTCACTTCTCTCGGCACGGCGGCTTTTATTTCGTTAATCCTGTTTATGGTCGAATCATAGCCTATTTTACTCAAATCCAACACTCTGTTAAAATCAAGCAAACTGACATCCTCAAATTTGAAATCCAGCAAAATTCCTTTCCCTTCCGGAATGGAATAGTCCGTTTTTCCCATAATCATGTTTTCAACTTGAAGAACAATATCCGATTCATTCGGTTGGGAAGGATTGGAACTAACAACACTTCCGATGATGAAATCCGGGTTGAAGTCGGCTGCCATTACGTTTACCGGAAAATTGTTGTAAATTCCTCCGTCAAACAGTAACCGGTCTTCTATCAGTATCGGCTTAAACACGAACGGAAAGGTCATGGAGGAACGGACTGCATCGCCAAGGTCTCCACGGCAGAGTACTACCGGCTCTTTCCGGTAAACATCGGAGGCTACGCACCTGAAAGGGACAAACAGCTTATTGAAATCATTTTCGCAAACGGCGGTTGCCTGCGAATACAACTTCAGGAATGCAAAATTCATCTGGGTAGGAGCAATCAGGCTCGAGGGCAGTAAATGCGCCTTGAGGGTTGCCGAGTCGGTAATATCCACTTTCACATTCACAAATTCGGGGGTAGGGTCGTTCTTTTTGAAATAATAGGTGAAGTTTTCATCAATTTTTCCTCTTTGCCAGGAGAGAAATTCATCTGATCAGGGTTTCCATTTCATCGGGCGAATAACCTATTGCGTATAATGACCCGATTATCGCTCCCATAGACGTTCCCGCAATGTAGTCGATAGGTATGCCTTTTTCTTCCAATGCTCTGATTACACCGATATGTGCACACCCTTTTGCGCCTCCGCCGCTAAGGACAAGACCTACTTTCTGAGCTTTTATGGGTAAGCACAAAAATGATAATATGAACAGTAAAAAATAGAGACTGCGATACATTTGTGAAAAATTTCAAGTACAGCAAAAATATAAAAAAAAAATTATACATTTGTTAAAAATAAGATACAATTAAGGAAATTATTCAAAAATATTTAACAAAATGGTTTGCATATAATTTCTAACGCTTATCAGCCATATTCCCACCAATATCAAAGTCAATGAATTTTATAAACACAAAGGCACGAAGAATACGAAATTATATTTATTTCTAATGATTATCCGTCATATATGATGCGGTTTAATGGCGATTACACGATTAAAATATTCGTTTTGAAATCGGAAAATGTATACCTTTGCGTCTTGGCGTACTTTGCGCCTTTGTGTTAAAATTAATGCGCTTGCGCTTTTTGTATAAACGCAAAGTACGCCAAGACGCAAAGGATTAATTAAATAATATCGGAATAAAATAATAGAGAATATGCAAAAGAGAAATTGGGAAACAATCAAAGAGTATCAAGACATCAAATTTGAATTTTTTGAAGGAATAGCAAAAATCACCATCAACCGGGAAGAGGTACGCAATGCTTTTCGCCCGCAGACGGTCAATGATATGCTTGACGCGGTCGAAATTTGCCGAGAACGAAGTGAAATAGGTGTTATTGTGCTGACTGGTGCAGGCGATAAGGCTTTCTGTGCCGGCGGCGACCAAAAAGTGAAAGGAGTTGGCGGCTATGTTGATGACAACGGCGTGCCGCGCCTGAATGTACTGGATTTACACAAGGCGATTCGCTCGATTCCAAAACCGGTGATTGCGATGGTAAACGGCTTTGCGATTGGCGGCGGACATGTGTTGCATGTTGTATGCGACTTGACAATTGCTTCTGAAAATGCTATTTTCGGACAGACAGGACCAAAAGTCGGCAGTTTTGACGCCGGGTTCGGTTCTTCTTATCTTGCTCGTTGCGTAGGACAGAAAAAAGCGCGTGAAATCTGGTTCCTTTGCCGTCAATATTCAGCCAAAGAGGCGGAAGATATGGGAATGGTCAACAAAGTTGTTCCATTAGAACAGCTGGAAGACGAGACCGTATCGTGGTGTGAAACCATCCTGCAACGCAGTCCGATGGCTATCCGTATGATCAAGCGCGGATTAAATGCCGAACTTGACGGACAGCGTGGCTTAATGGAATTTGCCGGCGATGCCACGTTGATGTATTATTTGATGGAGGAAGCGCAGGAAGGGAAGAATGCGTTTCTTGAAAAAAGAGCGCCTGATTTTCAGAAGTTTCCTAAGTTTCCGTGAGAAAAAAACTTCTGAATACGGATGACGCAGATAACACGGATTTTCGCTGATAATAAACAAATAAAAATTGGCTGTTTATAATAATGGTTGTCATTTTTCGTGTTTACCGGAATTATTATAAACTACAGCCATTTGTATTATCTGCGTTCAAAATGGCTTTAGGGACAGATACGTTTATAAAAAAATTAATTTCATATAATTGTTATGTTATACGCTTCTTACACTCGCTACCTCCTGCAATTCAAAACCCCAAGCGGAACTTCACGCGGAGTTTTAACCGAAAAAGAGACATTTTTCGTCCGTATTTTTGACGACAATACCCCGGCTGTTTTAGGAGTAGGAGAGTGTGCCGTTTTTCGCGGACTAAGCATTGATGATGTGCCGGAATATGAAAATGTGCTGGCAGATGCTTGCTGGAACATCGAAGAATACAAGGATAATTTCCGTGAGAAATTCAGTCGTTTTCCTTCCATTATTTGCGGGCTGGAAATGGCTTTTGCTGATTTGGAAAACGGAGGTATCCGTCAGCCGTTTCCTTCTGCTTTTACGCAGGGTGAAGATTCTATCCGTATTAACGGATTAATCTGGATGGGGACAAAGGAAAATATGCGGCGGCAAATCATCGAAAAGATTGAAAAAGGCTTTTCTTGTATTAAGTTGAAAATCGGTGCGATTCATTTTGAGGAAGAATTGGAGCTGTTGAAACAAATCCGGAAAGAATTTAGCCGGAATGAAATCGAGTTGCGCGTAGATGCCAACGGTGCTTTTGCCCCCGAAGAGGCATTGGCGAAACTGGAGCAGTTAGCTCAGCTGGATTTACATTCAATTGAGCAGCCCATAAAGTCCGGAAAATGGGACATAATGTCCAATTTGTGCCACAAAACACCTATCCCGATAGCATTGGATGAGGAATTAATTGGACATTTCACCAGGGAAGAGAAACGTGAACTTTTGCAAGAAATCCGTCCGCAATACATCGTGTTGAAGCCAAGTTTACACGGCGGCTTTTGTGGAACGCAAGAATGGATTGATTTTGCCAATGAGTTGCAAACAGGCTGGTGGATAACTTCGGCGTTGGAATCAAATACCGGATTGAATGCCATTGCACAGTGGACGTACCGGTTAAATAATCCGTTACCGCAAGGGTTGGGAACCGGGCAATTGTATTTGAATAATGTGTCTCCCGAACCGGATTTACGAGGAGAACGGTTTTTCTTTCGCGGAGAAGAATCTTGGTAATGAATTAAAAAAGTGAGGTACGCGGGGTAGAGACGCGGCATGTTGTGTCTTTACAAAAATAACAAATCCCAACCAGCTCTATTTGAATTGGTTGGGATTTGTTTTGGCTGTAGTTTATAACAGTGTTGCTATTTTTTACATTCAACCCTCGGGCTATCGGGTACACGAAATGTTTCAGGTAAATACGAAAAATGACAACACTATTATAGATTACAGCCTTTGTTTTTTATTTAATGGATGTCCCTAAATTGTCAACCAAAATTTTGGCTGTTTTTTCCTGCTCTTCTCCGAAAACAGGATAGGGCAAAACGTCTACCAGTTTGTACTTTATCCCCTCTATCAATGTGTCTGTCTTAAACATCGAAGAGGGATTTGTATCCAAAGTAAAATCGTATTGTCCGTTTTGGGTCGTAAGATGCAGTTGTATTGAAGCGTTACCTTCCCAAACACAATTTACTCCTGTGGGACATCGGCTGTCATTTATATTTTCAACGCGGAGCGATAAATCATATTGGGTATTACCGGCTGTTTCGCCCGGTTTGATTCCGGTTATTTCGCCTATTTTTAATAATGAGGAATTTTGAATTATCTGTATTAACGGATCCGTACCTAAATACTTGACATGGCAACAATCAGCGCCCACAAGCACCCCCCGTTCACAAACAATCTCTCCGTTCAGATAACCTGTAAAAATCATCATTTCCCGTTGGTTTTCCTGCAACATTCCGTCAATTACGATAGTATAACGACCAAATTTTCGCCCTTCTGTCCAACTCAATAAATCCTGTTCCAGATAACGGTTTTGACTTACCCCAAAAATGTTACTGCTATCAAGCAAAACAGGTCTACCGTCAGGGTATTCCAGTTTTAATGAGATACTTACAAGTTGCTCTGTGCACAATATATCCGTACAATTGGTTTCTATCATTGATACAGAGTTAGCAATTACGGGAACATAATTTGTATATGCCATCGTCAATGGGCAATTCATCAGAATGGCGCAATATTTTTTTAAACCGAGGCGGTCGATTTCTTCCTTTGACGATACCGTATAGCTTAGCTCTATTTTAAAGCTATACCGGTACTGTTCCGGAAAAGATACATTATCGAAGCACGGATTAAGGTCAACTTTGTCGAATAACGACCATACCTGAAAGCTGAAAATATCTTCTGGGAAATTATATACCATAAGCGTATCCTTCAAATCTTCGGAGATAACAACATATCCGCTTGAATCGCAATTTTCCACGCCCACAATATAACCTGTAAGCCGTTTTTCCTTTGTTTTTCCTTTACCAGAACCCTCTCTCTTTTCCGGTTCCTTTTCGCAACTTACGGAACACATCATAACTGCCAAAAGAGCAGTTAAAGCAATAAATATCTTTTTCATAAACTTTTTTATTTTTTTTATACAAAAATTATTTCATTGAAATATGATAATCTGTCTTTGTCCTGTTAAGGATTTATCCTTTATATTCCCCTCAAGACGTTCTTCCAATCCGCAGGATTGAATATAAATAACCCTCAATGAAGCGAAGCGATTGGGGGAGAACGAACTGCACTGGCATCGCAACCCGCAGGGTTGAATTATTTATAAGGAACAATTTAGCTGATATTCAACCCTTCGGGTTGTGAGACCGGAGACTTGCTATCGCTATACCCCCAATCGCTTCGCTTCATTGAGGGTTATTTATATTCAATCCTGCGGATTGGAAGAATCCCTTGGGGGTAAATAAGCATATAAAATTTTCTGTCACATTTCGTCACTAACAAGACGCTGATTCAGTGATATTCTTCTTCCTTCCAACACGTTGTCCCTAACAGGACAAAAACAGATTCCAACACTATTATAAATTACAATCTTATTAAATTCTACTTGTTTATTAAACAGGCATTTTCACGCAAAGCATATTCTCCATTTATTAAATCAAGCGTTGCTTCAATACATTTATTCCATTCATCGTCATATTCAGCCCCGGCATATAAGGATATATGACCGGTAATTTTATCAATATAAATTCTTTGAAGACACAGCGAACTAACCTTAGCTTGTGCGGTTAAAAATGTTATTGCTTCATCCTTTGAACCGAATCTTAAGGCTTCTCCGGGCGTAAATTTGATAATACCGGACGAAAAAGCGTTTGCTGCAATAATTGTTTTAATATCTTCTTTGGATAAAAATACGCCGCGAGGGACATCTAAAGATGGATAAAGCGAATCTCCTTCTTCGATTTTAATAATAAACTGATCTGTATTGTGGGCAATAGCCCAATCTGCCGTAACAGTGTAACTTATTGAAATTGAAGTCCCTTTTTCCCAATCATCTATGGATGAGTGGTAAATAGTAACATGGTCGTTGAAATACTGTTCGGTAATGCCGTTCTTTTCGATAAAAATTTCTTTCCAGCTATTTTGATACGCTTTACACAGCGAATCGGCACATACATAATGTACGTAATCAATGGTCATTTCTGCACAGGATGTAGGACGAGTTTCTTCCTCATTGTTTTCATTTTTTCCGAAAAGCAAGTAATAATCCATCCCGTCTTTTTCATAAAATAGCCGTAATTCATTTTCCGTAAAGGAAAAAGATTGCAAAAGATAAAAAATATCCCAGAACAAGTGTCCATCCGCTATTTCGCCTATCTTAGTTCCTCCTATGGTTAAAAAGTGAATGCTGTTCGTTTGATAATCGGCTTCATAAGTTCCTTGCAGCTGATTGGCAGATGAAAAAGCAGAAAAAGTAGAGTCCGTATCAAACGTAAGCGTATAGCACTCTTCGCAATCTACCGGGTCCAGTTTTTTCAGCGTGTCGGTTTGCATATCCATTATCCCTGTCAATTTCCATTGCGTACCTTGTAATTTAGCAGGCTCTTCTGTTTGCGTACCGGTAGTATCAGCGATTTCCGGCTCTCTGTTGTCATACGATCTTATAAACGTAGCAACTCCTCCCGAAACATTAAATTCCCAATAGCGGTGATACATACAGCCCGCCGGACAATCGCCTCTTCCGATGCTGAATACAATTTTAGCCGAATCGTTTTCCCGGATTAACCTAATGCGATCTCCGTCTCCTACACAACCTTTCTCAAATTCGGCAATCTGAACGGATTCCAACTCATTAAATTCTTTTTCAACCGGTATCATATTGTATTCATTTTTCGTCCAAACAATTAACCATGGAAAATCCGGATAGGAATAGTAAAGACTTACCGAATCAAAGGTGTATGCAGCTAAGACTCTATCCAGCTCCTCATCCCCGGTTGGAATAATTCCTTGCGACAGGTTTTGAATAGCCGGCAGTCCGGTATTTACCCGTAACGAAATAGAATTATAAAAATTCTGATGGCGGCAATATTCGTGAATCTGATGAATGTCAAATACGGTGTCTCTTTCTGATGAAGCGGAATTATAAACAGCTCGAATGATTTCCAGGATTTTATCTATTTCATTTTCATCCAGTTCCGGATTATTGTAATTCGGGTGATTGCTATTATTCATTATTTCATTGAAATAAAGCTGCCTGGCATCGTCATAATAATTCTCAAGAATAAAATCGTTTATCGTTATGCTATCCTCTTTCTCGAGGTCATATTCATAGTGTGCGACACTGTCCTTATTGGCTGAAATATGTAATCTCTTTCCGTCAAATGTATAGTCATATTCTCCATTCAGTATCAGGTTCCAGTCAAAGTCGGCAGTCCAATTGTTTTCATCATTAAATATGATTTTATTATTACTTACCGAATAGTTTCCGGAACCTCTGGTGGTACAGGAGTATGTGCCGTTTTCCAGTTTAAGTGATGTGTTCCGGGTGTTTTTTTCAGAACCGCGCGTTACTGTAAAAGTTCCGGAATATGTACCATCTTCAATAGGGAGGCTGGTAACTCTTTCGTATTCATAAATAATACTATCCCCCGAAATATTAAGCAAAACCTTGTTTGTTCCTTCCACTTGTAAATCTTTAATGTTAAAAGAAACTTCTTTGGTAATTACAGCAAGACAAGCTTCTTTGTTGTCAAGAGAAAGCCGTAATGTTCTTTGAATAGGATTGGAATGAGCCACATCTTCCTGATCAATCAATTTAACAATCCAACTGTTTCCACTGCACCCGCTGGCATTGAATTTTATTTTCAGGCAATCGTCTACGATTTGCATATTTAGAATATTCAAATAATCGTTGGGCGCATTTTCATATTCATCAGCGCTTATTATTACATTTTGATCACAGTTCGATTGACCGGCAATAAAGGGAGTTACCAACACTTTTACGACATAATCTTTTTGTTCAATCTCTTTTCCGGGTTCCAGATGAGGCGTTACAGAACAAAGTTTGATATGCAGGTTGTTTATTACCGTATCGTTTCTGAATTTGGGATTTAGATTCAGTGTAAATTTAGTATGAGAGTTTTCGTTGGAAATTAAATCGAAATACACTTCCACATTGCCTTCCCAAGTACAATTGGTAGTAATAGGGCATCGAGAATCATTACTTACGGAATCTACTTGTAGCTTGAAATCTCCATTTGCATCGTAATGAATCTGTTGATAACCAAGCGTAATGGTGTCGGTTGCGACATCTATTTTCTCAAAAATCATAGGATGAGGCATAATTTTATCGTGTGTATGTGCACAAAGATACTGTATCTCAAATTTACGGTTATTAATGGTGCGAAAATAAGGTGTCCAAGCCGGATTGTTTTCCTGCATCAATTCAATACTATTTTCATGTATTTTATAGTTGAAATATTGATCTTCTCCTTCCGAATCAAGTTTTCTTCGCATAACAAGATTTTCGCTATCCAAAAAAGTAATCTCGTTTACGCAAGGCGAACCGGATGTTTCTATGTATGTTCCAAGTTCCGGTTTCATTAGTCTCCAAGTGTCCAAATCTTCCGGGCCGGAATCATCGAATGTTTTTACTTCCAATACATTTCCGGAATTTTCTTTAACGATCAGGTAACGACCATTACTGAAAGGTGGTTTGGGCGCCACATAGTTAATAAGGGGATTAAACCAATGTTTTACGTAATAAACCCAGCACGGATAATCCAATTCGAGTTCTTCGTTGTTTGAGGTAGTAATGGTCATTGCTGTTTGTAAACCGGCTTTGGCATATATGATATACGGAGATCCATTCTGACTCATCCATTCAAACACAATATTGTCTGCTTCTTTTTGTGTGGTTTGTGCCGGCAATCCGGTAAGGAAAATGATTGGTGCGGCTATTAATAATATTATCTTTCTCATGATGTTACTTTTTTAATTGATTATGATAAGTTTCGTGAATGTGAATTGTAGAGGCGCGGCATTATTGCGTCTCTACGGTCTCTACGGCGTATTCTCCTAATTTTTGATTATTTTGTAGGTTTCACCGGAAATATTCACCATATAAACACCAGCGCTCAGGAATGAAACATTTAACCGGCAGTTGTCTCCTTGCGAAAGCGTTCCGGAAAAATGACGGGTTCCTTTTAAATCGTAAATTTCAACGCGGGCATTCTCGCCGTTACACGAAAAAGTTAACAGGTCGCCAACCGGATTGGGGTAAAG
>QMCE01006479.1_pt1 | contig 13725 bp, 10 predicted proteins | sample 1821851 | NCBI WGS metagenome assembly QMCE01 (sample SAMN09453174, study PRJNA476694) | Termite gut metagenome, whole genome shotgun sequencing project. | isolation source: worker | host: Odontotermes sp. | place: South Africa:Pretoria | collected 2016-01-28 | reverse complement strand
AAATGGATAGGCGGGCATGGCAACAGCATCGGCGGAATTATTGTAGATGCCGGCAACTTCAATTGGGCCGGCGGAAATTTCCCTCAATACACCGAGCCCTGCGTGGCCTACCACGGACTGGTATTTAGTGATACATTCAAAGAAAATGCTTTTGCAGTAAGCATACGGGCGTTAGGACTGCGCACCTGGGGTTGCGCCCTGAGCCCGATGAATGCCTTCCTGTTATTACAAGGTGTGGAAACATTATCGCTGCGAATGGACAGGATGCTGGACAACGCGCTGGAACTGGCCCACTGGTTGCAGGCGCACCCTAAAGTAGCGTCCGTTAATTATCCCGGATTACCCTCGCATCCTTCACATGAAATGGCCAAAAAATATTTCAAAAAAGGCTTTGGCGGCGTACTAAGTTTTAGCGTGAAAGGCGACAAGGCGGCAACGGCAAAATTCGTAGAAAGTCTGGAACTCATTTTACACTTAGTCAATGTAGGCGATAACAAAACCCTCATATCTCATCCTGCATCGACCACGCATTCACAACTCGGCAAACCGGCGCTGGAAGCTGCCGGCATAGGCGAGAATATGTTGCGGCTGGCCGTGGGCATAGAGCACATAGACGACCTGAAACAAGACCTCGATAATGCACTGCGTAAATTATGATAAAAAAAACATTCCGTTACGATAAGCCCTTTGCATTAGAATCCGGTGGCGTTGTAGACCACATTGATATTTGCTACCACGTAAGCGGCGAATTTACGCCTACAAAAAAAGTAATATGGATATGCCACGCGTTAACGGCCAATTCCAATCCCGAAGAGTGGTGGGACAGCCTCACAGGACCGGGGAAATTATTCGACACCGATAAATATTTTGTCATCTGCGCGAACATTTTAGGCTCCTGTTACGGCACTACCGGTCCGGCTTCCATAGCACCCGCAACGGGAAAAGCCTACCTGCTGGATTTTCCGGCCGTCACCATAAGAGACCAGGTGGCCGCCCACGAACTGCTAAGAAAGCACCTGAACATATCCGGCATTGATTTGCTGATAGGCGGCTCCGGCGGCGGATTTCAGGCCATAGAATGGAGCATATCATCGCCTGATTTAATAAGAAATTTATGCCTCATTGCCACCAACGCCATAGTAAGCCCGTGGCGTACGGCATTTAGCCACACACAAAGAATGGCGCTGTATACGGACCCAAGTTTTTTAGCACAAGAAAATACGGACGGCGGAAAAAAAGGATTGGCCTGTGCACGCGCCATAGCGCTGTTGTCCTATCGTTCCTACAAAGGATACCAGTTGACCCAGCAGGAAGAGGACGTCGATTTCCTGTTTGCAGGCAAGGCCGGAAGGTATCAGGAATACCAGGGGAAAAAACTTACGGACAGGTTCGACGCTTACTCCTACTTCACCTTAACCAACAGCTTGGAAAGTCATAACGTGGGACGGCACAGGGGAGGCGCGGAACAGGCGCTCGGCACGGTGAAAGCCAAGACCTTGTGCATTGCCATAAAAAGCGATATGTTATTTCCTGTTTCCGAACTTGAATTTATCCGGCAACACGTGCCGGGCGCACAACTCGAACTCATTGATTCAAATTTCGGGCACGACGGGTTTCTGCTCGAAAGCGAACAAATAACCAATGCTATAGTCAAACATAATATCCTGTAAAAATGCAAGTATTAAAATTCGGAGGCTCATCTGTAGCCGATGCCCAAAACATCAATAAAGTAGTCGATATTGTAAAAGAAGCCCTGTCCAAAGACAGGATCATACTGGTTTGTTCCGCTATCAGTAAGTGTACGGACAAGCTCATCGCCATAGGCAACACGGCGGCCGAAGGCGACAAGCAATACGAAACGCTCATAGATGCGCTGGAAAAACAGCATGATGTCATCATCGACGAACTCATTCCGGTGGAGCACCATAACATCATCAAACCCCTTGTCCAATCTTTGTTCAATGAGCTGAAAGACGTATCCAAAGGTGTATTCCTGCTAAAAGAATTAAGTTCGCATACGCTCGACCACATCATGAGTTTCGGAGAACTCTTATCTACCAATATTATTAAATGTAAGCTGTGGAGTTTAGGCATTCACTGCAAATGGGTAGATGCACGGGAAATCATCAAAACCAACAACCACCTTTCTGCTAATGTGGTAGACGTAGAAAAAACTTACCATAATATTAAAGAACTGGTGCAGAAAAATAATTATAAATTATTGGTGCTGCCCGGATTTATTGCATCCGACAGCATAGGCCGAACCACCACCCTCGGCAGGGGCGGTTCGGATTATTCGGCAGCCCTATTCGCCGTAGGCGCCCAGGCAAGGATGCTTGAAATATGGACGGATGTCAACGGCATGATGACCTGCGATCCGCGAATTGTTCCGCAGGCCAACACCATCCGGAATATTTCTTATAAAGAAGCGTTGGAATTATCGCATTTCGGGGCAAAAGTAGTCTACCCGCCCACCATACAACCGGTGGTCAAGAAAGGCATTCCTATTCTGGTAAAAAATACGTTCAATCCTACCGATCCGGGAACCTTGATAGAAAATAATCCGCCCGAAAGCCCCAACAAAATCAAAGGCATATCCAGCAGCGACAGTCTCGCGCTCATTTCCATGGAAGGTAGCGGCATGGTAGATATTCCGGGCTATTCCAGCAGGCTGTTTGAAGCGCTGACCCGGAATAATATCAGCATTATTCTGATTACACAAGCCTCGTCAGTGAACACCATGCTCATTGCCATAGCGCAAAAAGATGCCGAAAAAGCGAAAAAAGCGGCGGACGAATTGTTTGCTTATGAAATCAGTCTGAATAAAGTAGAGCCCTTAAAAGTGGAGAAGGGATTTTCCATCATCAGCCTTGTGGGCGACGACATGAAAAACCAGTCCGGCGCCAGCGGGCGCATGTTCGACGCACTGGGCAAAGAGGGCATCAACATACGAGCTATCGCGCAAGGCTCATCCGAAAAAAATGTGTCGGCCGTGATCAACACCAACGACGTAGAGCCTGCATTAAAAGTTATTCATCAGGAATTTTTCGACCTTCCGGTAAAGACCATCAATATATATTTGGCGGGGTACGGCAATGTGGGCAAAGAGCTGGTAGACATTATCCACCGGCAGGGCGGGAAATTATTGGACAAATCGGGCATACAAATTAAATTGGTGGGTGTATGCGACAGCAAAAAAATGTTTTTCAACCAGCACGGCATCAACGTGGCCACCATTCCGGAAGAACTGAAAAACGGCGCGGTGTGTACCATAGAGGACTACATCATAGCGGCCGCAGGCATGAATTTAAAAAACAGCGTATTCGTGGACTGCACGTCCGACAGGCATATTTCCTACACCTATCCCGAAATATTGTCGAAGAAAATAAGTATTGTCACCTGCAACAAAATTGCCAATTCCGAAAGTTACGAGTACTACAGTCAGATCAAAGAAACCGCGCGGAAAGAGAGCCTGGCTTATTATTATGAAACGAATGTAGGCGCTGCGTTACCGGTCATCTCTACCATCAACGCCATGATTAATGCCGGAGATAAAATACAAAAAATCGAAGCGATTATATCGGGTACGTTAAACTACCTGTTCAGCAACTACACCGGCGACACTTCGTTTTGCAAAGTCCTTTTAAAAGCTAAAGAATTAGGCTATACGGAGCCCGACCCACGGCTCGACCTCAAAGGAAAAGATGTGTTGCGGAAAACCATTATATTGGCGCGGGAAATTGGTTTAACCACCGAAGCCAAACAAATTACCCAAAAAGAATTTGTGCCGAAATCCTTATTCGAAGGAAGCATAACCGACTTTTATGAAAAACTGGAAGCGCAGGAAAGCGTCTTCAACACCTTGTTCAATAAGGTCGGCAAGGCCGGGAAAAAGTTAGTGTACATGGCCACCATTACGGAAGATGAAATAGCTGTGGGGCCGCAGGAAATAGACAAGGATCATCCGTTCTATGCGCTGACGGGCACCGACAATGCCGTATCTATCCAAAGCGAGGATTATCCCAGTCCGGTAATCATTAAAGGCGCCGGTGCTGGCGCCCGCATCACCGCCGCCGGCATATTTAATGATATATTGAAGACGGTGTAATTACAAAAATTCGCTCAATTCGAGCCAACGATGCATCTTTTCATCTCTAAGGCGCCGGAGCTTAGGGCTGCTTCTATCTGTTGCTTTTCTGCTTCCAAAGCCGCAATGTCCTGTTCCAGGGCTTCAAATTCACGTTGCTCTTTGTACGTCAATTTCTTTTTCGGCGCTTCCGGCTTCTCTGCCCGTTGCTTCACCGGCTTCGCCTGATCCTGCCGGCACTCCCGCACCTGCTTTTCCTGTTCTTCCTTCCATAAACGATAATCGGAATAATTGCCCGGAAAGTCTTTGATATCGGCATTGCCGCGGAACACCAGCAGGTGATCCACCACCTTATCCATGAAATAGCGGTCGTGCGACACCACGATCACACAGCCGTTGAACGACTGTAAATAATCTTCCAGCACATTCAGCGTAGCAATATCAAGGTCGTTGGTAGGCTCGTCGAGCACCAGAAAATTGGGGTTGCGAATGAGCACCGTGCAGAGGTGCAGCCTGCGCCGCTCGCCGCCGCTGAGCTTGGATACATAGTTATGTTGCGTTTCGGGAGTAAACAAAAAATGTTGCAGGAATTGCGAGGCGGTGAGTTTTTTACCGTTACCTAATGAAATTTCTTCGGCAATTTCGCGCACCACATCAATTACTTTCATGGATTCGTTGAATGCCAATCCCGTCTGACTGTAGTAGCCGAACCGCACGGTCTCCCCTATATCAAACGAACCGCTGTCGGGCTTTTCTTCACCAATCAGCATTTTAATGAAGGTGGTTTTTCCCGTTCCGTTATTGCCTACAATGCCCATTTTTTCATAACGCGAGAAAATATAATGGAAGTTGTCCGTTATTTTCAAGTCGCCGAAACGCTTGGATATATAACGGGCCTCAAAGATCTTCGTGCCGATGTAGGAAGCGTTGACTTTCAGTTTCACACTTCCCTGCTCCTGCTGTTGTTTTACTTTTTCTTCCAAATCATAAAAAGCGTCGACACGTGATTTGGCTTTGGTACCGCGGGCTTGCGGCATGCGGCGCATCCATTCCAGCTCACGGCGGAAAAGATTGTTGGCATGGTCGAGCTCGGCATTCTCTGCAATCACGCGCTCCTGCCGTTTTTCAAGATAGTAGGAATAATTGCCCTTGTATTGGAATATCCGCTTGCGGTCGATCTCTATAATATCGGAGCACACACGGTCGAGAAAATAGCGGTCGTGCGTTACCATCAGCAGGCTAAGCTTTGAGCGGCGTAAATACTCTTCGAGCCATTCCGTCATTTCAAGGTCAAGGTGGTTGGTAGGCTCATCAAGAATCAGCAGGTCAGGCTCGGTAAGCAACACGTTGGCCAGCGCCACCCGCTTTAACTGTCCGCCCGACAATTCCTCCACCCGTTGGTCGAGTTGTTTGATTTGCAGTTGGGTCAGCATTTTCTTTGCCCGTTGTTCTGCCGCTTCGGTTTTGGCATTACTGCAAGCCTCCATCACCGTAGTGCCCGGCGGGAAATGCGGATCCTGGTGCAGGTAAGCTACTTTGGCTTCTTTTTTAAAAACCACGATTCCGGCATCGGCTTCTTCCATTCCCGCAATGATGTTGAGCAGGGTAGTTTTTCCGGCGCCATTCCGCGCAATCAGCCCCGTGCGTTGTCCCTCATTGATTACAAAACCAATATTTTCAAAGAGTGTCAGCACCCCGAAACTTTTACTTAAACCCTCTACTTGAAGCATTGCTGCCATAATAATGTAATTTCAATTACAATAATTCCCTTAATTTTTCAGCATCCGGTAAAATATCTTTGTATTCATCCGGCAATTCGGTAGCCAGTTTGTAAGTGGCGACACCCATAGGCTTACTCGTATCACGAAACGCATATTCAACAATACCCTGCTTTTGTGATTTACAAAGAATGATGCCTACAGAACGGTTTTCATGAGGTAATCTTACTAAATCGTCCAACGCCGATAAATAAAAATTCATCTTCCCTGCATATTCCGGCTTAAAACCTCCTCTTTTCAATTCTATAGCCACTAAACATTGTAACTGACGATTGAAAAATAATAAATCAATAAAATATTCCTGCTCTTCAACAATTAGCCGGTACTGATTTCCTATAAAAGAAAAATCTTTGCCAAGCGACATAATGAAGTTTTTGATATTTATTACAATCTCTCGTTCCAACACACGTTCATCAATATCATCATCAGATGATTCTACATTAATGTAGTCTAATAGATACTCATCTTTGAACGATAACAATGCTTTCCGCTGCAAGTCTGTATCAGGTATGGTCGCCGTGAAGTTATTGGGCATTGTTCCTTGCTTTTTATACAGATCGCTTGCTATATTATATTTCAATTTTTCTACACTCCAAAATTCTATAGCACAACGCTCTATATAAAATAAGCGTTCAGCTAAAGAGGTTGTTTTGAGTAAGAGTTCATAATGATGAGTAAATCCAATAGATAAGAAACTATTCATGTTAATGGATAAATCACCTGTTGTCAATTGGCGAATCTCGGAAAACAAATCTATTTGCAATTCGTCCGTTGATAACGGACGAATTATATCTACCTGATTATTTGCAGGTTGCATATAGCTTTCCCATGCCTCATAAAATTGACGCATTCGTTTGACGTTCACCGATGAAAAGCCCCTTAATCCCGGTAATTCCTGCTGCAATCTGTTTGAAATTTCTTCAATGGCTCCTGTACCCCAGTTTTTATTACGTGTATTTAAAGACACGTAGCATCCCACTGAAAAGTAAAGCGCTAAGAGTTCTTTATTGGCTAAAGCAGCAGCGCGATAGCGGCTTTTTAAAATAGCCTGCTTTATAGTTTTAATAGCTTCTGTGTAATTGCTCTTGATATGTTGTTCCATACTACAAGTATAATATCAATTAACTATTTCGTTTATAAGTGGTAATAGATACATAAGGAGCATTAAATGCTGCAAAAGGATTTTGCATAAAACGGTTATCAGGTATTTCTTGATACGTTTCTCCCCATATACTCTTGATAGTATCTTTTATTACACTATCGAATGTCCCTAAATTATCAATATCTTCCTCTTTTAATATCTCGTTAAAAGACAGATTGTGGTTTAATCTGATAAAACCATCACAATTCTCTTGTGTATTGCGATGATTTTCTGTATGTATTTTAATTTCCGATTTAGAATTTAATATATCTTTGAATGCTTTAACTGTGACATAACAGTATTGATTATTTATTTTTTGCCGAAGAATTGGCATGTTTTCATCGTGCATACCAAAAGCTACTAATAAGGAAAAATAGTTTATTCCATACAGAGATTGTAGATTTCTTTGTTCTATCATTTCTTTTTGTTTCTTTGCCCATACTTTTAAGTTTTCAAATGAAATTAATTTTGTAAAAACATCTCGCTTTAAAGAAACTATATCATTTGTATGAATATATCCACAAAAACTATTCAATTCTTTTACTCTTATTCCATTGGATAAAACTACTGCAAATGAATTCGGAACGTAAAATGATAAATTGGGCAATAGTGCGAGCTTACCCAAAAGTTTCTTATCATCCATTATTTCAATCAAATCTATTCCCAAAGATTTTACGATTTCTATAGGATATTCTTCGGGAAAATGGTTAGTTTGAGGCAAGTATAAATAATCTGATAAATCGCCAAATGACAGATTATACATGCCATTTGCTTCTATGGAATTTGAACTCTTATCTAATTCTGTTACTACTATTTTAACATTAGGCGACGGACAAAAGAATTTTACCAGTGAAAATAATCGCTTATCTTTATAGTTTGAACTACCAATCAAACCTGCATTTGAATAAGGATCGTCATTTAATTTAATTTTGATAGAAGTCCCTCTATCTACAATTCGGTTCTTTTCGGCATCGGTAGGACTTCTCAATATTGGGTTTGATGTGATACCATCAAAGAAGTCTAATGTTTTCATATTTGAGATACTTTCTCCGTACTTCCACGATGTAACCGTTATTTTTTGCCCTAACATAAATACGGAAAAGAATCCGATCCCAAATTTTCCAATGGACTCAAATCCGTTGTGTTTAGCACCTTCAAAGTCATATTTAAATCTATTACTTCTCCAATAAGAACCGCCAAAATCAAGAAGTTCATTTGTTAATAATGATTGACTCATTCCTATTCCATTGTCGGTAACGACAAGGAAAAAATCATTACTTTCTTTTTCAATTGCTACTTTTATCTCTCCAACATTTGTATTATCTTTCTGTTCTGTATAAACACGATGTAAATTTATAGCATCAATGCTGTTTTGGATAAGTTCTCGTAATGCAATATTTTTATTTCCATATAACCTAATCCCTCCTAATTCCGTGGCTATATGAATAGGATTTGAAACTCTAATTGTCGTATCAATAGAGTCCCAACCGCTTGTTCTGATATAATTCTTGCCAAGCTCTAATGTATTATTAACTGATTTTACTCCTTTTGCGGCAAAACCTTGCACTTTTTTATTTTCAAAAAATTCATTGGCAATCTTTAATTCCTTATCTAAGATTAAAAGTGCTTCATGGCAAAGCCACCATGCTTTTTGTTCTTCTTCACTAAATGGAGTATTAGACGTATAGACCAACAAATTATTTTCAAATGTAGGAAAACCTAACTTCTTCTGAAAAGTCCAATGTTCTTTTGAAATTCCGGGTATCTCTAAAATTAATTTCCTTGATTTTGGTGTTCTTAGGTTGTCTATGTGTGCAGCATCTGCTACTCGAAGGATGAATGATAGTTTGATACAATCAACACTCCACTCCGATGGAAAATTTGGACTGCAATAATTTGGCCCAAATTCTCTTTCAATATAGTTGATATTTTCTGTATGGCTTTGTGCTATTTTTCCAATAAACACCCCTAGTTCTTCTCTCAAAGAATTATCATCTATCAAATATTCCCTATTTTTCCATTGTTGTGTGGCTATCCTTAAAGCATATTCACCGTGTCTTACTCTTATTACGAAGAATAACGCATCTTGTTTTGTTGTTTCTGTGTCGCCATGTTGTTTAATATAGTCCAAATAAAGAGGATCATTATGAACATCATTTATATTATTCAATATAGAACAACACATTCCACTATCATGTATTAGAAAAGAAAGATGTAGAATGAATGCCTCAAGTGGATTAATATATTTAGGATCATTACTTCCTATAATGATATTTGCATAATCCCATAATTTTCGAGAATGCTTTAATGAATGGTCTGTCAATTGCGAAAAATCAGTAGAAATCTGCGCAAGGTGATTCTCTATTCTACGTTCAGTAGAATCAATAATACTTTTTAAGTAATCCAATTTTTCTTGATTTTTCCAAAGGGAATCATCAAACGCATTTTTAAGAAGAGTGTTGTTTGTGGTCATCATCTTACGCAGTTTTAATTTAAATTCTTTTGGTATTTCCTCATCAATGAACGGTAGTGCGTCCAGCTTAATTCGAGACGCAACGCGTACCGAATTGTTTCAATCACAAAGATACAAAAAAACCGACTACGCATTAAAATTGTAATCGGTTGATTTTGTTGGTGACCCCGGAGAGATTCGAACTCTCGACCCATTGATTAAGAGTCAATTGCTCTACCAGCTGAGCTACGGAGTCATTTTTGGAGTGCAAATATACACATTTATTTGTTTATTTCAATAGGGTGTAGGTGAGTTTCATTGTTGCGGGACCTTTCAACACACCGAAAGAATAATAAGTGCGGTCTAATACAATGGTGGAATAGTAATCATTCGTCACGCCCGTGGGAAAGATCATCAATTGCTGCGCTTCGTCAGTATTGTCCACCGCATGCTTGGTATACAAGCCCTGGGTATAGTAGGTAAGGTTAAAGGCATACTGCTGCAAGGAGCGGTTAAGATTTCCATCAAAATAGGTCTGATACGTGTCGGCTACAAAAGTATACACCGAATCATTCTGTTTATACGCCATTGTCGTCATGGCAGGATAAGTATTCATGTCATTCCCGGGATAAGCCAACTGCACCAATAATTCGGCTTTGTTGATCGCTATTTTGGAAGCATCTACGCCAAGACGCTCGGCTAGATGGACGGTTTCACGCCGGCCAGGCCTTCGAGATAAACTTTTGAAGAAGGCACAGCACCGGCTAAATGCGCTGAATTATGTGTATACACATTAAAATTGGGCGAATAATCGTCAATATAATAGTAATAATAACGCGTTGAATCATCTACCCCATTTTTATAATACACCGACAGAATAGCATCGGAAAAATTGAAGTAGGAAATTCTTCCGCCTACTTCAGACTGCGCATTGGCAGTATCAGCAGCTAAATATATCCCTTTAAATTTTTGTAGAAACAAAGAATCTGCCGACATTGTGTCAGCTTTAGTCTTTACCAACTCCTGTGCAAACGCCGATGTTAAGCGTACGACAATAGTATCACCCCCGGTGTATGACACTTTGCCAATAGGCTCCGAATCATAATGATCTTGTTTCAACGAATTATTATAATAGTAGGAACCGGCGCTTAAAGCCGTATCAAGTTTGTAGCACTTCAAGGTTTGCGTAACATTATCACCTGTGCCGGTTACTTTGCGACTCGACACAGGAATGGTCAGGAACACCGAATCCTCTACCGCTACCGCATTTTCGGGATATTCAAAACTCAAGGTTGCCGGAAGGATATTCATATAGCCCACCGCCCCTACGGCAGTAGAGGAAGTGATAATGGGATCAACGTCGGCTGTCGTAGATACAGGGATTGTAAATTCATAATGGTCAACCTTTAATAATTGGTTGCCGGGGACAAAATCCACACCCAATGCAGGGTCGGAATCAACACAGGCATTCAAGGCGCAAACAGCTGTTAAAAGAATAAAAAAGAAATTTATTTTACGGATACTCATTGACTAATTATTTTATCATAAAACACATTATAGGCCGATACATAATCATCTTCCTGGAACGGCAACACCGGCTTTTTCAAACTTTCGGCATAATCCATCAACTCTTTATTCACTACGGAACTGCCAAGTATAATACCATCGGAATATTGAATGGCTAATTTCATAAGGTTGATATAGGCTAATTTCATAAGGTTGATATAGGTTGAATCGGACAATATTTCCACATCTTTATTGCGGATACCGTCCATCAATATTTTCTGTTTCACTTTACTGTCGAGCGGTTGCGAAAATTCATCGGCATAGAGGGACAACACCACTTTAGTGCCGGCAAATAAAGGGTCTTCTTTATACGATTTTTTCAGGAATACGGCCAGCAATGCGGAGAACCAACCGTGGCAATGCACTATGGACGGCGACCACCGGAGTTTTTTCACTGTTTCGAGCACGCCGCGCACAAAAAATATACTGCGTTCGTCGTTATCGTTTAAAAACTTTCCCGTATCGTCGTGCAACATGTCGCGCCGCTGGAAATAATCGTCATTATCGATAAAATAAACCTGCATGCGCGCCGAGGGTAGTGAAGCCACTTTAATAATCAACGGATGATCGGTATCATCAATGATCAGGTTCATTCCGGAAAGCCGGATTACTTCATGCAACTGGTTCCTGCGTTCGTTTACGCAACCATAACGCGGGATAAACGTGCGAATTTCCCGGCCTTTTTCCTGTATGCCCTGGGAAAGCGCACGAACCATAGTAGCTATTTCCGATGCCGGAAGGTAAGGCTCCATTTCTGGAGAAACAAATAAGATACGCACGGGTTCCATGAGGACAAATTACTTGATAAGCTACAAATTTACAAATAATCCCCGATATATTCACTTTTTTTCACTAAAAGTTCGTATCTTTGTGAAGGAAAAAATGATGAAGTGCGCATATTTTATTCATTTTCAAATAAATACAAAAAATGAATTGTTTAGCAATATTGGCATCCGGCTCGGGGAGTAATGCGGAAAACCTTATCCGTTACTTCACCGGACACCCCGGCATAGAGATAGGGCTGGTACTGAGTAACCGGAAGGATGCTTTTGTGCTGGAACGGGCGCAAGGCCTCCGCGTGCCGGCCGTGGTATTCGGCAAAGAAGAATTTTACCACAGCGATACGGTGTTGTCCATTCTTCGCGAACATAAGGTGACCCACGTAGTGCTGGCCGGTTTTTTATGGCTGGTGCCGGCTAATCTGATCAATGCTTTTCCGGGACGTATTGTGAATATTCATCCGGCCCTGCTGCCCAAATACGGTGGTAAAGGCATGTACGGCATGCACGTGCACGAAGCAGTGGTGGCCAATAAAGAAACGGAAACAGGCATTACCATTCATACGGTGAATGCGGAATACGACCGCGGCGACATTTTATTTCAATCCCGCTGCGCCGTGCTGCCCGCCGATACGCCGGAAACCGTGGCTGCAAAAGTACATGAGCTGGAATATAAATATTTCCCGGAAATTGTCGAAAAATGGATAGAGGGTACAAAGGTAAAAGGTGAAAGGGTTTAAAGGGTTTGAAGATTTGAAGATTTAAAGATTTAAAATTTTATTTTGAAAAGATTTTTCTGCATACTGCTTACCGCATACTGTATACTGCCGACTGCTCACTGCCAACCGGCCGACACTGCGGCTTGGGCGCTCATTGAAGCCTTTGAACAAAGTAATCCGCAGGGAAGCCCTTATTTTGAACATCTCGACACGCATAATTTCATCGATAATATTAAACGGCGGCTAACAGCGCCCGACAAGTTTTGTCAGGGTTTCGGCACCACATTTTGCGGGCCTTCGGTGCTCCTTGTCAATAACCTGATTGCTCCCCAACCGGCCAAATATGTACAATTATTACTTGACCTTTATCAACATGGCGAAACGGTGTATTTCAACGGCCGTGATTCGATACATGTGGCGCCCGACGAAATGACCCGCAGTTTTGTAGGCCGGCTCATGAATCGCGAACTCGAAATCAAAACAAGGGAAGAAAAAAAAGGAGCGCAATACGCCGGCAACAGCGAATTGTTGAGCGACAATCACGCCGACCAAATGATTATCCTATGCGTGAAATACCGGTATTCCGGCCTTTTCGGCAAAAATAAATTCCGGGAGGGAGACGCCGACAGAACCTTAGGTTTCGGCTCTACCATATTCACGCAATTTAAATCCATGAACCGCGATTTTTTCGGTCTGCAACACATATCCAAGGGTGCTTCACTGCATAATTTTCTGCCGTCGCCCAAAAGAGTATGGGCTGATCTTTCCACTGCCTGCGCCGAAGGAAAAGCCGTTTACCTTATGGTGGATGCCGACTACTTCCGTGAGCTCACTGAATTGGTATTATGGGGATCGCACTACGTCCACCTGTACGACTTTCGCGACAACGGTGACACGGTAGATCTTGAAATTTGGGACTACGGCTACCGGCGCTGGCTACGCGACTACAAAAAAACGCGGTTCTACAACGCCCTCACAGGCTACCTCATCGTTTCCCCGACCAGCGGCCAAAGCAGGCAATAACCACAAAGCAAATCAACGGCAACACAAATGAAATGCGCACCGATGACAGGACTTCAAACCAAACGGCTTTATCAATGAGCAAGCCCTGCAAGGGCGGCATGAGACAACCGCCGCCAATGGCCAGGATCAAGCCCGCAGAGCCTAATTTGGCATCATTGCCTAAGCCTTTCAGCGCAATAC
>QMCE01769587.1_pt1 | contig 13726 bp, 13 predicted proteins | sample 1821851 | NCBI WGS metagenome assembly QMCE01 (sample SAMN09453174, study PRJNA476694) | Termite gut metagenome, whole genome shotgun sequencing project. | isolation source: worker | host: Odontotermes sp. | place: South Africa:Pretoria | collected 2016-01-28 | reverse complement strand
CATACGGGAGGCCTTCGCTATGGCCAAGCCGGAGGCAGCCCTGCTGTTCTTCATCGGGGACTTCCTTTACTGGCTTGACGACGACCAGGAATCATCGGAGCTTTGGGACTTGTGGGACAGCCTGTTCGGTATCGTGAGCGATGGCTCGGAAGGCTCGGGAGGATGCGGAAGAGTGTGGTGCTGGCTGGGAATAGCCGTAGCGGTGCTGGCGGTGGTGCTCGCGCTGGTGTGGCTGTGCAAGAACGGCTATTTTGAGAAGAAGGTACCGGCTACGGAAGTAGTGGCGCCGGTGGCGGCAGAGCCGGAAGCAGTGGAACCTGAGGTGGTGGTGCCGGCGGTAGCGGCGGGGCCAAGGTATCACGTAATAGCAGGAGCGTTTGAAATAGAGTCCAATGCGGACAAGCTTGTAGCGAAAGTGGGGCGAGAGTATCCGGCGCTAACGCCGAAAAAGTTTGTGGATGCGAGGACGGGGTACAATATGGTAAGCATTTATGACGGAGCAACAGAGAGAGAAGCGTACAATGTGATGAACAGGTACTGGGAGATTAATCCGTGCTTGTGGGTGTACAAGGTGGAGCTTTAGGGTTTGGCGGTTTAGGGGCGGGCGCCGCGGAAAGTGAAGTGGCGCTGAGCAAGGAAAGAGACTACAGCAGTGAGGCCGTAAATGAGAATCTGAGAAACGGTGGGAAAGATGTGGAGGCAGTCGACGAGGAGTTTGGTGAGCCCGTAATTAAGGAGGAGGCCGACGAGAGCGGTGAGGAAGTAACGCCAGAGCTGGGTGCGGGTGTGGAGGGGAGAAGAGCGGAAAGAAACAGAGCGCTGGAGCCAAAAACCAGTGGCGAAGTTGATGGGAAGAGAGATACCGAGGGCCGCGACGTGGGCCGAAACGGTGTCCGTACCGAATAAGGTGAACGGAAGGATGAGGTCGGTTTTGGAGAAGACGAAGTTGAAGGCGAGCCAATAACTGAAAATCGTGAGGACGAAGTTGATACCACCGCAAAAAATGTAAGAAAACAACTGGCGAGACATCAGGCGGCGAAAAGGCCCGATGTAAAAACAGTCGGAAACGGAGGATATAAAGCGAGCTATCATTGTTCGTTCTCGGGGTTAAGTCGCTGCTGGAGAGCGTACATCTGGTTACGGTATTGAGCAGCAGCAGCGAAGTCGAGAGCCTTTGCGGCGGATTCCATCTGGGAACGGGCGGCGGCAATGGCTGTTTCGAGCTCGGAAGGAGAGAGGGAGGCGGCGGAGTAGTTGGCTTGGACATCGGCGGCGAGGGGGAGGGCGGACGAAGCGAAGTCGTAGATGAACTCGGAGGGACGAGAGGATTTATGGGCGGCCTGGGGAATGATTCGGTTACGCATATTATATGCGATCTGCTTCTCGCGACGGCGGTTGGACTCGGAAATAGCCTCACGGATCGAATCGGTGCGGCGCTCGGCGTAAAGGATCACGTTACCGTCGGCGTGGCGAGCTGCACGACCAGCTATCTGAGTGAGAGAACGTGTGTTACGAAGAAAACCCTCCTTGTCGGCATCCATCACCGCAACCAAAGAAACCTCGGGCAAGTCGAGGCCCTCGCGAAGAAGGTTAACCCCAACGAGAACATCGAAAACATCACCGCGAAGCTCCTCGAGAATACGGATACGGTCGAGAGTCTCGACCTCCGAGTGGATGTAGCGATTACGAATACCGATACGATCGAAGTATTTCGACAACTCCTCGGCCATACGTTTGGTGAGAGTGGCGACGAGGACTTTTTCATTTTTGGCCGCGCGGGACTGGATCTCCTCGATGAGGTTATCAATCTGATTATCAGTAGTACGGATCTGGATAGGAGGGTCGACGACGCCGGTGGGACGGACGACCTGTTCGACGACAAGGCCCTCGGATTTAGTGAGCTCGTAATCGGCCGGAGTAGCAGAAACGTAGATCGAAGTACCAGCAAGGCGCTCGAACTCATCGAATTTCAAGGGGCGGTTGTCGCGAGCAGCAGGAAGACGAAAGCCGTATTCAACGAGGTTCTCCTTACGAGCACGGTCGCCACCGTACATAGCGCGGACCTGGGGAAGCGTAACGTGGGACTCGTCGATTATGAGGAGGTAATCCTTGGGAAAGTAATTGAGCAGGCAGAAAGGAGGAGCCCCGGGAGAGCGGCCGTCGAAATAACGCGAGTAATTCTCGATACCGGAGCAATAACCAACCTCCTTGATCATCTCGAGGTCGAACTCGGTACGCTGTTTAAGGCGCTGGGCTTCCGACGGTTTGCCGACGGCTTCGAAGAATTTGATCTGTTCGCCAAGGTCGAGCTGGATCTGGCGGATAGCTTGGGTCGTGCGCTCCTTTGTGGTGACGAAGAGGTTAGCGGGAGAGATTCTTATCTTGTCGAGTTTTTCGAGTCTTTGGCCGGTGGCGGGGTCGATGCGGGTGATGGATTCGAGTTCGTCGTCGAAAAAATCGAGGCGGACAGCCATTTCCCCGAATGCCATCATAACGTCAACAGAATCACCGGAAACGCGGAAAGTCGCGGGGACAAGCTCGCGCTCGGAGCGAGTGTAAAGGATGTCGACCAGAGAGTAGAGGAGCGTCTTACGAGGAATAACTTGGCCGGTTTGAAGCTCGACGACGGAAGCCTCGAAGTCCTCGGGGTTACCGATACCGTAAATGCAGGAGACGGATGCGACAACAATAACGTCGCGGCGCCCGGACATCAAGCTCGCAGTAGCGCGAAGGCGCATCTTGTCGATCTCGTCGTTAATCTGAAGGTCCTTTTCTATATAGGTATCAGACGAGGGGAGGTAAGCCTCGGGCTGGTAGTAATCGTAATAGGAGACGAAGTACTCGACGGCGTTATGAGGAAAGAACCCTTTGAACTCGGAGTACAACTGAGCAGCGAGGGTCTTGTTATGAGACAGGACGAGGGCGGGCCGCTGGAGCTGAGAGATGACGTTGGCAACGGTGAAAGTCTTACCAGAACCAGTGACGCCGAGAAGTGTGGAGTGCTGAGAGCCGGATTTTATGGCGCTGGTGAGCTGAGCGATAGCCTCGGGCTGGTCGCCAGTGGGAGAATATGATGATACAAGGGTAAAGTCCACGAAACAAAGGTAACAAAAAGCTTGGGCACCACAAAAAAAGGCCGCCCATTATGAGGCGGCCTTTTTCGGGAATGTGGAAAAACTATCTCGCGGCACGGTTGGCGGCGTAGGAAATCTTGAGGGCGTTAGCCTTACGCAACTCCTGTTTAGTATCGGAAATGATACCCATACGAGTGTTACGGTCGGCCTTCAACATTACCGTCATTGCCATACGATCCGCCTCGGAAAGCTTGTCGCGCTCCGAAGCTACGAAGTCGAGGATGTCAGTCAGCGAGTGGTAAGAGTCATTCAACTGGATACGAGGTGCCGTACCCCACTGAGCCTGCTGGGAATCAACCGGCTGGCCAATGTAAATGAAGCTTACCAACTGTTTCTTCTCAAGTTTCTGGACCTCCGAAGCGTCGGGCAACTGGGTCTTTACCAAAACCTCCGTCGAACGCATCGTAGTCGATACCATAAAGAAGAACAGGATCATAAAGATTACGTCGGGCAACGACGCCGTAGAGATGGGAGGAATCCCGCCTTTACGTTTTTTCTTCATTACTGCCATAACTAATTGCCTCCTACGTTTTTAGGCTCAGCCTCCGATATGCTCAGAGGAACTGCCTTAGTGATCACGTCACGCTCAGCGTCTTCGAGGTTCATAAAATCCTTACCGAACCGCGCACGAGCAGCGTCGTCGCGCATCTCGTTGAAAGCGCGTGCCAACTCGTTCTGAACCTGAATATACATATCGTAACTCGTACCGCGGTCGTTAGTAAGCGATACAACAGCCTTACTAACCGGAACGCTCCAGATGCTACCATCGGGCATCGTCAATTCCTTAATTTCCTTCTCCGGCATATTCTCGTTGTTCGTGGGGTTGAGGACGAACTCCTTAACCGCAGCGCGAAGCTGAGATATATGGGCCTGGCGGCCTGCTACCAAAATGTTGTCGTAGGTGTTCACGAATATCGTGAGCAGATCGCGCTCCTTTACCTTGATGTCCTCCATCTGCTGTTCCTCGGGAGGAATAGGAGGCAACTGGCGTGTGATACCCGTGTCGACGTTCATCGTAGTAGCAACAAGGAAGAAAATCAGAAGCAGAAACGCGATGTCGGCCATCGAGCTCGCGTTGATCTCCCTAATTTCTCTCTTATTATTTGCCATATCGAGAAACTACTTAAATGCTTTACGCACCTCACCACCTATCATCACCAAAGCGGTAACGCCCAAAGCTGCGTATGCAAGGAAGAGCATTGTGTCGGTGATTTTAAGGGTGAAAGGATTAGTGACTACCGAACCGTCAGCCAATGTGACAGGAGAAGATTTTGCAACGGCAAAGTAGAACAAAACAGCCAAAACAACGACCGCGCCGAAGACGTAAAGGCCAAGGCGGGATTTCGATTGGCTCTTACCAAGGTTCATAACGGTCATAACGATAGCAAGCAGCGCAGCCAGAGCAAGGTAGACGTAAGCAACAGTGAGCATCAACTGCACACCACGCTCGCCACCACCCTGAACCATCCAAAGGATAACCGACAATGCAGCTATGACCACCAGAACGATGAGGATGAGATTCATTAATTTCTTCATAGGATAACGAACCGGCTAAATTACTTCTTGTATTCGGTGAGCATATCTACCAAAGTGATCGAAGAGTCCTCCATATCCATTGTCAGGGCGTCGATCTTGGAGATGATGTAAGAGTAGAACAACTGAAGGATAACGGCAGCGATCAAACCGGCCAAAGTTGTCAAAAGTGCAACCTTGATACCACCGGCAACTGCGGTAGGAGAAACGTCACCCATTGCCTGGATAGAGTCGAATGCCTGGACCATACCAACAACGGTACCCATAAACCCTAACATAGGAGCCAGCGAGATGAACAAACCGATCCAAACAAGGCCGGATTCCATCTGGGCGATCTGGACGGAACCGTAACTTACGACGGCCTTTTCGACGTTGTCGAGGCCCTGGTGGTAACGGTCGAGACCCTGGTAGAAGATAGAAGCGATCGGGCCCTTAGTGTCGCGGCAAACGCGCTTAGCCTCCTCGATACCGCCTTTTTTGAGGGCAGCCTCGACGCGGTCGATCAATTTCTTAGAGTTAACAGTCGAAAGGTTCAAGTAGATGATACGCTCGATAGCGATTGCCAAACCAAGGATAACGAAGATCAAGATGGGGGTCATCCAGGCAGCACCACCCTCGATGAATTTCTCCTTAATTGCCTGGTGAAGAGGCTTACCAACGACGTCGGTCGCAGCGTCGACAGCGGTTACGGCAGATGTGGGTGCGGCTGCAGCGGATTCGGTCTCCTGAGCAAACGCGTTAATGGTGCCCAACGAAAAAAGGCCGGCCACCGCCAAAATCATAAACAGTTTTTTCATAATTAAGTTAAATTGATTAGTTGTTTGTTAGTTATATAAGTTTATAGTCTTAAGTTTTATGCGGCGCCTTTCAGGCGCCGGCGGAGAAAGCGGGATTCGAACCCACGATCCCCTTTTGGGGTATACGCACTTTCCAGGCGCGCACCTTCAGCCACTCGGTCATTTCTCCAGTATGCGTCGAAGCTGTGACTACACGGCTTGACCGTGCGAATTTAGCAACTATTTTCATTATGGGCAAATTATAGGGCCGAAAACTCGCCACGAAGAGACGAATTTAATTTTTGAGTCCGCTCGGCGGGCGTCGAGCAGGTCCCGAGAACGTACATCAATTTGGTGAGAGCAGCCTCGAGGGTGATGTCGCGGCCGGAAATGACGCCGATCTGGGCGAGGCGGATAGCAGACTCGTAGAGAGGTGAAACAGAGCCGGCTATACATTGGGTGACGTTGAGAATGACGATGCCGCGGGAGATGGCGTCGGAGAGAGTATCGAAGAACCAGGGAGAAGTGGGAGTATTACCAGCCCCGAAAGTCTGGAGAACAACCCCGCGAAGGTCGGGAACAGAGAGGGAGGTTTGGAGGTTTTTCCGGGAGAGGCCGGGAAAAAGACGGACGACGGAGACATCGGGGCAGAGGGAGGAGGAGATCCGAAGGGCCTCACGCGAGGGAGCAATAAATGGCGCGATATCAGCATAATGGATGGCGACCCCGACCTCGGCGAGAGGAGGAAAATTCTCGGAAGTGAAAGCGTTGAGCTGCTCGGCAGACCATTTGGTAGTGCGGTTAGCGCGAAAAAGACGGTTCTGGAAGTAGATCGAAACCTCGGGAACCTGTGCCGAACCGTCGGGTCGGCGAGCAGCAGCGATCTCGACCGAAGTAACGAGGTTCTCGCGTCCGTCGGTACGAAGAACACCGATGGGAATCTGGGAACCGGTGAAAACCACGGGTTTAGAGAGGTTCTCGAACATAAAACTCAGGGCCGAAGCAGTCCAAGCCATTGTGTCGGTACCGTGGAGAACAACGAAGCCGTCGAAGCGATCGTAGTTGGTTTGGATCGTGGCAGCGAGGCGGGACCAGTCGGCGGGAGTGACGTCGGAAGAGTCGATGGGACGGTCGGGAGCAAGGTAAGAGATATCGACGTTGAGGGTGCGCAGGGCGGGAATCTCGCGCTCAATGTCTTTGAAGTTGAGAGGCTTGAGGGCGCCGGAAGAGGGATCGGAAATCATACCGATTGTACCGCCGGTGTAGATCATCAGGATGCGGGGAGTCATCATAAGGGCTGGGGGGTGTTGAGTGCATTCCAGAGGGCGTCCTTGAGGGAGGAGAGGCCGGAAGAAGATACAGCAGAGATGAAGAACGTGGGAGGCAGAGCGGCAGGTTCGAGGCTCGCCTTGAGCTCCGAGAGAAGCTCGTCGTCGAGAAGGTCGCATTTCGAAACAGCGAGCATACGAGACTTGTCGAGCAACTCGGGGTTATAGAGCTCCAACTCGCGAAGGAGGACGGCATATTCGGAAGCAATGTCGGGAGAGTCGGCGGGAATGACGAACAGAAGCAGCGAGTTACGTTCGATATGGCGAAGGAATCGAGTACCGATACCACGACCGGAGTGAGCCCCCTCGATGATACCGGGAATGTCGGCCATAACGAAAGAGAAGCCGTCGCGAACCTCGACGATACCAAGGTTAGGCTCGAGGGTGGTGAAAGCGTAATCTGCGATCTTGGGGCGAGCAGCAGAAACGGAAGAGAGGAGAGTCGATTTACCGGCGTTAGGGAAACCGACCAAGCCGACGTCAGCGAGGAGTTTCAATTCGAGGACGAACGACTGCTCGATACCGGGCTCGCCGGGCTGGGCGTAATGAGGAGCCTGGTTGGTGGCCGATTTGAAGTGCCAGTTACCAAGACCACCGCGACCGCCGGGAAGAAGAACCTTCTCCTCGCCGGGAGCGGTTACTTCGGCTACGATCTCGCCCGAGTCGGCATCCTTAGCAACGGTACCCAAGGGAACGTCGATGAAGATGTCGGCCCCGGATTTACCCGAAGAACGAGAACCAAACCCGTTCGAACCATTCTCAGCAAAGATGTGGCGCTGGAACTTAAGGTGGATCAGGGTCCAGAAGTGAGGATTACCGCGAAGAATGATTGAACCGCCGCGACCACCGTCGCCACCGTCGGGACCGCCGAAAGCAACGAACTTCTCCCTACGGAAGTGAGCAGAGCCGCCACCCCCGGAACCGGAACGAGCGAAAATCTTGACGTAATCGACGAAGTTGGATGATGCCATAATGGGAACAAAGGTAGGCTAAATTTGGAAATCCGAAAAACGTTACATACTTTTGTGGCTTCGAAACTATGGCTACGGGAGTTACATACCTGACAGAAGAGGGATTTGCGAAAGCAAAAGCCGAACTGGAGCATTTGAGGTCGGTCGAAAGGCCGGCAGCCTCGCGTGCAATAGCAGAAGCGAGAGACAAGGGAGATTTGAGTGAGAATGCAGAGTATGATGCAGCAAAAGAAGCCCAGGGGATGCTGGAGATGAAGATCTCGGAACTGGAAACGATGCTGGCCTCAGCAAGGCTACTGGATCGCTCGAAGGTGGGAGTGGAGACGGTGCAAATACTGAACAGAGTGAGGCTGCTGAATGTGGGGACGGGAAAGGAAGTGTGCTATACACTGGTGCCGGAGAAGGAAGCAAATCTGAAAGAAGGAAAACTCGCGACCGCAACCCCGATTGCAGCAGCGCTATTGGGCCACAAAAAAGGCGACCGAGTAGAGGTCGCCGTACCAGCAGGAGTGCTGAAGTTCGAAATACTCGAAATCTCGATCTAAAATCTTATTCCGATTCCGTTGCGAAGCCGATGGAAACAAACGTCAGCGCTGTGCGAAGAGACGTCTGCCAGTAATCCCAATTGTGGCCGCCGTTACGAACACGAAACTGAAGAGGAATCTCTTTCTCGCGCATCAGACGCATAAAGTCGACGTTAGCGTCGAACAAAAAGTCGTCATCACCGCAATCAAGAAACCAACGAACGGATTTCATAGCCTCGATCTGAGCCGGAGAAGCGCCCTCGAGGAACGAAAGAGGGCTACCTGTGTTGGCGTAACCGCGAGGCAAACCACCGACAGCAGCAGACATAGCGAAGGCGGAAGAGAACATCTGAGGGTAACGCTGGGCGTAAGCAACGGTTCCACCACCACCCATCGAGAGCCCGGAAACAGCGCGGGACTGGCGGTCGGGAAGAGTGCGGAAAGTCTTTTCGACGAAAGGAATAACTTCCGAGAAGAAGTGATCCTCCCAATGCCAATCGGGCTGGTTGAAGTAACCACGGTTCTTAGTAGCACCACCGTCGGGACCACCGCCAACGCCGGAAGCGTCGGGCATAACGATAATCATAGGAAGGCAAAGGCCGGACTCGATAGTCTCATCGGCGATAGTACGAGCGAGCCCCTTCTGCAACCAACCGGTGTGGTCGTCACCAGCCCCGTGAAGAAGGTACAACACGGGGTAATGTTTTTCAGGATTGGCCTCGTACTCGGCGGGGAGGTAGACAGTGAGGGATTTCTCGGTTTTGAGAATGACACTGGGATAGGTGAGCTCCAGGGTCTTACCACCCGACTGGGCAGAGACGCTGAGGATGGCAGTCAGAACAAAAACTACCAGAGCAACGAAAAACGATACTAGTTTTTTCATAAAGCGCGGATTTATTTAGAGTACGTTTGGTCGGCGAGGCGGCGGTAAGAAGCGTAACGCCACTGGGCATTCTCCTGAGCAGCTTTGAAAAGCTCCTCGGCCTCCTTGGGGTAAGCCTTCGAAAGAGCCGAGTAACGAACCTCCTTATCGAGGAAGCCGCGGAACAAAGACCAGTCGGGCTCCTTGGAGTCCATAACGAACGGGTTCGAACCGGCGTCGGCAAGGCGGGGATCGTAATGCCAAAGGTGCCAGTAACCGCAATCCACAGCCTGTTTACCAACCGTCGGAGTACGGGTCATACCACCCTTGATACCGTGGTTGATACAGGGAGAGTAAGCGATAACCAGAGAAGGCCCGGGGTAGGATTCGGCCTCCTTGAGAGTACGGAGCAACTGGTTCTGGTTAGCCAGAGAGACCTGAGCAACGTAGACGTAACCGTAAGTCATTGCGATAGCGCCGAGGTCTTTCTTCCTTACGCGTTTGCCGGAAGAGGCGAACTTCGCGATAGCGCCGACGGGAGTAGCCTTGGAAGACTGGCCGCCGGTATTAGAGTAAACCTCGGTGTCGAGCACAAGGATATTGACGTCCAAGCCGGAAGCAATTACGTGGTCGAGGCCGCCGAAACCGATGTCGTAAGCCCAACCGTCGCCACCAATAATCCACTGCGACTTACGAGCCATAAACTTCTTCAGTTTCAGGATCTCTTTACAAGTGTCGCAACCGCACGACTCCATCATAGGAATGAGGCGGTCGGTGATCTCGCGGGATTTGATGCGGTCGTCGCGGTGTTCGATCCATTGCTGCATCTCAGCCTTGAGCTCTTTGGAGCATTTGGAGCAAGAGTCGATAGCAGACTGCATCTTCTCCTGGATCTTATCGCGAAGTTTCTCGGTCGCAACCTGCATACCAAGGCCGAACTCGGCGTTGTCCTCGAACAAAGAGTTACCCCAAGCAGGCCCGAAGCCCTTGGAATTGACGCAGTAAGGAGTGGAAGGAGCGGAACCGGAGTAAATAGACGAGCAACCCGTAGCGTTAGCGATGATCATAGATTCGCCGAACAACTGGGTGACGACCTTGACGTAAGGAGTCTCGCCGCAACCGGCGCAAGCACCCGAAAACTCGAACAAAGGCTGAGCGAACTGGGAGTTCTTAACGTTCTTAGTCTTATCGACAACCTCCTTATAACCGACTTTTTCGTGCATATAAGTCCAACGAGTCTCCTCTTGTTTTTGGCTGGCCAGAGGAACCATTTCGAGAGCCTTGGTCTTAGCAGGGCAGACGTCCATACAGTTACCACAACCGGTACAATCCAGAGGAGAAACCTGGATACGGAACTGATAATCTTTAGTGTCGGCGAGGCCGGGGCGGAAAGCGGTGTCGGCCGGAGCAGCTTTCACTTCGGCCTCGGTAGCGAGGAACGGGCGAATAGCAGCGTGAGGGCAGACCAGGGAGCACTGGTTACACTGGATACAATTCTCGGGCAACCACTTAGGAACGTTAACGGCGATACCGCGTTTTTCGAAAGCAGCGGTACCGTTGTCCCAAGTACCATCCTCGCGACCGGTGAATACGGAAACAGGAAGGTCGTCGCCGCGAAGGTCGTTGACAGGCTCGACGACGGAAGTCACGAATTTCGGCTTGGCGGCGGAGGCGGATTTAGCGGCGGGGGATTCGGGTTTTGCGGAAGCCCAGTCGGCGGGAATGGAGATCTTGACAGCAGCGTCACCACCGGCATCGACAGCGGCGTTGTTCATATTGACGATCTCGTCCCCCTTGATACCGTAAGACTTCTTGATAGCCTTCTTCATCTCGGCAACAGCAGTCTCGAAGGGAATAACATTCGCGATCTTGAAGAAAGCAGACTGCATAATAGTATTGGTACGGTTACCGAGGCCGAGCTCGGCAGCCAGTTTCGTAGCGTTGATGATGTAGAAATTGATCTGGTTGTCAGCCAGGTAACGTTTCATCTCGGCAGGCAACTCGGAAGCGATGGTATCGGGAGAAGCGAGGGTGTTGAGGAGGAACGAACCGCCTTTTTTGAGCCCGCGAAGAACGTCGTATTTATGGATATAGGACGGAACGTGGCAGGCAACGAAGTCGGGAGTCGTAACCAGATAGGGCGAGCGGATGGGAGAGTCGCCGAAGCGGAGGTGAGAAGCCGTGTAACCGCCCGACTTCTTGGAATCGTAAGCGAAGTAGGCCTGGCAGTATTTGTCGGTCGTGTCGCCGATGATCTTAATGGAGTTCTTATTAGCACCAACGGTACCATCGGCGCCGAGGCCGAAGAAAACGCCCTCGAAAGTACCCTTACCACCGAGAGCGAGGGGAGCGCCGACGGGAAGAGAGAGGTGAGTGACGTCGTCGACGATACCTACGGTGAAGTGATCCTTGGGTTTCGACGCCGCAAGGTTGTCGAACACGGCAACCATATGGGCGGGAGTGGTGTCCTTGGAAGCCAAACCGTAACGGCCACCGATGATCTTGACGTCGGAGGGGCGCTCATTGAACATTTCGAGAACGTCGAGGTACAAAGGCTCGGCGGGAGCGCCTATTTCCTTAGTACGGTCGAGGACGCAGATTCTCTTGGCGGATGCGGGGAGGACGTCGAAGAAGTATTTCGAAGAGAACGGGCGGTAAAGGTGGACAGTAACAACGCCAACCTTACGGCCGGAAGAGCAAAGATGGTCGACGGTCTCTTTGAGGGTCTCGGAAATGGAGCCCATAGCGACAATAACGTCGGTCGCGTCGGGGACGCCGTAATAAGTGAAAGGAGCGTAAGAACGACCGGTGAGCTTCGAGATCTCCTTCATATAATGGGCAACGACGTCGGGAACAGCGTCCCAAAACTTGTTCGAAGCCTCGCGAGACTGGAAGTATATATCGGAGTTCTGAGCAGTACCGCGAGAAACAGGAGACTCGGGGTTGAGAGCCCGGTCGCGGAACTCAGCCAAAGACTTCTCGTCGAGCAGAGGCTTGAGGTCCTCGATGTCGAGAGACTCGACCTTCTGGATCTCGTGAGAAGTACGGAATCCGTCGAAGAAGTGGAGGAAAGGAACACGAGACTTGAGGGCGGCAAGGTGGGCAACCCCGGCGAGGTCCATAACCTCCTGAACGGAAGAAGTAGCGAGAAGAGCAAAGCCGGTCTGGCGAGTAGCGAGAACGTCCTGATGGTCGCCGAAGATGGAAAGAGTGGACGTAGCAAGAGCGCGAGCAGAGACGTGGAATACGCCGGGAAGAAGCTCGCCCGAAATCTTGTACATATTGGGAATCATAAGGAGAAGACCCTGAGAAGCGGTAAAGGTAGTGGTGAGAGCACCAGTCTGCAAAGAACCGTGGACAGCGCCGGCAGCACCAGCCTCGGACTGCATCTCGACAACCTTGACAGTCTCGCCGAAAATGTTCTTACGACCGGCAGCCGACCACTCGTCGACGTACTCAGCCATTGTGGATGAGGGAGTTATAGGGTAAATTGCCGCTACCTCCGAAAACATATAAGCAATGTGGGCGGCGGCGGCGTTTCCGTCGCAAGTCAGGAACTTCTTCTCTTTTTTCATCTTGTAGATAGTTAGTTTGGGCACAAATATAACTATTTTTGCAAAATGATTGGATACGAACAACGAATTTTGTCGAACGGGCTGAGGGTGGTGGCGACCAGAGCCAGAGGAACGGCGATGGCGGCGGTGAATGTGATATACCGGGTGGGAGCGAGAAACGAAAGGCCGGAGCGAACGGGATTTGCGCATCTGTTTGAACATCTGATGTTCAGGGGAACGAGGGCCGTACCGGATTTCGACGAACCGGTGCACAGAGCGATGGGAGAAAACAATGCCTACACGAACAACGACTATACCGATTATTACATAACCCTACCACGCGAGAATGTGGAGACAGCGCTGTGGCTGGAGGCGGACAGGATGGGAGGATTGGAGATCGGGGCGGAGGTACTGGAGGCGGAGAAGAAGGTCGTCATAGAGGAGTACAAGCAGAGGTATCTGAACCAACCCTATGGGGATATGTGGGCGCTGGTGAGAAAGCTGGCCTACGAAGTGCATCCGTACAGGTGGCCGACAATAGGAATGACGCCGGAACACGTGGTGGGAGCGACTCTTGGAGAGGTGAGGGAGTTTTATAAGAGGTATTATGTACCGGCGAATGCGATTGTGGCGGTGGCGGCGGATATGGATCCGGGAGAGGTGTTCGAACTGGTGGAGAAGTGGTTCGGAGGGCTGGACGGCGGGGTGCGGCCGGTGGATGAAGTGCCGGTGGAGCCGGAGCAGGGTGCGGCTCGGCGATTGGAGGTCGAGAGAGATGTACCTGCGACAGCGCTAACGGTGACCTTCGGGATGGGAGGAAGGATGACCAGGAACTACTACGGGTGTGATATACTGTCGGATGTGCTGGCGGGAGGAGCCTTTGTCCTGAAGGGAGAGATCGCAGGATTCGTCGCGGCCGACAATGAGGGCGCGGGGGGCGTCGAGGGTGAATGTCTGGCCCTGACTCGGGCCGTTTTTGACTCTGATGCCGGGCATTGGGTTGCCTCCGTTAAAAAATACGCGTAACCGCGACACGGACACCTC
>QMCE01001282.1_pt1 | contig 13727 bp, 14 predicted proteins | sample 1821851 | NCBI WGS metagenome assembly QMCE01 (sample SAMN09453174, study PRJNA476694) | Termite gut metagenome, whole genome shotgun sequencing project. | isolation source: worker | host: Odontotermes sp. | place: South Africa:Pretoria | collected 2016-01-28 | reverse complement strand
AACTGACGCAGCAACGGAACATTGCGCAGCGCTTCTTCCATCGCTGGGTCGGAGTAGCCAAACCACTGCTGCTGGAAGTGAATTCGCAACATCGTGCCCAGCGGCATCAGCGGACGTCCGCTGCCTTTCTTCGGGTAGAACGGGTTCGAGCAGCGCCTCAAGGCGCAACCACGGAACCACCGTGTCCATCTCCGACAGGAAAACCGCCTTCCGGGTTTGCTTCCCGGCTTTGGGCAGAAATCCCGTCTCCGCCAGACTCTGTTGCTTCATCAGTTTCATCTGTTCAACCAAATCCATGACAATGGCGCTGTTTCCTCAAATTACCAAACATGATAATTGCTTGTTCAGAGGGTCACTAAAGGGCCTGACGCCCTCGCCCTATGAATTCGTCTGTAAAACATGGACAAAAGAGCCTGAGCGCTTCAGGATCAATCCAATCCAGCACTCCGTGGGACTAAACAACAGGCCTTGCCGTCGGTGCCGGTGCCATACTCTGGGTGGCCAGCCACGAGTTGATTCCGGCCTCGTACCGGCCAGGCCGCGAAACCGCCGGTACTACCGCGGCTTGCTCGCCGGCTTTGCGATAGGCATCGGCGGTCGGCATTCTAGCACTAGCACGCCAGGTGGCCTGCACAGGCCGTTACCAGCGGCTGTCAGACCGAGCGTTCGATGCAGACGCCGACGCGCCTGACCCCCGGCATCATGCCAAGCTTGGCAACCGAAACGTGGACCCATTGGGCGGCGAAGTTCTCCAGCAGCCAGGTGGCGATGTGCTCAGCCAGCTTTTCCAGCAGGTTGAAGTGGCTGCCGGCCAGATCGCCACGCAGGCGCTCGACGACCGTCGCGTAGTCGACGGTGTCACGGATGTCGTCGCTGGCCCCGGCCGAGGTCGTGGACACGCCGATCCGCAGCGAAATCTCGACTGTCTGCGGCATGGCTTTCTCACGCGGATAAATGCCGATCCAGGTTTCAGCGCGCAGCTCTTCGATGAAAATGATGTCCATGCGGAGTCGGGGCGTTCCGGCGGTGTAAAATCCGGCGCGATTGTACCCTAGCCTCCGACCGCTCCACCCCTACCGCCATGTCCGCCGCCCTCGCCATCGTCGCTGCCTATCTGCTTGGTTCCATTCCCTTCGCCATGATCGCGGCCAAGCTGTTCGGCTTGGCCGACCCGCGCACCTACGGCTCGGGCAATCCCGGCGCAACCAATGTGCTGCGTAGTGGCAACAAAAAAGCCGCGCTGTTCACCCTAGTCGGCGACGCACTGAAAGGCTGGGCCGCCGTCTTCGCCGCCCAGCAGTTCGGGCTGTCCGACACCATCGTCGGCTTGGTCGCGCTAGCCGTTTTCTTCGGCCACCTGTTTCCGGTTTTCCTCCGCTTCAAAGGTGGCAAGGGCGTCGCCACCGGCGCCGGCGTGCTGCTCGCCCTCGACCCACTACTCGGCCTGGCCGTGCTCGCCACCTGGCTGTTCATCGCCTTCGTCTGCCGCTATTCGTCTGCCGCCGCCGTTGTCGCGGCCGCCCTGGCACCGGTTTACTCGGCGCTCGGCCACGGTGGCGGCGGCCACCTGGCGGTGATCGGCATCATCGCCATCGCGCTGATCGCCAAGCATTGGCAGAACATCCAGCGGCTGCTGGCGGGCCAGGAAAGCAAGATCGGCGGCAAGAAGAAGAAATCCTGAACCGGCGGCTCCACCCCGATAGCGAAAACCGCCCGGAAAAAACCTGCCCGCGCTATTTCGCGCCGCTGGCTGAAATATCCGTCAACGGCCAGCGTGGCTGTACGGCAAACGCGCCAGCCGGCTTGGCCGACGCACCAGCCGCCTGTAGCCGCAGGCAACCGGCCAGCGCGATCATGGCGCCGTTGTCGGTACAGAACTCCAGCTCCGGATAGAAAACCCGGTAACGCTTGCGCCGCGCCGCGTCGTCGAGCGTCGCCCGCAGTTGCCGGTTGGCGCCGACGCCACCGGCCACCACCAGTTGCTGCAAGCCAGTCTGTTTGAGCGCCTGTAGCGACTTCCTGACCAGCACGTCGACGATGGCCTCCTGGAAAGCCCGCGCCGCATCGGCCTTGAAGATCGCCGACAACGGTTCCTGTTGCTCGCGGACCAAGGTCAGCACGGCCGTCTTGAGACCGGAAAAGCTGAAATTGAGATCGCCGGAATGCAGCATCGGCCGCGGCAGTTCATAGACACCAGCCGTGCCGGCCTCAGCCAGCTTCGATAGCAGGGCGCCGCCGGGGTACGGCAAGCCCAGTAATTTGGCGCTCTTGTCGAAAGCCTCGCCGGCGGCATCGTCGAGGGTCTCGCCGAGCAGTTCGTATTCACCGACCCCGGTCACCCGCATCAACTGGGTATGGCCACCGGAAACCAGCAACGCGACGAAGGGAAAACTCGGCGGCGCGGCCGATAGCAGCGGCGACAGCAGATGGCCTTCGAGGTGGTGTACCGGTACCGTCGGCTTATCCAGCGCCAAGGCCAGCGCCTCGGCAAAGGCGCAACCGACCAGTAGCGCGCCGGCAAGGCCGGGACCACGGGTATAGGCAACCGCGTCGATATCGGCCAAGTGCCGCCCGGAGCGCGCCAGCGCCTCGCGCAGCAGCGGCACGGTGCGACGAATGTGGTCGCGCGAGGCCAACTCCGGCACCACACCACCGTACTCGGCATGCATCGCCACTTGCGAGTGCAGGGCGTGCGACAGCAGCCCGGCAGCGCTGTCGTAGAACGCGATGCCGGTTTCGTCGCAGGAGGATTCGACACCGAGGATCAACATCGGCGCGCATTCTAACACTTGAAACAACAGGGATTTTTGCCATATACTGGGAAGTTCTCCGCATCCAAGCGGATACTAATTTGCGCGCACTGCCGATTACTTGACCTGGCAGGCGCCTGACGGAAGGGGGTGAATCCATATGCCGAATATTCGTGTCAAGGAAAACGAGCCGTTCGAGGTAGCTATCCGCCGCTTCAAGCGCACTGTCGAGAAGACGGGCCTCCTGACCGAGCTGCGCGCCCGCGAGTTTTACGAGAAACCGACCGCCGAGCGCAAGCGCAAGGCTGCTGCTGCCGTCAAGCGTCAACACAAGCGCCTCCGTAGCCTGACCCTGCCGCCGAAGCTGTACTGATCCAGTCCGCTGATTTAGCGCAGAAGCAAGCCGCCCGCCTCAACAGCCGGCGGCTTTTTCATTTGAATTCCCCACATTCGACCCCGAGCGCCACGATGAATCTCAGAGCACGCATCACCGAAGACATGAAAACAGCCATGAAGGCCAAGGACGCACCGCGTCTGGCAGCCATCCGCCTGCTGCTGGCCGCCATCAAGCAGAAAGAAGTTGACGAGCGCCGCGAACTCGACGATGACGCCACCATCGTCGTCATCGAAAAGCTGACCAAGCAACGCAAGGACAGCGTGACCCAATACGAAGCTGCTGGCCGTCAGGATTTGGCCAATGGCGAAAAATTCGAGATCTTCGTTCTCGCCGCCTATCTACCGGAGAAAATGAACAGCGAAGAAATCGCGGCCATAGTCGCTACTACTGTCGCCGAAACCGACGCCAAGGGGCCGGCCGATATGGGCAAGCTGATGGCTGTGTTGAAACCCCGTCTGGCGGGCAAAGCCGACATGGCCGAGGTTTCACGACAGGTGAAGGCGGTGCTTTCCTAGTACTGCCCGCGATAATCCAAACCACCTCGACCGCACAGCCCCGCCATGATTCCCGACGCCTTCATTCAGGACCTGCTGGCCCGGATCGACATCGTCGATCTGGTGGACAGCTACGTGCCGCTGAAAAAAGCCGGGGCCAACTACGCCGCCTGCTGCCCCTTCCACAGCGAGAAATCACCGTCCTTCACTGTCAGCCCAAGCAAACAGTTCTATCACTGCTTCGGCTGCGGCGCGCACGGTACGGCGATCGGCTTTGTCATGGAATATCAGGGGCTGGGCTTTGTCGATGCGATCAAGGAACTGGCTGGCCGGGCCGGCATGGTGGTGCCGGATGACGGCGGGCACGGCTTCCACGACGAAAAACCCGGTCAGACGCGGACGCTGCTCGAAATCATGGCCCGTGCCGCCCAGTACTACAAGGAACAGCTCAAGGCCTCGCCGCGCGCCATCGCCTATTGCAAGCAGCGCGGCCTGTCAGGCGAGATCGCCGCCCGCTTTGGCATCGGCTATGCGCCGGATGGCTGGCAGAATCTGCAAGCGGTGTTTGCCGATTACAACGCCACGGAACTGGAAACCACCGGTCTCGTCAAGGCAGGGGACGAAGGCCGCCGCTACGACCGCTTCCGCGACCGCTTGATGATCCCGATCATCAACCAGAAGGGCGACATCATCGCCTTCGGCGGCCGCATCATCGACCAGGGCGAACCGAAATACCTGAATTCTCCGGAAACGCCGCTGTTCGAGAAGGGCCGCGAACTGTTCGGTCTGCCGCAGGCCCGCCAGGCGCTGCGCGAAACCAATACCGCCATCGTTACCGAAGGCTACATGGACGTCATCGCCCTGGCTCAGAACGGCGTCGGCAATGCCGTCGCCACGCTCGGCACGGCAACCACGGCGACCCACGTCGGCAAACTGTTGCGCCAGGTCGACCGCATCGTTTTCTGTTTCGATGGCGACAACGCCGGACGCAAGGCCGCTTGGCGGGCACTGGAGAATTCGCTGGAAGCGCTGGCCGACAACAAGCGCTTGGCCTTCGTTTTTCTGCCGCCGGAGCATGATCCGGACAGCTACATCCGCGCCCAGGGCAAGGCCGAATTCGACCGTCAGGTTGTTCAGGCCACGCCACTGTCCGATTTCCTGCTACGCGAACTGGCCCAACGCTGCGATCTGACCAGCTCGGAAGGCAAGGCGCAACTGATCTACGAAGCCAAGCCGCTGTTATTGAAGCTACCGACGCCGCTACTGCGCCTGCAACTGGTCAAGCGCCTGGCCGAAGCCAGCGGTTTTGCCCAGAGCGAAGTTGAGCGCCTGTGCGAACTCAAATCGTTCACGCCGCCCCCACCGCCCAGGGCCAAGCGTAGCGCCCCGTCGCTGACGCGCAACCTGCTGCGCATCGTCCTGCACAAACCGCAACTCATCACCCAACTGCCGCCCGAACTCTTGCCCGACACGCCCGAGCGTCCCGCCTTGCTGCGCCTGCACCAACTGGTGACTGGTCACGAAGCGGGCAGCTATGCCGTACTGCGCGAGCAACTGCGCGGCCTGCCGGAAGAAACCATGATCGAGAACGCTGCTGCGGAACTTCTTGGTCAGGCATTTGACGAAACGGAAGCCGAGACCGAATTCCGCGATACCGTCGACAAGCTCCGTGCCGCGGAGCAGAAACGACTGTTTGCTGAATTGCAGTTGAAAGCGCAGCAATTCGGCGTCGCCGGCTTGAGCGCCGCGGAAAAACAGACCTATATCCAGCTGCTTGGCACACAGCCAAATCGCAGCTAAGTTGTGGTATAATTTGCAGTTTTCCCCAACGACGTGGAACGTGTTCATGGCTAAGGCAAAAGACACCTTGAAGGAAGCTCCGAAGACGCGCATCAGCAAAGCCAAAGAAAAAGCCGCCGAAAAGGCGCTGCTCAACGGTGCCGTGGCCGAGACTCAGGAACCACTCGACGCCGAGGCACGCAAGACGAGACTGAAGGTTCTGATCAAGCTCGGCAAGGAACGCGGCTACCTGACCTACGCCGAGATCAACGACCATCTGCCGGACGATGTCGTCGATGCCGAAAGTATCGAGGCGATCATTTCCACCTTCAGCGACATGAGCATTCAGGTCTTCGACGAGGCGCCCGCCGCCGAAGATTTGCTGATGTCGGACGCCGCCACCACCGCCACCGATGATGAGGAAGTCGAGGAGCAGGCCGAGCAGGCACTGTCCACCGTCGATTCCGAATTTGGCCGCACCACCGACCCGGTACGCATGTACATGCGCGAAATGGGTTCGGTCGAATTGCTGACACGCGAAGGCGAGATCGAGATCGCCAAGCGCATCGAGGAAGGCCTCAAGCACATGGTGCAGGCCATCTCCGCCTGTCCGACCACCATTGCCGATATTCTCGACTCCGCCGCCAAGGTCGAGGTCGAGGAAATGCGCATCGACGAACTGATCGACGGCCTGATCGACCCCAACGCCGTGGCCGCTGCCGAGCCGACTTCCGATGTGCCGGAAGAGGAGGAGGCCAGCGAGGAGGATGAATCCGACGACGAGGACGGCGGCAACGGCGCCGCCTCGGCCTCGCTGCTGCAACTGAAGGCCGATGCACTGGAGCGCTTCCAGACCATCCGCACGCTGCACACCAAGATGCAGAAGGCGCTGACGAGCAAAGGGTCGCAGGACAAAACCTACCTCAAGTTGCAGCGGCAGATTTCCGACGAACTGATGAACATCCGCTTCACCTCGCGCTCCATCGAGCGCCTGTGCGACAACGTACGCGGCATGGTCGAGCAGGTGCGCGCCTGCGAGCGCAAAATCCAGCAACTCTGTGTGGACCGCGTAAAAATGCCGCGGCCGCACTTCATCCAGTCCTTCCCCGGCAACGAGATCAATCTCGACTGGGTCGACAGTGAGATCGCCGCCGCGCCGAAAACCTATGTTGCCATCCTGACCCGCAGCGCGCCGGACATCAAGGAAGAGCAGAAAAAACTGTTCGCCCTGCAGGACCGTATCGGTATTCCGCTCAAGGAACTGAAGGACATCAACAAGCAAATGTCCACCGGCGAAGCCAAGGCCCGTCGCGCCAAGCGCGAGATGACCGAGGCCAACCTACGCCTGGTGATCTCCATTGCCAAGAAGTACACCAACCGTGGATTGCAATTCCTCGACCTGATCCAGGAAGGCAACATCGGCCTGATGAAAGCGGTGGACAAGTTTGAATACCGGCGCGGCTACAAGTTTTCCACCTACGCCACCTGGTGGATTCGCCAGGCCATCACCCGCTCTATCGCCGATCAGGCCCGTACCATCCGTATCCCGGTGCACATGATCGAAACCATCAACAAGATGAACCGCATCAGTCGCCAAATCCTGCAAGAAACCGGTGCCGAGCCCGATCCGGCAACGCTGGCGAAAAAGATGGACATGCCCGAGGACAAGATCCGCAAGATCATGAAAATCTCCAAGGAGCCGATCTCCATGGAAACCCCAATCGGCGACGACGACGACTCCCACCTCGGCGACTTCATCGAGGATCTGGCCACCCTGGCCCCGGCCGATGCCGCCATGTACTCCAGCCTGCGCGGCGTCACCAAGGAAATTCTCGACAGCCTGACGACCCGTGAAGCCAAGGTGCTACGCATGCGTTTCGGTATCGAGATGAATACCGACCACACGCTCGAAGAAGTCGGCAAGCAGTTCGACGTCACCCGCGAGCGCATCCGTCAGATCGAAGCCAAGGCCCTGCGCAAGCTCCGCCACCCGAGCCGTTCCGACAAACTGCGCAGCTTCGTCGACACCAGCGGCAGCTAAGTTTTCCGGGCCTGTAGCTCAGTCGGTTAGAGCAGAGGACTCATAATCCTTTGGTCCAGGGTTCGAGTCCCTGCGGGCCCACCAAAAATCAATGACTTAGGAGAAATCCCAAGCCATTTTTCTTGTGCTATAAAGTTCTCGATGAATCAAAAACTGTTTTCTCGTAGTGGTTCAGCGTTGATTCAAGAGCAAGGCGAAAGCGTCTATACCTGAACGGAAGCACCATCAAGCCGACAAATATCCACCTTGGCTAAATCCGTGCTATAATCTACAGTCCGCTGGATGGTTATTCGACGCCAAACGGACCTCTTCCGATCTCGTGTTGATGTCGCCACAGCGGTCCACAACGAGCACTACAGCCAATCTCCGATTGGGATGGCGGCAGTAGTTCCTCCCAGACAGCAGCATCCTGCTTGGCGGCGCTCATGCGCCGCTGGGTCAGAAAGCAACTGTCGGTATTTCGAGAAAGGCTTCCCATGCATACCGAATCTATCCTTACGCACCTGAAAAAGCACGGCCAGGCGCTCGACGCGGAAATCGCCAAAGGCATCGGCATCGGTTTGCAGGAAGTACGCGAGTCGCTACAGGAGTTGTCGGCCAGCAAAGCGATCTCGACCTGCAGCATGACGACGTTCAAGGACGGGCAGCCGGTCGAGGGGGTCTTCTGTCGCATTGCCGGTTACATTCCGTCGGCCTCGCCCGGCCGCAAGCCCGGCGCTAAGAACTGACCGCACACCGCGTTCATGAGCGTTGGCGCACAGCCAGCGGGCATACTATGATCGCTACCGTGTCACGCTCAAGCGCCTTAGTCTGAGTCAGCCGCAACCCGATCTGTTCGACTGACTCGGCCCTGGCTCTTATTTCTTGGCCGGACGCCCGGTCTTGATGCGCTTGATATGCCCCATGACCGCTAGCAATTCGGCATCGTTGAGGGCACATAACACGGCCACGCCGGCGCGCAGCAGTTCGCTTTTCTTGAATGCGCCGCCGAGGCGTTTCTTCAATTCGCCGATCTGAGCATACTCGGCTTCCGGCATGGCGAAACTGTCACGCACCAGTTTCGCCTTCCGTGTTTTGGTTGGCTTCAAATGCAGCGGCGAGTCGTACTGGATCGCCTGCGCCTGCTCCAGCGCCTCGGCCAGCACCTTGCGATGTTTGTCCACCGCTTCGTCGACCGGCAACGACCTCCGCACCGGCTTCGCACGCACCGGGGCCGCAGGCTGCTTGTCAGCAACTGGAGCGGCGGCTTTCCTCTTCGATGCCGATGGCGTAACAGTGGTTTTACCGGGGCGCCCGTCTATACCTTCGGCATTACTCTGCGCTTTGCTTGTTGTTTCGGTCATCGTTTTCTCCTGACTGGAAATCATGTGTGCAGTTTAGTGTTTCTTCGCTCTGCCAAAAGTTAAACTTTTTTGACCGAGTAAAATGGCGGGCAACCAACGCTTTCAGGAGAGACCGGCATGACCCAGGACGAACTCAAACGGGCTGTCGCCCTGGCCGCTGCCGACTACGTGGCGGAGCACGCGCCAGCGGGCTGCGTCATCGGTGTCGGCACCGGCTCGACGGCTAATTTCTTTATCGATGCGCTGGCATCGCTGAAGGGTCGTTTCCGCGGCGCTATCGCCAGTTCCGAGGCAACCCGCCAGCGTCTCGAGGGACATGGCATCGCGGTGCTCGACCTCAACGAGGTCGAGCATATCCCGGTCTATGTCGATGGCGCCGACGAAGTCGACGGCGAACTGAACATGATCAAGGGCGGCGGCGGCGCGCTGACGCGCGAGAAGATCGTCGCCGCGGTGGCCACCACTTTCGTCTGCATCGCCGATGGCTCGAAGCAGGTTGCTACCCTGGGCAAGTTTCCGCTGCCGGTCGAGGTCATTCCCATGGCCCGCGCCCACGTCACCCGTGAACTCGCCAAACTGGGCGGCAGACCAATCTTGCGCGAGGGTTTCGTTACCGACAACGGCAACCTGATTCTCGATGTGCACAGCCTTGCGATCAGCCACCCGAAAGGGTTGGAGGCACAGATCAATCAAATTGTCGGCATCGTCACCAATGGCCTGTTCGCTATCCGCCCGGCCAACGTGCTACTGCTTGGTACGGCCGCTGGCGTCCGTCGCTTTGGTTAATACTCACCCACCGCTCGAACACCGCGCCATTGCGGAAAAGCAAACGGCCCCGCTCGCGGGGCCGTTCGTCTGATCCAATGCTGCCGCCGGCTCAGGCCTTGGGCGGAACGTAGCCTTCGACCTGATCGGCACCGTCGCCGAAGAAATGCTTCTCGACCTGTTCCGCCAGGTATTTGCGGTGCCGTGCATCGACCAGGTTGAGGCGGTTCTCGTTGATGATCATGGTCTGCATTCTGATCCACTGCTGCCACGCTTCCTTCGAGACGTTCTCGAAGATGCGCTGGCCGAGGGCGCCCGGGTAGGGAGGGAGATCAAGGCCCTCGGCTTCGCGGCCGAGCTTGATGCATTGAATGGTACGCGCCATGTGTTGCTCCGTGCAGAAAGGGGTGACGGCGGCCATTATAAGGTCTTGAACAGAACCTTCGAGCGCCGCTGGTAGTTGTACATGTCGCGTTTCTTTGCCGGCAGGTCGTCGACGGTGCCGAGCCGGTAGCCGCGCTCGACGAACCAATGCTCGGTGCGCGTGGTCAGTACGCATAGGTATTTGATGCCGAGCTTCTTGGCGCGCCGCTCGATGCGTTTCATCAACTGCTCGCCATAGCCCCATTCACGGTGTTCGTGACTGACGGCCAGGCAGGCCAGTTCGGCATCTTCATCGGAATGCGGATACAGCGCAGCACAGCCGACGATGATGCCGTCGTGCAGCATGATCGAGAAATGGTCGATTTCGCGCTCCAGCAGTTCGCGCGGCCGATGCACCAGGATGCCTTCCTGCTCCATCGGCTCGATCAGCGCGATCAGTGCGGCGATGTCGTCGGGCTTAGCCTCGCGAATGTTTTCCAGCGACTCGCGGGTAATCACGGTGCCGACGCCGTCGTGGGTGAACAGTTCGCGCAGCAGGGCGCCGTCCTGGGCGTAGCCGATCAGGTGCACACGGCCGACGCCGGCGCGCGTCGCCCGGCAGCCGCACGGCAGGTAGCGGCGGATGTCGGACGACAGCCAGTCGCTGCCGTCGAGCATTTTTTCTGCCTCGTCGGCGGTCATGGCATCGAGTAGTTCGCCGTCCTTGTCGGTAACGCCGCGACTGTCGGTGAGGAACACCAGCTTGTCGGCCTTGATGGCGACAGCGATGGCTTCGGCTACCTCCTCCATCTGCAGGTTGAAGATCTCGCCGGTCGGCGACGGCCCCTCGCAATTGAGCAGCACGATGTTGCCCAAGCCGAGTTGGGCGTTGATGCCATCGGCGTCGACCTTGCGCACCTTGCCGGCGTACTGCATGTCGATGCCGTCGAGCACGCCGATCGGCTGGCCGGTGATGAAATTGCCGCCGATGACGCGAATCCGGCTGTTGGCCATCGGCGTGTTGGGCAGCCCCTGCGACAGGATCGCCTGGATTTCGAGATAGACGCTGCCGACCGCGTCGAGCACGCAATCGAGCGCCGGCGCATCGGTTACCCGGTAACCACGGTGATAGATCGACTCCAGGTTCTTTTCACGCAGTTCCTCCTCGATCTGCGGCCGCGCGCCGTGCACCAGCACCAGGCGGATACCCAGGCTGGCCAGTAGGTTGACGTCGTAGGCCAGGGTCTTGAGGAGCTCGCTGGCGACGGCCTTGCCGCCGAATGCAATGATAAAGGTCTTGCCGCGAAAGGCGTTGATGTAGGGCGTGACGGCCCGGAACCAGGAGACGAAGTGCTCGTCGTAAGGCGTGTCGCTCATTGTTTTTTGTATTTCCCCTGTTCGTCCTTGAGCGCCTGTTCCAGCCGCTCGCAAACCGTCCTCAACACTTTGACCCGGGCGAAGGGCTTGTCGTTGGCCTCGACCGTGGTCCACGGCGCAAGGCCGGTCGAGGTACGGTCCACCATGTCGCAGGCCGCCGCCACGTAATCGTCCCATTTTTCACGGTTGCGCCAGTCCTCGTCGGTGATCTTGAATTGCTTGAATTTGGTGTCCTGGCGCTCCTGGAAGCGGCGCAACTGCTCGTCGGCGGAAATCTGCAACCAGAATTTGACGACCACGGTGCCGGCCTCGACCAACTGGTGCTCGAAATCGTTGATCTCGGCATAGGCGCGCAGCCAGTCGGCCTCGCTGCAAAAGCCCTCGACCCGCTCGACCAGCACCCGGCCGTACCAGGAGCGATCGAAGATGGCTGCCCGGCCGGTACGCGGCACATGTCGCCAGAAGCGCCAGAGGTAGGGTTGGGCGCGCTCTTCCTCGGTCGGCGCGGCGATCGGAATGATCTGGTACTGGCGGGCGTCCATCGCCGCGGCGATGCGGCGGATACTGCCGCCCTTGCCGGCCGCGTCCGAACCCTCGAACACCAGCACCAGCGAGCGCTTGCCGACGAAGCGCGGATCGCGCACCAGTTCGGACAGCCGCCCCTGGTACTTGGCCAACTGGCTCTCGTAATCCTTCTTGCCCAGCTTCTGCGTCAGGTCGAGCGTGCTGAGCACGTTCTTGCCATCGATCGGATGGATGATCGGCGGCGCCACCGGTACCGTCGGCCGCCCTTCCTGCTTCAGGCGGCGCTGCAGCGCGTCGAGCACGATGCGGCCGACAGTCAGCGAGCGGTACTCGTCGTCGGTGCCCTCGACAATGATCCACGGCGCCTTGGCGCTGTTGGTCACGCGCAGCACATGACCGGCGACTTCCTGCAACTTGTCGTAGGTCTTTAGCCGGTCGTAGCTTTCCTTGGTCACCCGCCAGGCCGTCTTGGGATTCTTCTCCAGCGCCTTCAGCCGCGTTTTCTGGCCGTCACGCGAGAGGTGGAACCAGAACTTCAGGACCAGCGCTCCCTCATTGACCAGCATCGCCTCGAACTGGTTGATCTCGGCCAGGCGGGCATCGAGTTCCGAGCGGCGCAGGTCGCCGTTGATGCGGTCGGTGATCGGCTGCGAATACCATGAGCCGGCGAAGACGCCGATCTTGCCCTTCGGCGGCAGGACGCGCCAGTAGCGCCACATGTTCGGCCGCGACAATTCCTCGTCAGTCGGCTCGGAAAAGGCCAGGGTCGAGATATGGCGCGGGTCCATCCAGGAATAAAGGAGGTTGATGGTCTCCCCCTTGCCACTGCCGTCGACACCGCTGATCAGGATGACGACCGGAAAATCCTTCTTCTCCAGCATGTCGTACTGCGCACCAAGCAAGGCCGCGCGCAGCTTCGGCACCTCCTGCTTGAAAGTGTCCCTGTCGATCTTGTGCCCCAACTCCGCCGATTCAAACATGCGTTGCCCCCTTCGCGAAATCACCCCACAGTAATTGCAGCGCCGCCAGACCCGCCAGACCCGCCGTCTCGGTCCGCAGTACGCGCGGCCCCAGGCGCACGGCCTGAAAACCGGCCTGGCTGGCGGCGATGACTTCCTGCGGATCGAGGCCGCCTTCGCCGCCGATCAACAACTGGATGCAACTAGCCGGCGATAATTCCGCCAGCGTCCATTCCGCATCGGGCGCCAGCATCAGCCGCAACGCGCCATCGGCCGGCCGCGCCAACCAGTTCTCCAGCTTTTCCAACGGCGCCACCAGCGGCACCTGGTTGCGCCCACATTGCTCGCACGCCGACGCGGCAACGCCCTGCCAGTGAGCGACACGCTTGCCGGCGCGATCGCCGGACAGGCGCATGACGCTGCGCCGGCTTTCGACCGGCACGATGTCGCGCACGCCCAGCTCGACCGCCTTCTGGATGGTGAAATCCATCTTCTCCCCGGCTTGCAGCGCCTGCACCAGCGTCACCGCCAGCGGCGACTCGCGCTCGACGTCGCGCCAGTCGGCCAGTTCGGCCAGCACGCGGTCGCGCTCGATACGCTCGATGTGGGCTAGGTATTCGCCGCCGCGGCCGTCGAACAGAATCATCGGAGCACCCGGCGGCAGGCGCAGCACGCGCACGGCATGGCGCGCGACCGGCGCCGGAAGCTCGATACGCGCTCCGGGGGCAAGGGCCTCTCGGCAGTAAAAACGGGGTAAATTCATCGCTGCTATTATGGGTGAAATGCCTTTTGGAGTGCACACGCATGGTCGCCCTGAATCCACCCGTTTGCGACTTCGGCCAGCCCGCCGTCGACTTCGCGCTACCCGATACTGCCGGCCAGCCACATACTCTAGCCGACTGCCGCGGTCCGAACGGCCTCCTGGTGATGTTCT
>QMCE01001280.1_pt1 | contig 13735 bp, 13 predicted proteins | sample 1821851 | NCBI WGS metagenome assembly QMCE01 (sample SAMN09453174, study PRJNA476694) | Termite gut metagenome, whole genome shotgun sequencing project. | isolation source: worker | host: Odontotermes sp. | place: South Africa:Pretoria | collected 2016-01-28 | reverse complement strand
GGCGCTCCGGACAGCCACACCTCGGCATACGCCCCGGCCACCGCGCCGCCGTCGTTCGCGAACTCGAAAACAACGGGAATATATCCATCCACGGCGGTCCTGCCATACGACAGCAACTTGTCGGCATGGTGAACGACGTCGTCGTAGGGGAATTTGAAATTCGCACCGACTATTGTGGGCAAATCGCCGAAATAGCGTTCGGGCACTTCGGCGCGCAGTTGCATCTTATCGTTACGTGCGACCGTAGCGATGGCCTGCCCCGAGGAGACGTACTCGCCCTCGCCGACGAGAATGCTTGCGATATGCCCCGTGGTGGGCACGGTTACCGTTCCTGTGGGGCGTGTCGCGCGGGCGGTTTCGTAACGCCGCCGCGCCTCGTCCAGCTCTTTTTGCGACACGATCTGTTCTAACGCGAGGGCCTCGGCGCGGCGGTATTCGCGTTCGGCGGTTTCGATTTCGATGCGTGCCCTTGCCGCCGGATCGCCGTCGGCAAGCCCGTGCGACGATATCGTGGCCATTGCCTGTCCTGCTACGACCGGCATACCATCGGTGAACACCCTTGCGAAAGATATTATCCCGCCTGATTTCGCCGCAATGGTGATAAGGCCACCTGTAGCGTTCTCGATACGTCCGCCTGTTTTAATGGTTTGGCCGAACTCGGCCGGTTCGACGCTTTCCGTCACCAGCCCCGCAGCCTCGGCTTGTTCATGGGTAAAGACTATATGTTCGTGATCGTGGCCCGCGTGGCTGTCATGATCGTGGCCTTCGTGGCCGTGGGCTTCTTCGGTGGCGTGATCGTGGCCCTCGCTCGCATGATCGTGCCCTTCGTGGGGGTTTATGCCGGCCTTGCAGCCCACAAAGGCTACAGCCAGCAATACAATAATGTACCGCATATCGGATTATGTGTTTTAAGATTGGTAAGATTGTGTGATTCGCGTGCTTAGCAAATATATGCCGGAGGTGCACGCAGGCCGACGCCGGAGAGTGCGTCGAGTGGATGTGGAATGATTATCGTGTCGCCGACGGCGATCTTTATCGTTGGTGTTTCGGGGATTGCCACCTCGCAACCGTATGGCACGGGTGCGCAAATTACCGGATTGCCGTACTCCTCGCGATCATACCTGTCGGTATACTCCGTCTCGGCCACACAGCCGCCCTCGTGTTGGCTTTCATGCTCATGTTCGTGGCTGATCTCGACGCACACGGCACCCTCGTGGTGATGGTGTGGCACAACCGACGCCGACACCATCACCGCAATGGCAGCACAGATAAACGATATGTACAGAAAGCGTTTCAAGATTATATTTTCGCCTGGTCGTATTCACCGGTGTCTTTGCCGCCACCGAACATCAGTTCAATGACGAACGGTTTATCGCTACGGTAATCCGAAGGCACCACGACCTGCCACAGACGGTCGTTCGCCTTATTGCGGCCGGCATCATACAACTCTGTGTCGGCCTTGCCGTCGAGCAGCCGTGCGCTCACGGGCATATCCCATCCGCGCGGAAGCTCGATACGGATACGGTTGTCGATCGGGCGGTTGAAGACCGTCAGGTAGAGCTTACCGTCCTTCATCGTATAGTATCCCCAACCCTGTTTCTTCACTCCTGCGACGGGTTCGGCGCCGTATAGCGCATCTCCGTTGACCTTCATCCACGCACCCATTTCGGAGGCGGCGTGCGACTCCTCGGGGCGTATGTTACCCATCTCGTCCGGCCCGAAATTGACCACCAGGTTACCTCCGAGCGACACTGCCTTGACCAGCATTTCCAACAGCTCGTAGGGTGTCTTGACGTGCCCGCGCCAGTCGCGCTGGTATCCCCACTGGTTCTCGGGAAGGGTCATGCAGCAGTCCCAGTCGACGCCGTTTGTCTGGCCCAATTCGTCGGGCAGCGCGCGTTCCCACGTCTGGTCGTAGTCGTCTATAAGGTCGCCATTAGTATCGTAGTGGCGTTTGCCGTTCTCGTCGGCGCGGAACCGGCTGCCGATGATCAACCCGGGCCTCATAGCTCGCAATTCATACCCCAGCGAATCGACCCATGCCGCCTCCTCTATCCACGCCTTATCCCACGAGCCGTCGAACCACAGCCCCCTCACCGAAGGATAACGCTCCAGTAGCTCGATAAGTTGTGCGCGGGTGAATGTCTTGAACTCCTCGTATGCGGCGCGTTCCTCGGGTGTCTTGGCTGGCGCCGAACGGTAACCTTTGTGGCTCCAGTCGATAATCGAGAAGTATAGGTGCACATCGATTCCCTCGGCCGTGTAAGCATCCACTACCTGCCCCACGATATCCTTTTTGTAGGGTGAGTTCGCGATGGTGTAATCGGTATACGCGCTTGGCCAGAGGCAGAACCCGTCGTGGTGCTTGGTAGTGAAGACCATATATTTCACCCCCATCTCACGCGCCTGTTTAGCCCACTTCTTAGCGTCGAGCTTCTTGGGGTCGAACTGTTTGTAGAGGTTGTCATAAACGTCGTTGGGCATTCCGTTCCACGAACGTATCCACTCCGCCGCGCCGTTATACTGCTTGCCGTCCCACTCGCCGCCGGGGATGGCGTAGACGCCCCAATGGATGAATTGTCCCAGCGCATGGCCGCGCCAACGCTCCATCTCGGCATCGGTGCGTTTGCCTATCCTGTGTGCGCCGTGTTTCAGTGCGACCGATGTCCGCTGCTGCGCTTGTGTAGCTATGGCGGCCAATGCGATGATTGCGATCAAAAAGATTTTTTTCATAACCCTACGTGCTCGCTATTAAGTTCGCCTTCGATCTGTTGCACCGGTTCGTTGTCGGGCGAATAATTCCATCTGATTGTATCCTCGTGACTACCCGAGCGGGCTGTCAGCACATTCTCGCCCTCGCGAAGTTCCACGTTTTCGAATATCCAATGCACCTCGGTGAGGCCCTGTTCGGGCATGTATTCCTTGCCGTTGACCGTCAATACCGGGCGCCCTACATTACTATAAACTGTCACGGGGGTTACTTTATTACTCCGTTCGGTGGCGCGCCGCTGTGTGATGTAAAGCACCGGCTCCTTGCTCCAGTTGGCTTTGTACCAATAGAACACGTCTTTCTTCACCTTGCGGTCGAACGTCACGAGGCCCTTCATGTTGCGCGCCTCGACACCTCCCTGGGTGGTTGCGGGGGTTGCAAATTCGAATGTGTTCCAGATGTAGGACGACACCAGATACGGGTGTTGGCGGATCTTTGCCCAATGGTATTCGTGGTATTTGGTCGCGAATGTTTCGGGGTAGAATTGCGAGAAATAGCGCCCGCGGTCGCCCACAACCTCCTCCTGTTGGTCGATGTTTGCTTCGGCGCCATACTCCGAGAACATCACCATATAGCCCGGGAAATCGCGCTCCATGCCTTCGATCCATTTGTCGAGGTCTTGGATCGTGCCCTGATACCAGCCGTAATAGCGGTTTATGCCCTGAATATCGGCCTTCAGGTTCACCGGGTGGTCGAGATTGGGGTAGCCGTTCACCGATGCCGTGAGGCGGCCGGGGTCTTCGCTCTTTGCCAGGTCGTTCAATTCGGCTGTCAACGCGGCGGTGTATGTATCGGGGCTATATACCTCGTTGTGCAACCCCCAGACATAGATCGACGGGTGGTTGTAGTTCTGGCGGATAAGCTCGACGAGCTGCTGTTTGGCATTGTCGGCCTCGTGGGTCGACACGCGGTTGACGAACGGTATCTCGGCCCACACCAGAAACCCAATGCTGTCGCACTTGGCGTAGATATATTCCGCCTGTTGGTAGTGCGCGAAACGTATCGTCGTCGCACCCATTTCTTTGATAATCGCCAGGTCCTCGGCGTGATGCTCGTTGGTCAGCGCGCTACCGTAACCCCACCTGTCCTGATGGCGGCAGGTGCCGTACATCGGCACTTTTTTACCGTTGAGGTACATTCCGTCCGTGGCCTTAAGCTCGATATGCCTGACACCCAGCGGCTGCTCCACCTCGTCGATAATCATTCCGTCGGCCATCAGGCGAACGGCCACGCGGTACAGATACGGGTCTTCCAACCCCTGCCAGAGGTGCGGTTTCTTCATCCTCAACGACTGCGATACGGTTTGCCTCCCCTGCGGCGGCAGGTTGCAGGGTGTCTCGGTGTGGGCTACCTCACGGCCGCCGGCGTCGTAGATATAAGTATGAACCGTGATATTACGCGCCTTGCCGGTTGCATTATCCACCTTGGTGCGTACCTCTATATCGGCCGATTTCGACGACACGTTCTTCTGCGAAATATATACTCCCGGCCCCGCGTAGTCCGTCACGGCGATATTCACCTTATCCGTAACCACCAGCGCCACAGGCCGGTAGATGCCACCATAAACGGGGAACAGCACGTTATTGATCGGGATCACATCGGGGCGCGGCGTGTTGTCGGCCTTCACCGTGATGACGTTCTCCGCGCCGAACTTCATCAGCGAGGTGATCTCCACCGCGAAAGCCGAGTAAGCTCCCTCGTGCCGCCCTGCAAATTTATCGTTCACATAGACCTCGGCCACGCTGCCCACGCCCTCGAAACGAAGGAAGAGCCGCTTACCCTCCATATCAGCCGCGGGGGTGAATGCCTTGGCATACCATGCCGGGCCTGCATAATAATTGTCCTTTGCCACCTGCATATCTACGGCGTTCCATGTGTGCGGAATTGCCACGGGCTCGCCTGTCGTCAGCGAGTCGCCCTTGTTGAATTTCCATCCGTCGCCGAAATCGGTAACACGTTGCGCCGCCGCAACGCTCGTTGATAACACAAAAAGAAAGATTAGAATATGCTTCATAGTGGGCAAAGATAGTAATTTTTGCAAAAAATCATTACCTTTGTTTCGATGGTCGAAGTAAAAATAGCTGCCGTGTCGTATCTCAATACGGTGCCGATGTTGTATGGCATCGAGCGCCAGGGTGAGTTGCGGGCGGAGTTGCTCTTGTCTCCTCCTGCGGGCTGCGCCGAGGCATTCCAGTCGGGCGAGGCCGACATCGCGTTGGTGCCTGCCGGTGCGCTCGGCGAGTTGGGCGGCCATGAGATCATTACGAATTACTGTATCGGGGCGAGCGGGCCCGTGAGGACTGTCGTTTTGCTGTCGGATGTGCCGTTGGAGAGCATTACGCATATTGCCCTCGACCCTCATTCACGCACCTCGGCGGCGCTGGTGCAAGTTTTGTGCAGGCACCATTGGGGCATCAGTCCGGAGTTCGGTGAGTTAGAAAACTACAACACCATCGGCCACCATTCCCCTCACGAGGCGTTCGTGCTTATCGGCGACAAGGTTTTCGATCATGAAGATAAATTCGCCTATCGGCGCGACCTGGCCGAAGAATGGATAGCGATGACAGGGCTGCCCTTTGTATTCGCGGTATGGGTCGCGCGCCAGAAAGTCCCTCCGAGTACCGTGGAGGCCCTTGAAGCGGCGCTCGAATATGGCGTGGGCCATGTCGATGAGGCGATAGAATATTACGGGCACGGCGATAAAAAGTACGCCCGAGAGTACCTGACCCGGAACATCGACTACCGTTTCGACGAGAATAAAAAAAAGGCATTAACCCTTTTCAACCACTTGCTCGAAAATGATCACATTATATCTCAAGCAGTATAACAAAATAATCCGTCAGGCCGAGCCGAAAGTCTTCGACGAGCTGGGGTACGACGACATCCTGTGGATCGACCTTCTCAAACCTTCGGGCGCCGAGAAGCGCGCCGTGGAGGAGTTCATGGAGATCAGCCTCCAGACCCGGCAACAGATCGAGGAGATCGAGAGTACTTCTAAATATTCCGAGACCGAGAACGCCACAATCACCAACGCCAACTTCTTCGTACCGTCGAGCGGCGGGTTCCGTGTCGAGCCGGTGTCGTTTATCGTCGCCGAGGGTGTGCTGGTATCGCTGCGCAATACCGAGATGACGACTTTCAAAGAGGCCGCGAAGCGATTGCAGATGAACTGGCGGCACTTCTCGACGGGTTACCACCTGCTCATATCGATCCTCGAAGTGCGTATCGACTACGACGCCGACCTGGTGGAGGCGCTGGCACGGCAGATCGCCGCGTTGAGTAAGGATATCAGCACAATGGACAAGATCGACCGCGCCGATATTCAGCGTATTAACGTGCTGCAGGAGAATACGATGTTGATCCGCGAGAATATCTTCGACCGGCAGAGGGTTCTGTCGGGCATCCTGCGCAGCGAGCGTTTTCCGCGCGATATTTTCCCCAAGCTGTCGTTGATGATCAAGGACGTCAACTCGCTTATCAGCCACGCCGACTTCAACTCCGAGCGGCTGGACTATATGCAGGAATCGGCGATGGGACTTATCAACATCGAGCAGAACAGCATCATGCGTATCTTCACTGTGGCGACGCTGCTGTTCATGCCCGCCACGCTGCTGACGGGGGTCTGGGGCATGAATTTCGACGATATGCCACTGGTCGGTATGGGGCGGTGGGGGTTCTGGCTGTCGCTGGTGCTGATCATTGGTGTCATGGTGTCGATGTTCTTGTTCTTCAAGAAGAAAAAATGGCTGTAACGATAGTGGTCGCCGTGGGGCCGGGGGGTGTTATCGGCTCGGGAGGGCGTATGCCGTGGCATATCCCCGAAGACCTGCGCCATTTCCGCGAACTGACGATGGGACATACGTTGGTCATGGGTCGGCGCACTTTCGAGGGTATCGGCAAACCTCTTGACGGGCGGCGTAATATCGTGCTTACGCGCGAGGCCGGCTGGCATCCGGAGGGCGTCGAGGTCGCGCGATCGCTGGAGGAGGCGTTGTCGATGTCGGAGGATGTTTTTGTCATCGGCGGCGGCGAAGTTTTCCGTCAGGCGATGCCGCTGGCCGACAGGATATATCTATCGCACATCGAGGGGGAATGGACAGGCGACACATACTTCCCACCCATCGACTCCACACAATGGCGCGAAACCGGCCGGGAACCACATGAAGGTTTCGAGGTTATTGTCTATGAGAAGAATGATTAATGATTAGTTAGTATGCCGACCCCATGGTCGGTCTGTGCTGGCACGCACTCGGGCAGCCGCCCGGGGTGGAGGCTTCCCGCTTAGTAAATAGAGCAGAGCGAGCGGAGCACGTCGCCGAGCAAGGGCGACGAACAGTCGCCCGCCGCGTTGGGGCGGCGGCGTGCGACCGACCTCGCTCAACGCTCGGTCGATAAGGCCGCCTTCGGCGGCCTACAACGTTCGCGTAAATTTCCGAGGCACTCCGCGCACTTTATCGGTTACAGTTGCAAGGTGACCGGAATTCTCAATGCATCGTGCGCTTTATCGTGGGTAGCTGCAAGGCGTACGAAGTTTTCAAGGCTGAGCGCACTTACCGTGCGTGATGACTTGAAAAGAGGCACCCCTCCGCGCACTTTATCGGTTGCAGTTGCAAGATGACCGGAATTCTCAATGCATCGCGCGCTTTATCGTGGGTAGCTGCAAGGCGTACGAAGTTTTCAAGGCTGAGCGCACTTACCGTGCGTGATGACTTGAAAATCTGACGTACAACGCAGCAGATGCCCGCGAGAAAGTGCGCGATCAGATTTCGGAGGTGAATTTGAATGTGATATTCTTAAACCTGTCCTGCGCCATCTGGAGCGCGTATGATGAGTCGGCGAGATATACGTTCCGGCCATGCTTGTCGATAGCCATGTTGGTGTGTTTGCGCTTCATGAAGTCCTCCAACTCGTCGCGGTCGTCGCTCTCTATCCAGCACGCTTTATAGATGTTTATCGGTTCGTAACGGCATAGCGCGCCGTATTCATGTTCCAGCCGGTATTGAATAACCTCGAACTGGAGCGCGCCGACGGTACCGATAATCTTACGCCCGTTGAGCCTGCTGGTAAAAAGCTGCGCCACACCCTCGTCCATCAGCTGGTCTACACCCTTGGCTAATTGCTTGAATTTCAGCGGGTCGGCATTTTCGATATAGCGGAACAGCTCGGGCGCGAACGACGGGATGCCGGTGAATTTCAGTTTTTCGCCCTCGGTGAACGTGTCTCCTATCATGAAATTCCCCGTGTCGTGCAGGCCCACTATATCGCCCGGAAAGGCCTCGTCTACGATAGATTTTTTCTCCGCCATGAACGCCGTGGGCGAACTGAATTTCATCTGCTTACCAGTGCGCACGTGGAGGTAGTTGGTATTGCGTTCGAAACGGCCCGAACATATCTTGAGGAATGCGATTCGGTCGCGGTGATTTGAGTCCATGTTGGCGTGTATCTTGAAGATAAAACCGCTCATCTTCTCCTCGTATGGGCTTACTACGCGTGTTTCGGTGGGGGCCGGGCGTGGCGATGGGGCGATACGTATAAAGCAATCCAACAGTTCGCGCACCCCGAAATTATTCACCGCGCTCCCGAAGAACACGGGTGCGACCTCTCCGTCGAGGTAAGCCTCGCGGTCGAAAGCGTCGTAAACTCCTTCGACAAGTTCGAGGTTCTCGCGCAACTCGGCAGCGGGCTTTGCACCCAAATACTCGTCGAAACCCTCGCGCGTGACATCCACCACCCCGGCTGCAGTCTGCCTGTCGGCGCTCGTGAACAGCGACAACTTATCCTCGAAAAGATTATACACTCCCTGAAAATCGGGCCCGCTGCCGATAGGGAACGCCAACGGCCGCACCCTGATCTTCAGTTCGCTCTCCACCTCGTCCATCAGTTCGAAGGCGTCGCGTGCCGGACGGTCCATCTTATTGAAGAACACCATCACCGGGGTGTTACGCATACGGCACACCTCCATCAGTTTACGTGTCTGGCTCTCGACACCTTTCGCGCTGTCGATAACGATAATAACGCTGTCGACTGCCGTGAGGGTTCGGTACGTGTCTTCGGCGAAATCTTCGTGTCCCGGGGTGTCGAGGATGTTGATCTTCGCGCCGCCGTACTCGAACCCCATTACGCTCGTCGCGACCGAGATACCCCTCTGGCGCTCGATCTCCATAAAGTCCGACGTCGCTCCTTTCTTGATCTTATTGCTCTTCACCGCCCCTGCGACGTGTATCGCGCCGCCGAACAGGAGCAGTTTTTCGGTCAGGGTCGTCTTACCGGCATCGGGATGCGCTATCACGGCGAATGTCCGCCGACGGTCTATTTCTTCTTTTAGGGTCATTCTTTGTTAATTGACTATTATTATTAATGTAGGCCGCCAAGCGGCCTTAATATGATTTTGCCTTCCGCAAAATCATGCAGTTCGCCGCCGCCCCGCAGCGTTGGACTGCTCATTCGCGATGCTCATTTCGCGTCCTCCGCCGGCGGCTCACTGCGCTGCGGCTCGCTTCGCTCGCCGCTGCAAATGTACGTATAATTCTTCGGTCGGCAATCCCACGACGTTGTTGTACGAACCCTCTATGCGCGTGATAGCGACATGACCGATCCACTCCTGAATACCGTATGCACCCGCTTTGTCGAACGGCGCGAAGTTATCGACGTAGTATTCTATCTCGTCCGGGGCGAGGTTGCGGAACGTCACGGCGGTAGCAGATGCGAATGCCTCCGATTTGTCGGCGGAGCGTATGCACACTCCCGTTATGACCGTATGTGTTTGGCCCGACAGTTTGGCGAGCATGGCGACGGCATCATCCCGCGAGACAGGTTTACCCAATATCTCATCGCCGAGGATCACCACGGTATCGGCGGTGATGACGGCCTCGTTTTCAGCGACGGAATATGCGAGCGATTTTTTCCGGGCGAGGAACAGCGGCACCTCGGCGGCAGGCATCGACGCCGGATAGCTCTCGTCGGCATCCACCGCCGCCACTTCGAAGTCCACACCCATTGCCCGGAGAAGTTCGCGGCGCCGCGGCGACCCGCTGGCCAGAGTTATTTTAATATTTTTCATGCACTGCACGGTTCAAAAAGATGTATCACCGATAGCCACCAATCGTCGTTATAGCGCGTCAGATAAAAGATAAAATGGCCGTGCTCGCCTAACGCCACAAACTCGTGGCTGTCATTTTCCAGTTTCCGGAATTCGGCTATCTCGCTCTCCGTCCACTTGTCGCCGAAATCGCGGGTACGCATAAACGCGAGCTCCGACAATCGACGCGAGACTACGGTTGTATCGCAATATACGCGGGGCTGTTTGTTCCATCTTTCATCGCCGCAATCGTATTCGGGCAAGGCCTCGTATCGGATAGTTTTATCGCTCACCTCGAAATCCCCGAAGTGCCACTGCGCCCATCCCTCGCCGAACATCGGGATTCCGAAATCGATGCTATCGAGCCTTGCTATTGCATCTATCGCTCCGGGCAGGTAAATAAAAGTCACTCCCATGTCGGGGTTCACGAAACTATTCAAGGCGGCCTCATCGAACCTTTCCATGGCATCCACTACTTCTAAAGCCCTGCGTTCCATAGCTGCCTTGGGATTTCGCTGTACGCATGCCGTGGCCGGGAACACCATTAATATGAAGAGTAATGTTTTCATTTTATTTCGAAATCGAGTAATTTTTCGCCGTCGAGTTCTGCCGTTATCCGTTCGCCCGAGGTTGCGGTGCGCTGTTCGCCGTCGGGTATAAATAGCAGGTCGCCGATCTTGAGGGTCACGAACCGCGATGCGAATGCAATCTGCCTGTCCACCCCGGCATCGCCCCCTGCGGGGAGGAACCGCGGGCCGACGGCGAACGAACGGTCGAAAGCCCTCGCCATAGCCTCACACGCCACGCCCTGAGCCATGAACTCCACGGCCACCCCCATCTCGTCGTAGCACCTGTTGGCGAAACGCTCACCGATACACTTGGCAAGGCGGTTCAACTTCACCACCCTACCCTTCCGCCAGACGACACCATTCCCGAAGTCGGGCATATAGAACGGCTCGTTATTGCGCAGCAACACCGTGTCGGGCTTACAGAAAAAGCCGTTATCGTCGATACAGATTATTTTCATGCAGTATTTTTCTTATAGGAGAAACATGCGCGCTTTATCGTGGTGTAGCTGCAACGCTCGCGAAAATTTTTCGAGGGGAGTGCACTTCGCGTGCATGACCCGAGAAAAATTGAGCGGAAGGCAGCAGATGCCCGCGAGAAAGTGCGCGTCACATCTCCCCTCCCGTGGTCAGCGGATAGTCCAATGAATAGTGCAGGCCGACGCTCTGTTTCATCCGCTGCGCCTGACGTATTATGAGGTAGCTGACGGCGATCATGTTGCGCAATTCGCACAGGCTTTGGTTGAGCGTCGAGCGGCGGTATAGCTCTTCGGTCTCGTGGAAAATTATCTCCAGGCGGCGCATGGCGCGTTCGAGGCGCAGGTTCGAGCGCACTATACCGACATAGTTGCTCATTATCTGCTGCAACTCTTTGTAGTTCTGTGTGATGAGCACCATCTCCTCCGGATGGGCCGTACCCTCGTAATCCCACTCGGGAATACCCTCCTGAAACTCTATGCCACTCATAGCGGCTATCGAGTGCGCGGCCGCAGAGTCGGCATATACCACCGCCTCGATCAACGAGTTCGACGCCAGACGGTTCGCCCCATGCAATCCGGTACACGACGTTTCGCCGAGAACGTACAGGTGGCGTATCGAGCTTTCGCCGTTCAGGTCGACCTTCGCTCCGCCGCAGCAGTAATGCGCCGCCGGCACCACGGGGATCATATCCTTTGTGATATCTATACCTATCGACAAACACTTCTTGTATATATTCGGGAAATGGTCGATCACCTGGGCGGGGTCTTTATGTGTAATATCGAGCCATACGTGCTCCTCGCCGCTAATCTTCAGTTCGTTGTCGATGCTGCGCGCCACCACGTCCCTCGGCGCGAGCGACCCCATCGGGTGGTACTTCTGCATAAACTCCGAACCGTCTTTTAGCCTGAGCACGCCGCCGAAACCGCGCATCGCCTCCGTTATCAGGAAGTTGGGCCTCTCGCCCGGGTTGAAGAGCGCCGTTGGATGGAACTGTATGAATTCGAGGTTCTCGGTCACTCCTTTGGCTCTGTGTACCATTGCGATACCGTCGCCCGTTGCCACGGGGGGGTTTGTCGTCGTATGGTATATATTGCCCACACCGCCCGTCGCGAGCACCGTCACCCTTGCCGTCACCGTACCCACATCCTGCGTCTTCAGGTCGAGTACATACGCTCCGAAACAGGTGGTGTCGGTAGAGCTTTTGGTGACCAACCGCCCCAGATGGTGCTGCGTGAGCAGGTCGACCGCGAAGTGGTGCTCCAGCACGGTTATGTTTCGGTGCCTCTTTACCTGCGATATCAGCGCGCGCTCGATCTCCTGTCCTGTGATATCTTTATGGTGAAGTATGCGGTTCTCGCTGTGTCCGCCCTCGCGTGCGAGCTCGTAACGCCCGTCGGGGGCCTTGTCGAATTTCACGCCCCAGCCGATCAGCTCTTTGATAGCCTGCGGCGCCCTCGTCACCACGTGCTCCACCGCCGCGCGGTCGCATAGCCCCGCCCCGCATACCATCGTATCCTCGATATGTTTCTCGAACGTATCGGGCGGATAGGTTACGCAGCAGATACCTCCCTGGGCTTTCGAGGTGTTTGTCTCGCCGATCTCGCCTTTTGTGACGATCATAACGCGCCCATGCTCCGCCACGCGCAGCGCATAACTCAACCCCGCGACACCGCTCCCCACAACCAAAAAATCAGTCTGTATGTTCATGATAGGGCAAAGATAGTTAATTAGTATGATGCCGCCATTCATGCGTCCCACAAATCAAGAATTTTTCCTATCTTTGTACCATAATATTAGAAGAGCGACAACTCTTCGATCCTCTTTGGTAAACTTGGGAGCTATCGGAAACGATGGTTGTTTAACACGGATCGGAATTGTCAGTTCGGGGCATGCTATATGTATGTATAGCTCCTCGGGCGTGGGCAGTTTACCGTGTAAGGCTCCCAAGGCCGACCAAGAGGGAATTGTTCCATGCCCTTCTTTTTTTGAGGGCGCGGACTTAACCTTAAAAGTTTCGGCCTTATGGAAAATCTTATCGGAAAATGGCAGGTCGTCCGCCTTATGGTGATTCAGAAAAGCGGGCGCCAGGTGGTCAAAAAGTACGATGATGGCGATTATACATGGGAATTTCTGCCCGACAGAACGCTGATCGAGCGTCTCTACGACCTCCCGCCCCGCTATCTTGAATATCATTACGACCCCGGCGTACTCCTCATCCAACGCCCCAAATCAATGGAGATCTACCACGCCGACTTCCTAAGCGAAGACGAACTGATCCTCTCTGACATACCCAACAGCGCGATAATCGAGCTGAGCCGCAAGCATTGAGCCGCTCATTATATAAATTAAATTATTTATCTTTAACTTCGCTGCGCTCGCCTTAGACAGGAGGCGCCTCGGAAAACTGCAAGCTTGCTTGCGTTTCCTCTCGGCTTTCACTACCTTTGCATAATAAATTTGTTCAAGCAAAAATAGCATAAAATATGCCATTATTCGATATTTTCAAAAAGAAAGGTGGCAACGGCCACAGAGAGTCGGGGGCAGCCGGTGAGGCCGAGCAGGTTATCGCCCAAGATCAACAACGCAAAACCTTGGACGCCGGGCTCGAAAAGACGCGTCAAGGACTTTTTTCAAGACTATCGAGGGCTGTTGCAGGCCACTCGAAGGTCGATGAAGAGATGCTCGACGAACTGGAAGAGATACTCATAAGTGCCGACGTGGGGGTTGAAACTACCGTGGAGATAATCCGTCGGATAGAAGAGCGGGTCAAACGCGATAAATTTATGAACGCCAGCGAATTGCAAGGGATTCTTCGCGATGAAATAGCAGGGCTTTTACAGG
>QMCE01001279.1_pt1 | contig 13736 bp, 15 predicted proteins | sample 1821851 | NCBI WGS metagenome assembly QMCE01 (sample SAMN09453174, study PRJNA476694) | Termite gut metagenome, whole genome shotgun sequencing project. | isolation source: worker | host: Odontotermes sp. | place: South Africa:Pretoria | collected 2016-01-28 | reverse complement strand
GGCAGCTGAGTGGGAGTTTTGTGAATGGCAGTTGTGAATAAAAACAGCAACTACGCATACTCTTATCACTCAAAGAAATTGTACCGACTTGATTCAAATTTTTATATCACAGGGGAATATTTGATGTGTCGTGACTTGAAAAAAGACAGGAGTAAAATGTATCCTGCTCCATACTTGCAAACAATGGCTCCTTTGAAGAAATACCGTAACAAATTGTTATCTGTTGGATTTGTGGCAGACGAAACATCTTTCGAAACGGATCAAAACAGACCGGTCGTAACTATTTTAGATTTAGACGATAAGTCCATAGAAAATGTCGTAAATTATCCATATCAATACTCATTGTATAATTGGGCTGGAGGTTTTACGTACAGAATGCCGTCATACGATTTAATAGATGATGACATTGTTATAAATTTTCCTGCGCATCATTATCTTTTAAGGTATTCCCTTACTTCCAAGAAATTGACAAGTCATTATGCAGGTAGCACTTCCATTGAATTTATCAAGTCGTTTCCGTTTCCAAAGGATTCGCCTATTGATGGAGTGCAAGCTTGGGAATGGTATATGAACAATCCAAGTTACGAAAGTGTGATATATGATAAATACAGAAAATTATATTATCGAATAACACGATTGCCTTTCCCCAATTATAACAAGGAGGAGCGGGGTAATAGAAAACCAATTGTGATTATAATTTTGAATGATAATCTTGAATATAGAGGAGAAGTAAGTTTACCCACGGATGTTTATTTTCATCCTACAAATTGTTACGTGTCGAAAGAAGGTTTTAATATTCAAGTGTTAACGGAAGATGAAGATAAATTAACATTTTATCAATATAACTTTTTAGATAATGAAAAATAAAAACATAGTGCTCATTTTATTGCCATTGTTTCTTTGTTGTTGTAAAGAAGAAACTTATCATAATAAAATTGCCTCTATCGTCGAAATGGAGTTTGCTCATAGTTTGAAAGATTATGATATGATATTTATAATTCCTGGAAGTGGGTGTACTGGATGTATAACTTCTGCCGAAGAATTTTTCTTTGAGAATGTTGGAAACAAGAGAAATAAATTTGTGTTTACCAATAATTTCTCAAGAAAAAATCTTTTTCTAAGATTGAAGAAAGAAAATTTAGAACAGAAAAATGTTCTGATCGATGACAATGATATTTTCTATTTGGAAGACTATAAAGAAAAGATATATCCAATCGCCATCGAATTGAACGATGGTAAAATTTTAAAAATTTATAATTTTTAAACAAAAAAATGAAAAAAATTATTCTCGCATGTTTAGCCATTTTGAGTATGGTGTCTTGCAAACCAAAACAGGAAAAACAAAATTCAGATTGTATCATTATTGATTTGGCAAACAGTATTCAGAAGAAAAGTAATAGTGATTTTCAACTGAATAGTATAACACAAAACATAAATGTTATTCCTATAGAAACCAATGATTCGACATTGTTTGATCATATCGTTATTGCTGGGTGCATGGAAGAAAATATCGCATTTTACGATATCGGTTTCAGTGCTTTCCAAAAAGCGATTTATTTTATGAATACGGCGAACGGGAAAATGTCAACCGTAGTAAATAGAGGGGGAGAAGGACCGGAAGAGTATAAACGTATCGACGATGTTCTAATCAACAATCAAGACTCTGCAATCTTCATATCCGATTTTAAGAGTAAGAAAATAAATGAATACACGTTTACAGGACAATACGTTAGATCCATTACAAACGATTCGATCGGTATGATGCGAATGCTTAAAGATGGAAACTTTGTTGTGAGTTATTCTCCTTTTTTGAATATGGAATTTTCGCTGGGGATATATGACAAATTTGGGAATCTTCGTAGGCAAGGACTTCCCAAAGTGGGCAGAGATCTGGATTTTGACATGATTTATGTTGACCTTATTGCGGAATTTAATGAGGAATGTTACTATAAACAAGCGCATAGCGATACATTATTCAAGATTACATCAGAGTTTGACGAACCCGCCCTTATTCTTGAGAAAGGGGGCTATAAAATGCCACTTGATGTCAAAGCTGATAGGGAGATAAGTGGACGTGAAGAACATAAATACGTGCAACAAGACTATGGTCAATTGAGTTCGAAATATTATTTTTTAACTTATTATTACGATAACAAGAAATATTGCGAGATATGGAATACGGAAAATTCCACATTGATTTACAGAAGCAGTTATGGCAGAGAAGGTGGCGTGAAAGGTGTTCCGGTTACCGTTGACAGAAAAACTATTCATGTGTGGCCATCATTTGTTTCAGGTAAATCTCTGTATTGTGTTGTTGAGGACGAAGATGCCATCACGCTTATTCCCTCGTTGCCTAAGGACACAAACCCTGTTATTTTGGAGATCGAACTTCAATAAAAAGCTGGCCGATCAGGAAAACAAAATGTCTTGTATCGTCCTAAATCACGCTTGGATTTCTTTTCTTAAAATTTCACAACAAGTTCCACCGTTATTTTGTTATCCGCAACATGCGCATCACGATTGTCGAAATCCGGAAAATCGACCGGATTTTTATGGCAAAAATAATGTTCGTAATTCACGCGAAGTACGGAGTCCCACGGCAAAAACGTCAGTCCGAAGTCTAATCCTGCCGATATACGGTTAACATCAAGCTTGTTATCATAGCCCATAGCGTCCCAGCGAACGGCGGGCGTAAGGTTACGAAACAGTTTTGCAGAACGGAGATCAAACGTGTAAGCGCCTTGCACGTAGGTTCCCAGCAATGTTGAGTCATTCAGTTCCGAATGTCGACTCATCACTTCCGCTTCCAAACGCAGGCGTTTTCGGGCATAATGCACATCGGCTCCCCAATGAAAACGATTGTCTTTGTCGTTGTTGTATTGATAAATTTTGGCGGACGTTTTGAAACCGGTCATGCTTCCGGCCGTCAGGCGGAATGCGTAAGACGGCTCATCAGTCCATTGCGGATTATTGATTTTTCCGCCGTTGAACATACCGGCTTGTGCCTCCAAAGGAACATCTGCAACCGTAAATTTATATTGCGCCACGACGCCGATATCACGCGACCCGGGCGTGAAATATTTGCCCACAAACGCACGGTTGGCAAACATCATCTCGGCAGGCGTGATAATGTAGTTGTTTTCAAACGGAACGCTGGTTTGGCCAAACATCAATGTTAGATTTTTCGTCGGTTTCAATATGCCGCACAAATCCAACGGAGAGAACTGTCCCTCGTTGCTTAGTTCCACCTGCACACGATAGCTGAGGTATTCGCTAACATCGCCACGCACGCCCAGCCGTGAATTACGCACGTTGAAACGCATGACACCGGCTTCCGTACTCGTTTCAAGTTTAGTCTTGATAACGCCGTCGAACTTCGCCGATTTGATAAATTTCGGCAAACTGTCTTTAACTTGCGAAAAAGAGAGGATAGGGGAATAAAGGATGACGAATAAAAATGAAATTTTAAGGATGCTTTTCATGCATAAATAATTTTAAGAACCCCGTCCGTCATTGCGGACTTGTTCCGCAATCCCCTTATAGCAAGGGGGTTCCGCGTCAAGCGCGGAATGACGGTTAAGTTAGTCGTCCATTCTTAAAAAGTTTCCTTTCGTATCAAATTCCAAATCCAAACCATTCGACAATTCGATATCGTAATGACGCTCGGTGTTGTCGATTTTTGTAATGGTTTGTCCTTTGAAATTTTGATTCACGTAGGATTGAATTTTTTTAGGAATGATGGCCGTTGGAACAGCGGTATTTTCACAGTCAACGTCTTTCCAATTTCCGTTTCCGGCAAAATCAATAGAAGTGCCGTTTTCAAACCGGACTTCATATTCCGTTTCTAAAATTTCTTTGTCTATTTTTATGTAGGAAACTTTTTCTTTGGCAAAATGTTTTTTGATGAAATCTTGCGCAGTTTGTGGAAGTTGTTTGACATCGTGAGTTATAGTTTCATGTGCCGATAACAATTTAACGGTGAAAAAACTTAACGCTAATACGGTAATGATAATGATAATTTTTTTCATGATATATGTTTTTGGTTTTTGGTTTTTTACTGTGTTATGGATTTAAATATTTTGCAAAGATACGAATTTTTTTGTATCTTTGCAAAAAATGTCAAAAACAATTTATATATTAGGTTCAGCGTTTCCTTTTCGAGGGGGATTATCGGCGTTTAACGAGCGTTTGGCGTTGCAATTTCAAAATGAAGGGCATAATGTGAAAATTTTGACATTTACGTTGCAATATCCTCGTATATTATTTCCGGGAAAAACACAATATTCATCAGGCAAAGCACCGAAAAATCTAACGATAGAACGCTGTGTAAATTCCATAAATCCATTGAATTGGCTAAAAGTCGGTCGTCAAATCCGTAAAGAAAAACCTGATTTACTCATCATCAAATATTGGATGCCGTTTATGGCGCCCTGTTTCGGAACCATTGCACGACTTGCAAAGCGCAACAAACACACGAAAGTCGTGTCTATCGTGGATAATATGATTCCGCACGAAAAACATGTTTATGATACGATATTGTCGAAATATTTCGTAAAGCCCGTCGATGCCTTTGTTGCGATGAGTCAATCCGTAAAAAACGATGTGCTGAAATTTTCGCAAAAGCCTTGTGTTCTCAGTCCGCACCCGATGTTCGACAATTTCGGCAAACCGGTTTCGCGTGAAGAAGCCTTGCAAAAGATGAATTTATCTGCTGATTTTCGATATTTGCTTTATTTCGGAATTATCCGTCATTACAAGGGTTTGGACTTGTTGCTTGAAGCGTTTGCCGATGGGCGGCTGAAAAAATTTCCGGTCAAACTGATTGTTTCCGGCGAATTTTACGAAGATTCCAAGCCGTATCTCGACATCATCGAAAAACATCATTTGCACGATCGAATTATTTTGAAAACCGATTTTGTTCCCGATTGTGAGGTTGCGAATTACTTTTGCAGTGCGGATTTAATCGTGCTTCCCTATCGTGATGCCACACAAAGTGGCGTTACACAAATCGCGTATCATTTTACAAAACCGATGCTTGTTACTAATGTCGGCGGTCTTTCGGAAATTGTTCCGGACGGAAAATCCGGCTATGTTGTAACGCCCAATTCACAAGCCATTGCCGATGCTTTGGTGGATTTTTTTGAAACTAAAACGCCCGAATATTTCACACCAACGTTGAACGAACAGCGCAAACGGTTTGAATGGAGTGCGATGACGGCAACCATAAATACGAACACCGTAAGGGCACAAAATTTTGTGCCCCAACAATAAAATAACACAATGATTATCCGTAGCAAAGCCCCTCTCCGTCTTGGTCTCGCCGGTGGCGGAACCGATGTTTCGCCGTTTTCCGATTTGTTCGGTGGCGCAATTCTGAATGCAACCATTAACCGCTATGCGCATGCGTCTATCATTCCGCGTGATGACGATAAAATTATTATTCGTTTGGAGGATCAGGGGGTGGTTTTAGAATACCTTGTAGGGGCGAGGCATGCCTCGCCCCTACCAACCAATACCAAATGCGCATTACAGGCAGCCGTTTATAATTGCATGGTTCGGGATTTTGGCATGAAACCTTGTGGATTTGAATTGTCAACCTATATTGATGCGCCTCCGGGTTCGGGATTGGGTACATCGTCAACGCTTACGGTTGCGGTGGTTGGCGCTTTCGCGGAATGGCTGAACCTGCCGTTGGGCGAATACGATGTTGCTCATCTGGCCTACAATATCGAACGAAAAGACCTGCAAATGGCTGGCGGAAAACAAGACCAATACGCCGCAACCTTCGGCGGATTCAACTTTATGGAATTTTTTGCCGACGATAAAGTCATCATCAATCCGTTGCGTATTCAAACCAAATATATTGACGAATTGGCGAATAATTTAGTGTTGTTTTATACCCGAACTTCGCATGATTCCAGCGAAATCATTAAACAACAGCAAAAAAATGTTTCCTCGAAAAATCAGGCTTCCATTGATGCCATGCACAATATCAAAATGCAAGCCACGACGATGAAAGAGGCTGTACTCAAAGGAAATCTCAATGACATTGGGCGTATTTTGAACGAAGGCTGGGAATACAAAAAACGTATGGCTGATAATATTTCGACGGATTTGTTTGAAAAAATCTACGAAACAGCCATTCGAGCGGGTGCAAGCGGCGGAAAGATTTCGGGCGCCGGCGGGGGAGGATTTATTTTCTTTTATTGTCCGGAAAATTCGCGGTATCGCGTGATAGAAGCGTTGTCCAAGCAGCAATGCGAAGTTCACCCGTTCCAATTTACTAAACAAGGCCTTTGCACATGGACCATTCGATAAGCGAAGCCGTTATTTTAGTCGGAGGCCTTGGAACACGCCTGAAATCGGTGGTTTCCAACTTGCCCAAACCGATGGCTGATGTAGCAGGACGTCCGTTTTTAGCCTATTTGCTGGACTATTGTAATGCTCAAAATCTTAAGCGCGTGGTGCTCTGCGCAGGCTACAAACACGAGGTTATCAGCGAATATTTCGGTTCCTCGTATAAAAATTTGGAGTTGTTATATTCTATTGAAGACGAACCGCTCGGCACCGGTGGCGCTCTTCGGAAAGGCTTGGATTTACTGACCTCTCAGACTGTTTTATTCTTAAACGGCGATTCAATATGCGAAGTGAATATCGCTGAAATGGCCGATTTTTACACCAAAAATCAAGCCGATATGGTTTTAGCCGTCAAAACCATGCATCATTTCGATCGCTACGGAACCGTGCTTTTGGAAGAAAACCGCATTGTTAAATTTGAAGAAAAAAAACCATTGGACGAAGGTTTTATCAATGTCGGCGTAACCTTACTCAACCCTGACATCATTAAAACCTTAGCGCCTTCACAAAAATTTTCTTTTGAAAAAGATATTTTGGAAACCTATACCCAAAAATTAAAGATTTTGGCCTTTGAAACGCAGGAATATTTCATTGATATTGGTATTCCCGAAGATTATGTTTTGGCGCAAACGGCATTAAAACCGTAGGGGCGAGGCATGCCTCGCCCCTACAATGGACATAAAAAAAGGGACGCATTAAATACGCCCCTAAATTTAATGTGATCAGAATCCATCCTATTGATCAGGATCCGATAATTGATACGATAACGACAAGCAGATTGAACTGTTGTTGATTTTCAAATTCGTATATTTGTTGTTATCATCGTAACCTTTCATTATTGATGCAAAACCGGGTTGATAGCTTACCGTTACGCCAAAACGACCAAAATGAAGACCGGCAAATACTTGTCCGCCAAAATCGAATGCGTTTGCTTGCTGCCATTCATCATCTTGTCCAGGTTCTTTACTTGTAAATTTGATTTTATAATCATCTTTGTCGGTGCCGTCGTCATCTTTGCCTTTACCCCAAAGTCCATAACTTGCATAAACGCCAAGTCCGGCTTGAAGACGCATAGAACCCAACTCAAGATTCACTTTCACGTTGATTGGAATTTGCAAATAGTTCAAACCTACAGATGATTTCCAATCTCCATCTTTATACGCAACTCCTTTGTGAATCAAGAAAATACCCGGTTCAATGGAAATAAAACTACCAAAGTCTTTGGTAAAACCAACTTGGTAGCCGAGAGTAGATTTTTTACCGTCTTCTCCAAAATAGTCTTTCAAATCACTACCTGTGAATGTGGACATGTTTCCACCAATGTGGATTGCGTTCACCGAACGCGTTTGAGCAAATGTTGATACCGAGAATGCAGCGGCAACAACGAATACAAGAAATTTTTTCATGTTTTTTTGATTTTTTGGTTTTGGTTATTAATTGTGTTGTGCTTTTGTTTACGAAAAATAAGTTGCAAAGTTACAAAAAATATTTGACATAGCCTAATTTTTTCTTGCAAAAATGAATAAATAATCAGATAATCTATTCAAATACTGAATACTACGGTAAAAAAACGGTTCGGGGTTAAGTTTGGTTTTTTTCCGGTTTTGGGGTTGCATCACATCGTTGACGAGGTCTTGCGGCGGTTGATATTCAAACGTCATATCCTCTGTGAAAGCCACAGCCAACCGTTCGGCTCTGCGGCATACCGTGCGTGCCACGTGGGCGAATGCGGACAATACCGAGCCTCGTGGCATCACAAAATCATTCAAGGGCGGCAAGGTTTCCGAAATATGGTCGATTTCGTTTTCCAACCGCTCAATGGCCTCTTCCGAAATCACTTGGGCCGATGCGTCGAATTTATCCCAATCCGTTGCAAACGCCGTGCCTACTTGAAATAACTCCTCTTGAATTTTTGACAAAAAATGACGGTCGGTTTCCTGATCGCAATGTTCGATGACTACGCCGATTTGTGCGTTGAGTTCATCAATCGTTCCATACACATCTAATCGCATGTCGGCTTTGGACGTGCGTGTTCCGCCTACGATTGAGGTTGTTCCGCGGTCGCCTGTTTTGGTGTAGATTTTCATTTTGCAGCGTGTTGGTTTTGATAATGTTTATACAGATTCAGCACCAAACCGTCGGCTAATCCGAATTTTGGCGCTATGATGTGACCGGATTTCACGGTTTTCATAATTTGCAGGAAAATGTCCGATGCGGGAACAATCACATCTGCACGGTCTGACCGTAGATTATAGGCTTCCATGCGTTCTTGAACATTCAGTTTTGCAAGGTTTTTATACGCTTTTTCGAGTTGCTTGAACGTGATGGTTTTTTGTTCTTTATCGCCGAACAGTTTGGTAATTTTATTGATATTTCCGCCCGAGCCTACGCATTCGATTTGTCCGAAATCCGGTTCAAACTGCATCAACCATTCGTGCAATCGTGTCCATTCTTCCGGATCAACGCATTCGTTCAGCAGGCGGAGTGTCCCGATATTAAAGGATTGCGAGTTGATGAATGTATTATTTTTCAAAATAGAAATTTCCGTACTTCCACCGCCCACGTCGATAAGCATCGTCATTGGAAACGCATTGCTTGTGCTGATTTCGCCAACTTCACGAATGATTTCCGCTTCTTCTTGTCCGTTGATAATCCGCACATGCAAGTTAAGTTCTTTTTCAATTCGCATGATGATTTGCGCACCGTTTGCGGCTTCACGCATGGCCGATGTGGCAACGGCTTCGTAGGCAACGGCATCGTTCACGTCAATCAATGTTTTGAATGCAGTTAATGTTTTAAGCAGTTTTTGTTCACGTTCCGGCGAAATTTGTCCGGTCGAAAACACGTCGCCACCCAAGCGGATCGGCACACGAATAAACGCTGTGCGCACCGGTGTCAGCGCACCTTTGCTGTTTTCGAAAATATTTGCAAACAGCAGACGCATAGCGTTGGAGCCGATATCTATGGAGGCGAAAGTCATTTTTAATTGAGAATTGAGAATTGAGAATTGATAATTATAATTCTCCATTTTCCATTCTCCATTCTCAATTTATTTTTTAATGTGTGCTTCTGTTCTAACATGGTCATATCTAATTTCATCATCATTTTTATAAATAATTGTAACGTAAAGTTGTCCGTTTTCATCGTATTTTTTCCAGACGCCGTTGAGTTTCCCCATGGAGTAGTGGCCTTCTTCTAAGATTTTGCCGTTTTCTTGATAATACACATGTTTGCCGTTTGGAATGCCGTCCACAAAGGAGCCTTCAAACGAGATTTGCCGTTTGTCTTTGGCCGAAAATGTTTTCCATTTTCCGTTGCGTTCGCCGTTTCTATAGCGGCCTTCCATGCGTTCAAAACCGGTATTAATAATCCAATTGCCGTGGCGTTCGCCTTCGATATAGTCTCCTTCGGCGATGACGGTTCCATTTTCGGAAAGTTCTTGAAACCGGCCGTCTTCCAACCCATCTACGTAGTTTTGAACGATATGTTGTTGCCCGTCCGGATAATACCAAATCCATTCGCCGTCGTATTCGCCGTTGTTATAATTTCCGGTTTGTTCCAGTTCGCCGTTAGAAAAATAAAACTGCCATTTTCCGGTGCGTTTGCCGTTGCGGTAACGCCCTTCGGCTTTGAGTTTTCCGTCGGGATAAAATTCTTTCCAATTATCTTGAAAGCGGCCTCTATCGTCTATAATTCCTGTGGCAATAGGCTTGCCTTCTTTGAAAACCACGCCTTTCACGATTTTTCCGTTTTCGTCGTATTCACGTGCGATGCCTTCTAACTGTCCGTTTTTGTAGGTTGCAGTGAGTTTAGGCGTACCGTTAGGATAATATTCGGTTTTCATCTCCACATTACTGATTTCGTCGGCATTGGTTTCCAATTCGTCGTTCATGTATTTCTCAACGTGGGTAAGGTTTCCAAGCGTATCGTAATATTTGAAATATCCGTTTTTTTTGTCGTTGAGATAAGTGCCTTCTATGTTTACAATTAATGTTGGATAGAAAAATTTCCACGCGCCTTGTTTCCAGCCATTTTTATCCTTGCGATTGATGCGTTGCCGGCTCACAATAAATCCCTTTCGATATTCTGTAATGCCTGTAATGACGCTATCTTCCGAAAAATCAAATTCCAAACCTTGTTCTACACCTTTTTCAAATGGCGTGCGTTGTTTGATAGCGCCATTTTTATAAAATATTTCACGTAAACCCGAAATTTGGTCGGCCACATAAGGAGTGATGATAATTTCGTCGGTCGTATAAGTTTTGCTGATACCGTTGCGTTTGCCGTCTTTGTAGGTAATTTCGGACGTCAATTCATCATTTGTATAAAATTTCCAAACGCTGTCGAGCAAATAATTTTTCCGGTTGCCTTCGCTGATGAGTTGTCCTTGTTCGTTGTATGTTTTCCAATAGCCATCAGGTTTTCCTTTACGTAAATACCCTTCGCTGGAAACGGCGCCGTTTTTATGTTTGAATTGTGTAAATGTCAGGCTGTCCGTTTGCGCTGAGAGCGTTGCGGAAAGACATAGGATTAACACAGAGAACCATAGTTTCATTTTGCAAAGATACGAAAAAATTGAGAATTGAAAATTGAAAATTGAGAATTAAAATAAAATTTTCAATTCTCCATTCTCCATTCTCAATTAAATTTTGTATCTTTGCATAATGTTTTTCTCCATAGTCATAACTACTTACAACGCAGAAGCGTTCATTTTAGATGCTCTGAATAGCCTGAAAAATCAAATCTTTCAGGATTTTGAATGGATTATTACCGATGATTGTTCGACGGATAAAACCGTTGACATTTGCAAGACATGGATGGCAGAAAATCCGGAATTTCTGCCACGTTTGAAGATGATTGAAAGCAAAGTAAACACAGGTGTTTCCGCAAACACAAACCGTGGACTGAAAGTGGCTTCCGGCGAATGGGTAGGGGCTTTCGGCCTGACAGAACCGGGCGCGGGTACCGACGCCGCCGGTCAGCAGACCATCGCAACCGACATGGGCGACCACTGGCTGCTGAACGGCACCAAAATTTTCATCACAAATGCCGCCTACGCGCACGTATACGTGATTATCGCGATGACGGATAAGTCGGCGGGGACGCGCGGAATTTCGGCGTTTATCGTCGAGGAGGATTTTCCCGGATTTTCGGTGGGCAAGAAGGAGAAAAAGCTCGGGATTCGCGGTTCTGCGACGTGTGAGCTGATAATGCAGAACTGCGTCGTGCCGAAAGAAAACCTGCTCGGCGAGGTCGGCAAAGGCTTCGGGATCGCCATGAAGACCCTCGACGGCGGCCGCATCGGGATCGCTTCGCAGGCGCTCGGCATCGCACAAGGCGCTATGGATGAGACGGTTAAGTATACTCGCGAAAGGAAACAGTTCGGCCGGTCGATCTCGGCTTTTCAGAACACGCAGTTCCAACTGGCAGATATGGAGACCAAAATCGCCGCTTCACGGCTGCTGGTTCGGTCGGCCGCGTGGAAAAAAGACCGGAAATTGCCCTACTCGGTGGACGCCGCGATGTGCAAGCTTTTCGCCGCCGAAACCGCCATGGAGATGACCACAAAGGCGGTTCAGTTCCACGGCGGGTATGGCTACACGCGCGAATATCCCGTCGAGCGGATGATGCGCGACGCAAAAATCACCGAAATCTACGAAGGTACCAGCGAGGTGCAGAGGATGGTTATTTCGGCGGCGCTGCTCAAATAAATTTGCCAGTTGAAAGTTGAAAATTGAAAGTGAGCTGACGCGATGCAATTTTCGCCGCCCCTGCCCCCCCTGGGGGCGGCGAAGAGCTTCATAGAAGCTCAAAATTTTGAATGAAATGAAGATAATAGTTTGCATAAAACAGGTGCCGGACACGACGGAGATCAAGTTGGACCCGACGACCGGCACGATGATCCGGACGGGTGTTCCGAGCATCATGAACCCCGACGATAAAGGCGGGTTGGAGACGGCTTTGCGCCTCAAAGATGCCCACGGAGCGCACGTGACGGTGATCACGATGGGGCCTCCGCAGGCGGATGAGATACTGCGCGAAGCGATGGCGATGGGCGCCGACAGGGCGATTTTGTTGACCGACCGCAAGTTCGCGGGGGCCGACACGCTGGCCACTTCGAACGCCCTTGCGGGTGCGCTGCGTGCCCTTGAGTACGATTTGATAGTCACCGGCCGTCAGGCGATCGACGGCGACACCGCTCAGGTGGGCCCACAGTTGGCCGAACATCTCGACCTGCCGCAAGTGACTTATGTTGAGGCGGTTACGCTCGACGGCGGCGGTTCGCGGCTTGAAGTACGCAAAGCGACAGAGGATGGCTACGAGGTGGTCGAAGTCGATATGCCGTGCCTGCTGACGGTGCTGGCGAGCGGCACAAAACCGCGCTACATGAGCGTCGGAGGCATCATGACGGCGTTCCGAAACGAAGTCGAAGTGTGGGGTTTCGACAAAATCGACGTCGACGAGACACGCATCGGGTTGGCCGGTTCGCCCACCCGCGTTGCGCGTTCGTTCGGCAAGTCGGCCAAAGCCGCAGGTACCCTGCACGACGATTTGACCCCAGAACAGGCAGCCGATCTGATCGTCGAAAAGTTGCGCGAAAGGTTTGTGATTTAAGTGTTGCGCGTCGGGCCGACACCAGTGGAGGGCTTCCGCCCGCCACCGGGGTGGTGTCGGGCTGACGAGCTAAAGCTCGAAAAAAAATAAAAAATCATGGAAGGATATAAAAACATTTGGGTTTTTGCCGAGCAGCGCGACGGGGTTTTGCAGCCGGTTGCGATCGAACTTTTGGGCAAGGCGCGGGAACTTGCGGCCTCAAAAAAACAAGAGGTCGTTGCAATTCTGTTGGGCGAAAAAATAGACAAATTGGCTGCGGATTGCATCGCTTTCGGCGCCGACAGGGTGCTTCTGGCCGACGCGCCGGAGCTTGCGAACTACACCACAGAGCCTTATACTCAGGCGATTACGCAGTTGGTCGGCGAGCGCAAACCGGACATTATTCTGATCGGCGCGACGACGATCGGGCGCGATTTGGGGCCTCGTTTGTCGGCCCGCCTGACGACCGGTCTGACGGCTGACTGCACGGGCCTCGAAATTTCGGAAGAGGGCAATCTGATGATGACCCGTCCGGCTTTCGGGGGCAATCTGATGGCCACGATCGTGTGCAAAAACCACCGTCCGCAGATGTCGACGGTTCGTCCGGGGGTGATGCGCGCGGCGGCCCGCGACGACGCCCGAAAAGGGGAGGTCGAGCGCGTGAAGATCGCTTTCGACGCCTCGAAATTTCGGGTTCGGGTGCGCGAAGTCGTGCGCGAAAAACGTGAAAAAGTCGATGTTACGGCTGCCAAAATTTTGGTCTCCGGAGGTCGCGGGGTCGGCTC
>QMCE01001311.1_pt1 | contig 13737 bp, 13 predicted proteins | sample 1821851 | NCBI WGS metagenome assembly QMCE01 (sample SAMN09453174, study PRJNA476694) | Termite gut metagenome, whole genome shotgun sequencing project. | isolation source: worker | host: Odontotermes sp. | place: South Africa:Pretoria | collected 2016-01-28 | reverse complement strand
CAAGGGCGAAAGACAAGGGCGAAAGACAAGGGCGAAAGACAAGGGCGAAAGACAAGGGCGAAAGACAAGGGCGAAAGACAAGGGCGAAAGACAAGGGCAACAACATGTAGGGAGTGACGACCTCGGCCAGTTGATAGTGAGCCGTTGGCCAGCGGCGCAGCGACGTGCGCAGCACAGAGTGGAGAGTGAGCGTAGCGACCCACGTAGTGGATAGTTAAGGACAAAGGACAAGTAGGGGTGGTGTTATGCCGCCCGAAGGAAAACACCCGTCACTCACTCTGTTCGTGCCACCCTCTTTACAAAAGAGGGCATAGGGAAATTATGTAGGGAGTGACGACCTCGGCACTCCGACAAGTGGAAATTGACACTCATGAAACAACCCTCAGCACGTAGCTTGATTAGCTACATACTGAGGGTGTTTGTTTTATCCATCATGAAAGCACCTCATTTATTTTGCCTTTTCATATATCATTCCTGTTATGGTCCAGCGTTCACCAATCTGCGAGCCTGAAATGATGATTTTTTCATCTTCAAAGCGCAGGATTGTCGGCAGCCAATCCACGTAGAATTCACTCTGCGATTTCGGAATAAGCGCCCTTATTTTATCAGTCGGGTCGGTAAATGAAAGACCATCAATGCGTATAACATAGCCAAATTCTTCATTCATGTAAATGCCGTTTGTCGGAATAAACACAGGGGCGTGTACTCTATTGATATTCAAAAAAGAAAGCATTTTATCTTCAAGATAATCCCAGTTCTCATCAGATATTTCCACGGAAAGCTTTTTCACAGGGAAATCCTTAAACAATGAGTTCGCCATGTCTGCGTAATCCCGCATGAATTGCTTAAAGCCCTCCGCACCCTGTGGCTTATCCGCATAATACAGTTGAGCCTTGTCCCTTTGCCATATGTATTCCAAATAAGAAGTCCCGCGGTCATTCTCAAGATAATCAATCGTCGCCTCTGTGTTTTCTCTGTGCAAGAAAATCAGGCATGGATTTAATAGCCGAATTATATCTATAATCTGCCCAATGAACGATTTCAGCTCTTCATAAGGCCTGTTCTGAAACAAAAAAGTGAATATCTGAAACTGGAAAATTGCACTGTCAATGATATAGACCTTATCTTTATTTCTCAAAACTTTTTCAGTAAAGCTTGCCCACTTTTCCAATGCGAACTTTTTATACTTATCAAGCGGGAAATTCCAAGCATCAAACTCCAGCAATGCCTCATAAACCTTGCTGTCAATTTCATCTTCATAATACCACCGAAGTTCCGGCAAATGAATACCCACGGTGCTTTCCCGGAACATCGCTATGTCATTGAGTATGCCGGCCACCTCGGGATAGGCTTTTATAAACTCATCGAACTCGTCATGCGTCATGCCGAGTTCATCAAAAAACAGAACCGGCTGCGGCATGGCAATTTCGTGTACCCACTCTGCGTTTATATTGTTGCGCTCAAGCTGCGTGTGTATGAATCGGGCGTTCGTGGTCTTGCCTGTAGAGGGCAAGCCCTCTAACATGATTAGCTGCGAATCAATCATTAGCTTATTTCTCCTGATATGAATATTCCATATTCACCTAAGTATAGCACAGCAACGAATCTTATACAAATAACCTGTTCGGTAAAAAATATACACCTCTGAATGCAGAGGTGTATATTTTTGAATCGCAAAAAGATAAGTATGGCTTTAATTATATTTACTGTACTGTTCCACCAGAGTTTCGCGAGTGCAGGCTCTGCCGTGAGACGGCATAAATAAACGACAGTTAGTGTTGATAAGTTTCCCCCAACTATTAATTAAAAGTTTTGGGTCTGCAGCAAATGGCGGATAAAGCCTTTTGGGGGATGCTCCAACCATTGCATCTCCGACTATGGCGATTTCATCATCGATAATAATGCTCATTGACCCTGTGGAGTGTCCGGGTGTGTGCAACAGATAAGCATTAATCCCCAGAGAATCCAAACTGAATTTATCCTCTCTTACACTGATATCCGGCTCAACAGCCTTATAGCGACTAAAAAATTGTATTTGCTTTTGAAATACTGATGTTATTATTCTTAAAACTGCATTTGTGCCTCTGATGTCAGAACTGTATCCTTTGCACAAGAATTCACTTTCTTCTTCACGGATATATAGTTTCATTTTGTAGTTTTGTTTTGCCAGGTGGGCGTTGATTACATGGTCAAAATGAGAATGTGTAATGACTAATCCTGTAAAAATGCAACCTTGACGAACAAAATTATCAAGCGCATCAGAAAGTTCATTCCAATATTTCGAGACGCTCGTATCAACTAATATGCAGGCTTTTTTGTTTTGCACCACAAAAACATTACACCTGCCTTTTAATACTTGATAAACGGAATTTCTGTTTTTTGTGGTAGTTATACCATTTAACATAAAAGCCTCCCCTGCAGAATATATCTAATATCCGTTCGCATAAGTATAGCACAGCAAAGAATCCATTACAATAAATCAACCCTCAGTGACAGCTTACTTTGCTATGCTCTGAGGGTTGATTGTTTAGATGATTGTTAAGTGCACATTATGCTTATTTTGTACGTTTCATATCATAAAAGTATTTCGCTATATTCGACGCATTCTCATGCCAATTTATTGTTCCGTCTATGCGGATTACAGGACACATAAGTGTTTCTGCCCAATGGTCAATCCTTGATAAAGGTCGTGATGCCACAAAATCGAAAAATTTTTGCTCCTGCTCATACATATCGCCACCTATAAGAATGCGGTTTCCATGCTGGTCATATGTGCGCTTTTTTATACGTTCCAAACGTAATTCAAGCGGTGCTGACATATATACACCGAGTTTGTAAAACTGCGGAATTATGTCGCCAAAATCGCCATCTGCGGCAGAGAGGACAAACGAACGGTATTTTTCTATATCTGCAAGCAATAGATTCAAACAATCCTCACGTGTGCGTGCTATAGTATATGGAATATCCGATTTTTCAAAATAGTATTCTTCTATGTCCATATGCTTAAAGTTCAATATTTGCGCAAGTTCACGTCCAAGCGTAGTCTTGCCACTTCCATTTGCTCCAAACACGATTATTCCATACGGTTTGTCCATTTTTTGCCCCTTACTTTACGTACAAAATATAAATAATCCACATTCGCCTAAGTATAACATGAGCAAAAATCATACACAAGAAATTATTCTAAATAAAACACGAATCCGAACCCATTACCAATCGGTATAAGGTTCGGATTATGTGTGCTTGGTGCAGCAACAGACTAGAAAAGTCCTCTTTCAACGAAAAAAGGCAACCAAAGCGAATAATTGTCAATTATCAATTATGTGCTACGCACGTCGCTGCGCTTACTATCAACTGCCCTTATTGGTGCACCCAAGAGGACTTGAACCTCCATGAAGTTGCCTTCATACGGACCTGAACCGTACGCGTCTGCCAATTCCGCCATGGGTGCAGAATAACCGAGGCTAATTATAGCATTTAAGGCATTTCAAGTCAATATAAAAAAGAGGCACCGCATGATTTTCGCATGTGATGCCCCAATTTTTAATATTCCACTTCAACCGGCATTCTGCTCTCGGCTGACTTCATAATCGCAAGAATCGCAAGCGTTGTGTTTGCGGCGTCCTCCATGCTGCAAATGAACTCCTCGCCGGAGATAATCCTGTCCACAAAGCTGCGGATGCTCTCATAAGCGAAGCCCTTGACCCGCCCGTGAATCGAGTTGCGCACGAGAATATCAGGCACCTCAACCTTTGTGTCAGTGTACTTCTGAATCAAATTATGGTTGCTTGCGTCAATCGCCACCATTCCCTTGCTGCCGAGAATATTGCACTTGATGTCGTTGAGGCAGGGGTTGGCGTTGGGGGTTATCCATGCGTTCTCCATCTGTGCGATTACGCCGTTCTTGAACTCCAGCGTTGTGAGATATGTATCCACCGTAGGCACGCCGAGGGCGTCCATCACGCCGGAGCGGGAGACCGAATACACACGCTTCACATCATCTGCAAAGAGCCAGCGGAGCGTGTCGAGGCTGTGGCTGCCCAGGAACCAAAGAATCGACGACTGCGCCGACCATGAGAGCATATCTGTCCCGACCCATTTAATATCATTAAGTCTGAAATAGCCGGTCTGCAAATCACCCAGCTCACCTGCGTCAATCGCCTGCTTTGTTGCGGCGAACGGAGGGCTCCAGCGATTATGCAAATCCACCATTACACGTACCTTGTGTTTGTTTGCAGCGTCCACGATGCGGTGAACATCCTCACGTGTGGTGGCGATGGGCTTCTCAATAAGCATATCCTTGCCGGCCTCGGCACATGCCACGGCGATGTCGGCATGCAGAAAATCCGGCGTCACGATGGAAACCGCATCACATCCCGATTTCGCAAGCATCTCCTTGTAATCGGTATACACCTGCTTGATTCCGTACTTTTTCGCAACAGCGGCGGCACGCTCTTCATTCCTGTCGCAGATTGCAACATTTTCTGCACCGGGATGTTCGGCAAAAATGCCCGCATGTGTGTCGCCCCACACGCCTGCCCCGACGATTGCTAACTTCAGCATACCATTTTCCTCCTTGAAATTGTATGTTTATGAGCCTTCGCTCTCAACTCCGACCACATTCTTCGCCCAAATGCCTGATTTTATCATAATCGTACCGATGATTATTTTTATGATGACAATAGAGGCGACAATGAGATAAATCAAGGGCAGGCTGAAATCGGTGAAATTCGCAAGCATATATGCCACGGGAATAGCTACCACCCATTCAAATACGCAGTCAAAGAGGAAGGTGACGACTGTTTTCCCGCCCGAACGAATAGTGAAATAGGTTACATTGACATATGCGTGAAACGGCTGGGAACAGCCGGAGATTATCAGCAGCAATGTCGCTGTTTCACGTACATCGGGAGATGTGTTGTAGATATACGGAATAACCCCCGAAACCGAAACAATGATCAAGCCTACAAATGCATTCAATAAAATCGAGAAGGTCAAAAGTTTTTTGACGGTGTCCTTTGCTTCCCTGATATTATTCGCCCCGAGCTGCTGCCCGACGATGATACCCACCGCATTGCCGAGTGAGAACATGAAGATATTGAACACATTTGCTATCGTGCCGTTGATGTTCGTTGCCGCAACAGCCGAAAGCCCCCTTGTGGAATAACACTGTGAGATTACCGTCATGCCCACAGCCCACAGCATTTCATTCAGAAGCAGCGGTGTGCCTGTGCGCAGAATTTTTCCTGTGAGCTGGCGTGGAACCCTGAGCGTTCGGAACATTCCCTGTATAAATGTGAACTTCTTCTTTTTTCTGTATGTAGCGAAGACGATGTACGCAAGCTCGGCATATCTCGCAATCACCGTTGCGATTGCCGCACCTGCCACGCCGAGCTTCGGGAAGCCGAAGCTGCCGAATATCAAGAGATAGTTCAGCACAAGATTCATTCCTATGGCGATAAGGCTTGCCATCATCGGCTCAAAGGTTTCTCCGGTGTCCTTCAAGGTACTTCCGAAGCACTGCACAAAGGCAAACGGAACAATGCCGATAAGCATGATAAGCATATATTCCTTTGCGCTTGAAAGCGTGTAAGCCAAGTTGCCGGTGTCACCCTCGGCCTCGTTGAGGAACATAGAAATCAAGTTTTCACCAAAGAAGACAAAAACCACCACGCCGATTATACTGACAATAACCGAAAGCCAAATTTTGAATCTGAACGTATTTCTGACGCCCTCAATATCGCCCTTGCCGAAAAACTGCGCCCCGAAAATCGAGGCACCGGAAACTCCGCCGAAAATCGTAAGATTGAACACGAAAATCAGCTGGTTCACAATAGCAACGCCGGACATCTCCTCTGTGCCGAGCTGCCCAATCATTACATTATCAAGCAGGTTCACAAAATTCGTGATGCCCTGCTGTATTATCATAGGTATTAATAAAGCTATAACGCCCGCATAGAAAGCCTTTGTACCGAAAAGGCTTCTTACAAAACTTCTTCTTTCCATCTTTTCTCCTGTTTTCCCCGGTTGAGGCTGATGCAAATATCTGTTCCGCTTAACTGAAAGCTCTAATTAACATACCACCTTTGCCGCCAAAAAGCAATAAAAAAGAGTAATTGTCTGCTGCTAAACTACTAATCTTCCAACCGTAAAGAAGCTGTAAGAATTTGCTCATATTTTTCGTATGAAATGCAGTATATCATATGTTCAAGCTTAATTCGGCGCCTCCGGCAGGCGGGCTTCAAATTTATTTTCTGTGTTGTTTTACAAGCCTCAGAATGGTAAAATAAAGGCAGATAATTTTGAAACCGGGTGGTCAGATGATATACACAGTAACGCTTAACCCTGCCATTGACTATATGATTGAGCCGGAGGCTTTCAGCCTGAACGCCGTAAACCGCTATCAGAACGCTTACTACACGGCGGGCGGCAAGGGCGTAAACGTTTCATTGCTGCTTTCGTCCTTTGGCGTTCAGAACACAGCCATCGGCGCGGCGGCAGGGTTTTCTGGGCAGGAAATAGTGAGAATCCTTGAAGAAAAAGGCGGGCAGACAGATTTCATCTTTCTCGAATCCATGCATTCACGCATCAATATCAAAATCTGTGCGGGCGGAGAGGAAACCGACTTTAACGGCACAGGCCCGCATATGGACGACAGCGTAATTGATAGGATAATCGAAAAGCTGAAAGCCGCTGAAAAAGAGGACACGGTCGTTCTGGCAGGAAGCTTGCCCGATGGCATCTCAGATAATGCATACGAGAGAATCATCATGTCATTGAGAGACAGTGGCGCAAGGATTATCGTAGACGCCGTGGGCAGCACACTTTTGAAGACGCTTCCTCATCATCCTTTTATGGTGAAGCCGAACGCAGAGGAGCTCGGGGAGTTATTCGATACCCGCATTGAAAGCCTTGAGGATGCAAAGCACTATGGCAGAAGGCTCTGCGAAATAGGAGCAGAAAACGTGATTGTCTCACTCGAAGAGCTGGGTGCTGTTTTAATCGAAAGCAGCGGAGATTGCAGACATTACCCTACGCTTAAAGGCAGGTTGGTTTCGGCGGTCGGCGCAGGGGACTCGCTTGTAGCCGGTTTCATTTACGGCATGGAGCGTGAAGAGGATATTAAGTCTGCTGTAGAGTGGGGTGTTGCCGCAGGAACGGCAACCGCTTTTAAGAAGGGCATAGCAACGGCTGAGGAAGTTTTCGAAGTAAAACATAACATTGACTTTAACGTATACAAACGTAAAAATAAATAATGGAGGAGCTTAGAATCAAAAGAGGATTCTAAGGAAAAGGTGAAAGCATGGCAAACAAAAAAATGAACTTTGAAGAAGAATTCCGTTCATCACAGGTCTATAAAACTCTTTCCGAAACCGGTTCGACAGTTGCAGACAAGGTTGCATACGGTATAGGAAAGGCCACCGATGCAATCAACGATGCGCTTAACGGTACGCAGGTGAATCGCTCATCTGTGAAATATAACGGTCAGTTCAATTATGACCCGCATACGGGGAAGCCTGTGGGAAGCAGTCAGCCAACCCCTCCCACACGAAGCTCACAGAGAAACACGGCGCCTCCCGGTGTGAATTACAGCTCGACATATACACCGCCAGCTCCGGGAAGCTACAGACCGCCTCAGGCACCGCCGGTGCAGCCGCAGAGGTCTGCAAATCAAACATATCAATATCCGTTCTATCAAAAACCTATGCCTGATAAATATGCTACGCCAAGTCCGCCTTTGGGCGTGACGCCGGTAGCACCGCCCCAGTATAAAACCACAAAGGTGAAGAATAAAGGAGCCAAGCAAGTGAAGACACAGGTAAAGCAGGGTGTTCAGATGATGGAGGTCAGGAAGCCCGCAGTGGCGAAGTACTATATCACAGGGCTGGCGGCAATCATATATGCCGTATCGCCAATCCCGATGTATCAGCCGATTCATTTCGTCGTGTTCGCCGCAGTGATGATAGCAATCTTCATCGTTTCAAGCGTTCTTTTCAAGGGCAAGAAGGCATATGTGGAGGTTCCGGTTGAACCCATGCCGGCGGCAGAGCCGTCTAAAACGGGCAATACCGAGGCTGACAAGATAATCAACGAAGGCCATGAGTACATAAGAAAGCTCAAGCAGATAAACATTGACATACCCGACGAAACCATCAGCGGTTATATAACCAGAATGGAAAATGCGTCAGACGGCATCTTCAAATATGTTGCGGAAGACCCGGACAGCGTGCCGCAAATCCGCAAGTTTATGAGCTATTATCTCCCGACGACGATGAAGCTTCTGACAAGCTATCACAGGCTTGACAGCCAGAAGGTCAAGGGCGAGAACGTGACAACCACCATGGTGGACATCGAGAGGATGCTTTCAACGGTCGCAACGGCATTTGAAAAGCAGCTTGACTCTCTCTTTACAAACGATGCGATTGACATCGGCACAGACATCTCAGTTTTTGAAACGATGCTCAAGCAAGAGGGCTTTGCGCCCGATAACATGGATATAACCGCCAACATCAAGGGCGCCTCACAGAAGGAAGCTCCGGAAGCGGAAACAGACAGCAAAACTGCAAAAATTGCAGATGAGATGAACCATGAAATTGAAATCGGCGGCGTTGCGGAAGTCGGCGAAATAGAAGGCCCGACGCTTACACTCAACCCCAAAGAGGCAATTGATAATGAATAGTTGATAATTGACAGTTAAGGACGCAAGGCAACTGACAATTTCCAGCATCACCATGTAGGGGCGTGGTTCCCATGGCCGCCTGCACTGCCTTTAAGCCCTCTTTTGTAAAGAGGGTGGCCCATCACATACGAATATTTGTGATGGGACGGGTGTTTTACAAGTTCAACCGACAATTGATAGCTTTACATACTATATGATTTCGTGGGAACACGAGAGAGGGGAACAAAATGGATGAGAATAAAAACACGCAGGAGGCTATATCGCTGACGCTTGACGCACCTGCACCGCAGGCACCTGCACTGACGCTTGACCCTGAGCAATCCGTTGCTTCAACGGCAGCTCCGGCTGTCGCCGAGCAGAAGCAGATTTCAGATGCGCTTGACGAGACTAAGCTTTCACCTGAAGAGCAGCGCATGGTCAATGATTTTGTTGACAAAATCGATGTGACCAACAGCACGCAGGTTTTGCAGTACGGTTCTGCTGCACAGCAGAAGGTGGCGGCATTTTCAGACAGCACGCTCAACAGCGTAAGAACCAAAGACCTCGGAGAAATCGGCGATGAGCTTTCAAGCCTGGTCGGGCAGCTCCGCGGCTTTGACATGACAGATGAAAAGGGATTTTTCGGTTTTTTCAAGAATTCCGCAAACAAGATAAGAACTCTTCAAACAAAGTATGACAGCGCATCGGTCAATGTGGATAAAATCGTGGCAACACTTCAGGGGCATCAGATTCAGCTCATGAAGGACGTCGCAATGCTCGACAAGCTCTATGAGATGAACCTCACTTACCAAAAAGAGCTGACGATGTATGTTATTGCCGGCAAGAAGAAGCTTAAGCTTGTCAGAGAAACCAAGCTCAAGGAGATGGTGGACAAAGCAAAAGCGAGCGGGCTTGCCGAGGACGCACAGGCAGCAAATGATTTTGCACAGCAATGCGAGGCGTTCGAAAAGAAGCTGCACGACTTGGAGCTTACCCGTATGGTATCTGTTCAGATGGCGCCGCAAATCAGGCTGCTTCAGAATAACGATAAGCTCATGAGCGAGAAGATTCAGTCAACGCTTGTCAACACAATCCCGCTCTGGAAGAGCCAGATGGTGCTTGCGCTCGGCGTCGAGCATTCGGCTCAGGCAGTGCGTGCGCAGCGTGAAGTCACCGATATGACGAATAAGCTCTTGAAGAGCAATGCGGATAAGCTTAAGATGAGCACAATCGAAACCGCAAGGGAGAGCGAGCGCGGCATAGTCGATATGGAAACGCTGAGAAGCACGAATCAGTCGCTCATCACCACCCTTGACGAGGTCATCAAGATTCAGGATGAGGGCAGGGCGAGAAGACGTGAGGCAGAGGCTGAAATTGCCCGTCTTGAAGGCGACCTCAAATCAAAGCTGCTTGATATAAAGCATAGCTAAATAATCCGGAGGATTAAGAATGAAGAAGAGACCAGTGGCAATCATCATAATGGCAGTGCTGCTTGTAATTGCCGTTCCGCTTGGGGCATATACATCATTGAGCCCGATGCGTGACAAGGCGGCAGACGAAATTTACTATGACGAGGCAGGCTTTTCAATTTACGAGGCTGTAAATTCAAGGGCTGACGCTGCCGAGAATATCAATAAAATAGCCGAGAAGTATTCTGCCGGGGATTCTTCGTTTAACACGCTTATCGACGACCTCGACAGGGCGGTGTCGCATGTGCGCATCACATGGGCGGAGGATGTTTCCGAGCTTGCACAGGCGAACTCTGAGCTTGATTTGCCGGCAAACGAGCTTGTGAACAAGATGAAAGCGTCTTCGGCAGTTAGCACTGCCGATGTCTCAACCGTTGACGGGCAGATAACGGAGATGGAGAGCCAGCAGTATAAAATCGACCGCAGCTCATACAACGGGGCTGCGACAGAGTACAATTCAAGGCTCAGGCAGTTTCCGGTGAGCCTGCTCAGTCGGCTTGGGCTTTTAGAGCAGATGGAGCTTTTTGAGTGACAGAGATGATTAATGGGGGGAAGCAAATGGCAAAGAAAAGATTATCCGCTTTATTTCTGATTATTGTAGTTTTGATGGCAGCGGCACTGCCCGTCGGAGCAGGTGCATCGGGGCTTTCAATACCCGAAAAGCCCGCCAATGAGTATGTTCTTGATGAAGCGCAGGTTCTGACGGACACGGTCGAGAGTGAAATTGTCAGAATAAACACTGACCTTTTCGCAAAAACTGGTGCGCAGATTGCCGTTGTCACGACGGAATTCATTTCCGGCAGGGATATAGAGGAATATGCCTATCAGATTTTCACAGAATGGGGCATCGGCTCTAAAGAGAGAAACAACGGCGTGCTGTTTGTTATGGCAACGGCTGAAGAGGATTATTGGCTCATGCCGGGCTACGGAATTGAAGATTTCCTCACAGGGGCTTATCTTAAGGACATGCTCAACACATACGTCGAGCCTGATTTTGCCGTAAGGAATTACAGCGCTGCGGCGGAAAAGCTTGTCACTGCGATGAATGTAAATTTATCGAATTATTACCTTGATTATAAAGATGAATATTCCAATCAGAACACTTATACACAGGGGAACAGTCAGAGCGATTATTCATCGGGTGGCAGCTTTGCCATCGGCGGCGGTGTCGGCGTGATTATCGTTTGCATTTTGCTTATAGTGTTTGTATCGATTTTCAGTAGCTTCCGCAGAAGAAGCTATAGAGGCTATGGCGGTTACGGTGGCGGAAACAATCTTTTCACCGGCATTCTCCTTGGCAGTATGCTCGGCAGAAACGCACGCAGAGGCGGCTTCTACGGCCGTCGTCCGCCGGGTGGTTTTGGTGGCTTCGGAGGCTCAGGCCGTAATGGCGGCGGTGGGTTCGGCGGTTTTGGAGGCGGAGGCGGCTTCGGAGGATTCTCCGGTGGCGGCGGAAGCTTCGGCGGCGGAGCCGGAAGATAAGGGCAGTAGATAGTAAGTAGTGGAGAGTTAATAGTTAAGGACAAAAGACAAGTAGGGGCGGTGTTATGCCGCCCGGAGGAAAACCACCCGGCACTCCGAGTAGTGCAGTTGATAGTGAGCGCAGCGACGTGCGCAGCACAGAGTGGAGAGTTAATAGTTAAGGACAAAAGACAAGTAGGCGTTGCCCGACGGGGGCGGTGTTATGCCGCCCGGAGGAAAACACCCGGCACTCCGAGTAGTGCAGTTGATAGTGAGCGCAGCGACGTGCGCAGCACAGAGTGGAGAGTTAATAGTTAAGGACAAAGGCAAAATAGTTTTTAAGCCCTCTTTTGTAAAGAGGGTGGCACGAAATGAATGGAATGAGTTGAGTGACGGGTGTTTTAGGTAGAGAGTGACGACCTCGGCACTCCGATAAGGGCAGTTGATAGTGAGCGCAGCGACGTGCGCAGCACATAATTGATAGTGGATAGTTAAAGGACACCTGATGAAATTCATCAAGTGTCCTCGTTTGTCTTTAACTATTTAATAATTACTATTCACTGTTAACTGCGCTTCAATATCAGCCTTGAGCATGTCAGGCGTATATGCCGGAGAATATCTCTCGACGATATTACCGTTTCTGTCAACTAAGAATTTCCCGAAATTCCATTTGATGTCGCTTGGCTGATTCTTCCTCGTGAGAAGCTTTACCTTCTTTTCAAATTTTTCGGATTCCTTATCTCCCTTGTCTGCGGGCTTTTCGGATTTAAGCCACACAAAGAGCGGGTGGGCATTTTCGCCGTTCACATCTATCTTGCTGAAACGTGGGAAGGTGGTGTTGTATGTCAGTGTGCAGAAGCTCTGGATTTCTTCATCTGTGCCGGGTGCCTGCTTCAGAAACTGATTGCAGGGGAAATCGAGAACGACCAGCCCTCTGTCCTTATATTCCCGATAGAGTGTCTCCAGGGCGTCATACTGCGGTGTGAGCCCGCATTTAGTCGCCGTGTTGACTACTAAGAGAACCTTTCCTTCATAATCCTTCAATGAAACGTCGTTTCCCTTGTTGTCCTTAACTGTAAAATCATAAATATTCATGTTCATCCTCCTGAATTAGTTTATTATTAATGATATAATCAAGGTGTGAAGTGATAATGCTGAAAAAAAGAATAAAGTGTGAATACTTATAATAAGACAGGAAATGTCATATATTTATGTTATAATATATGCAAACAGATTATGGAGTAAAATTATGCAGATAGAGCGGCTTTTGGAGATGGTGTTCATACTTCTGAAGAGAAGGAAAACTACGGCGGGCGAGCTTGCCGAGCATTTTGCTGTCTCAACTCGCACGGTATACAGAGACATCGACGCCCTGAGTCTTGCCGGAATTCCGGTTTACTCAACCAAGGGGAGGGCTGGCGGAATCTTTCTTATGGAGGGCTTTGCGCTTGATAAATCGGCCCTGAGTGACACTGAGCAGAATGAAATCCTGTCCGCACTTGTAGGCATGAGTGCAGTAGGCTACCCCGGTGGCACAGATGTGCTTGAAAGGGTGAGCCGCGCTTTTAATAAGATGTCAACAAACTGGATTGAAGTGGATTACTCTGATTGGGGCGGGCACCATGAAGGGCTTTTTTCAATACTCCGAGATGCAATTATTGAGCGCAGGGTTGCCGAATTTGATTACTATAACAGCTATGGAGCCAAAACACACCGCAAGGCAGAGCCGTTGAAGCTGTTCTTCAAGCATCAGGCATGGTATCTGTTCGCTTTTTGCCTTGAGAAACAGAGTGTTCGCATGTTCAAGCTTTCAAGAATAAAGAATCTCACTGTGCTGGACGAGACCTTTGAACTGCGTGAAATTCAGGAAGAGAGCCATGATAATGACAGAATGGCAAATGCGGTAAATCTGAAGCTTTGGATAAGCAAAGAAGCAGCCTATCGCATTTACGACGAATTCCATGAGAGAAATCTGAAGCAGGATAAAAACGGAGACTATTTAATAGATGTCACATTTCCGCTTGACGAGTGGGTTTATTCCTTTCTGCTGTCGTTCGGCGGTAATCTGAAAGTTATTGAGCCGGAGGAGATTAGAGTGGAAGTAATCAGAAGAGGAATAGAAATTTTAGACAATTATTTATAATATGA
>QMCE01001826.1_pt1 | contig 13753 bp, 12 predicted proteins | sample 1821851 | NCBI WGS metagenome assembly QMCE01 (sample SAMN09453174, study PRJNA476694) | Termite gut metagenome, whole genome shotgun sequencing project. | isolation source: worker | host: Odontotermes sp. | place: South Africa:Pretoria | collected 2016-01-28 | reverse complement strand
TAAAAGAAATTTTCCGAAGCAATATTTTATATCTTATTTTCAAGATTAGGAGTTTTTATGGTATCACCCGTTCTATTATCCGTTATTATTGCCGTAGTTGCAATCGTTGTTATTTTTGTCGCTTATGCTATGACAAAGCGCCGGATTGTTCCGCCTAACTTGGTACATATTGTGCAGCGGGGGAGAACGACTACTTCTTATGGCTCCGGAAAAGAAGGCGGCAATGTTTATTATGAATGGCCGGGATGGTTACCTTTGTTGGGTGTTACGGTTCGCACCTTGCCTGTCAGCAACTTTGATTTGAATTTGGAAGGTTACAATGCTTACGATAAAGACAGACTTCCGTTTATTGTAGATGTAAAATCGTTTTTCCGCATAGAAGATACCAATATCGCCGCTTCGAAAGTTGAAAATTTTGATGAACTGAAAGAACATTTGAGCGGTATCGTTCAAGGCGCTGTTCGTTCCATACTTGCAAAATCGGATTTGGAAACCATTATGTCCGAACGCAGTATTTATGGCAAGGAATTTACCGATGCCGTTGATGAAAACATGAAACAATGGGGCGTTATCCCCGCAAAAAACATTGAACTGATGGATGTTAGAGACGAGGCGAACAGTAATGTGATCGCCAATATCATGGCAAAAAAGAAGTCTGAAATTGAAAAAGAATCTCGCGTTGTGGTGGCTGAAAATAATCAGAAAGCTTCTCAGGCCGAAATCGAAGCGCAGCAAATTGTGGAAGTTCGCAAAGCGGAGGCAAAGCAGATTGTGGGGACTCGTACCGCAGAATCGGATAAACAGGTCGGCATCGCAAATGAAAGGAGCCGGCAGGAAGTTCAAGATGAAATGAAAGTGACAAAAACCAAAGAAATGGCGGTTTTGGAAGTGGCTACCGTTCGAAAGGCCGAAATTGAGAAACAGGCGATTGTGGTAGAAGCGGATGCTAAAAAACAGGCCCAAATTGTAAAATCCGAGGGTGATTTTAAAGCATCTCAAAATGATGCGGAAGCCATTAAGGTGAAAGGTTATGCGAATGCTGATGTTGTGAAAGCGAGTAAGGAAGCGGAAGCAAAGGGTATCGAAGTTACCGGTTTGGCTAAAGCGGAAACGGAAAAGGCAATTCAGCTTGCCTCTGTAACCGCCCAAAAGGAACTCGCTTCCGCAATCGGTGAAAATCAGGGTTATCAGCAGTATTTGATAACGATTAAGCAGGTGGAAGCTCAACAGGCTATTGGTATTGAGCAGGCTAAAAATATAGGTCACGCCGATATTAAGATTATTGCGAATGCCGATAATATCGCCGATGGTTTGAATAAAGCCGGAACTTTGCTGACTTCAAAAACCGGCCAGGGTTTGGCGAGCGTATTGGAAGGCCTTTCTCAAACGGAAATCGGCAAATCACTTGCGGAAAAATTTATAGATAAAGGTAAAAAGTAAGGTGCAGCGGCTTTGCCGCCTTTATCAAAAAGGTCTGATACCGCCGTTTTTGATCAACCGGTGTTTTAACATTTGTAATTCTTCATCACCTTCGGCAATGTAATCGAATAATTCGAATGTGAGGAGTCCCGATTGCTCGAGTTCGATCAACGTTTTTATAATGATCGCCTTGTTTTTCGATTCTTCTATCGCCGTTGCGGAGGTGGTTCCGTGGGAACTTGGAGAAATGAACCGGGTTCTTCCGTTGGTGAGCATTTGGTGCCGGATTCCTTCCAGTTCTCTGTTGCCTTCGGCGATGTAATCGAATAATGCCGACGTGAGGTGCCCCGATTGCCGGAGTTCCATCAGCGTTTTTATGAGAATTGATTTGTTTTTTGTTTCTTCTGCGGATGATATTGTGGAGGCTCCGAATGAGTTTAGGGCACACAGCATCAGCGTGACGGCAATGAGTTTGAATTTCATGCGGATTCCTCAATTGATGATTCGTAATTAATATAAGAAACAGAAGGCCCCGGGAAATAGCAGCTTTACCGATAAATAAAAAATCTCTTCTTTTATCAACTCGGTGAATGACGAAGGAAAGTAACGCCATATCCCTTGTCCCTTATCCCATTTTATGCTTTATGGTGTGATCGGCTCTTTTTCGTAAACTTCTTTATTTTTTTGATCACTTCGCGCATTTCTATCGGTTTTCCGAGGTGATCGTCCATGCCGCATTCGCGGCACTTTGCAATATCTTCCTTGAAGATATTTGCCGAAAGCGCGATGATCGGTATGGATTGTGCGAAAGGAATACCCATGTTGCGTATCTGCCTCGTGGCTTCGTAGCCATCCATTTCGGGCATTTGGATATCCATCAGAATCATATCGTATTTTTCGGGCGCTTCGCTGAACTTTTGTACCGCTTCGAGACCGTTTTCCGCAATATCGATATTTAAGCCCGAATTTTCAAAAAGGGTGATAAATATTTCAATGTTGATTCCTACATCTTCGACGAGGAGTAAATGCAGCCCCGACAAATCAGGCATGTCATCGCTCTCATGAATGCTTTTATCGTCTTTTACGGGGGCTGCCGCAAATTCGTTGATGGAATCCAGTATCGAAGAGGGGAGCCTCGTTAATAACAGGCGTGATATGCCCGCCAGGCGCAGGGATGAATCCATTTTATTCCAGCCGGTAAAAGAGGTCATGATAATGGCGGCATCTTTATTTTCGGCTTTCAGTATTTTGGCGGTTTCCGGTACGCTCCAATCCGGAAGATGGCGATCCAGGAATATAATGTCGTAAGGTTTTTCCGCTTCCGCGCTCATTCGTGCGGCTTCCGCTCCCGTACCGGCGACATCGGGGTTCATTCCGAAGGAACGGAGAACGGAATCCATATATTCACGGTTTTCCGCTTCGCTTTCTATGATAAGCGTTTTGATTTTTTCCGGGGCGGGATGTTTTATGCTTGCATTTTTTTCAAACGATGGATCGTGTTCCAGCCGGACATCGAAAATAAATGTGGAACCTTTGCCGTAAACGGATTCCGCCCAAATATTTCCATCCATTTTATCAACGATGGTTTTGGAGATGGCAAGCCCGAGGCCCGTACCGCCGTAGCGCCGTGATAAACTGCCGTCTTCTTGTTCAAAAGATTGAAATAAACGGCCGATTTGATTTTCCGTCATTCCGCTTCCGGTGTCGGTCACACTGAAACGCAACAGACTGTCATGGTCGCTGCCTGCAAGTTTTTTTACCGAGAGTTTTACGGAACCGCCGGGAGGGGTGAACTTTACGGCGTTGGATAAAAGATTGCCCACCGCCTGGGAAAGCCGCATTTCGTCTGCGATATAATGGATATCTGTCTCCGAGTGTACGGAGATGAAAAATTCGATCCCTTTCTGTTCCATGGCATCTGCGAAGAGATCACAGATTTTCGAAAGCATTTTCTTGAGATTCATCGACGCCCGGTAAAGTTCGAATTTGCCCGATTCTATTTTGGACATATCCAGAATATTGTCAATGATGCTCAGGAGATGTTGAGAAGAAACTCCGATATTGGCGATACAATATTTTAGTTTTTCGGCATCATTGGTATTTTCTGCAATCTTGACCATCCCCGCGATGGCATTGATCGGAGTGCGTACCTCGTGGGTCATGCGTGCCAGGAAATCGCTCTTGGCTTTGCTCGCTTGCTCGAGGATGGTGAGTTTCCGCAGTTTCTCTTCGGTCTGCTTCAGTTTGGAGATATCCGTGAAACTTTCGAGTAATGCGAGCCGTCCGTTGTAATTGATTTTGACGACCGACTTGATGACAGGCAAAATGCTGCCGTCCGCTTTGATGAATGTGCGTTCCGAACGGTCCACCTCCTGCCCTTCATCCATGATAGGGCAGGTACATCCCCCGGCGGGGCATATAAGTTGATGGCATTTTTTGCCTATGATTTTGGATTTATCCTCGCCGAACATCCTTGCCGTGATCGGATTCACATTGAGGACTTCTCGCGTTTCCGCATCAACGATGGCGATGCCGCATTCTACATGTTCCCAAATGGTTTCAAAGTGATTCGTTTCACTGTAGTTATTACTCGCGTTCATTTTTACTCCAGCGGCACAAAAATTCTCACTGCCCGATAATATTTTTCCATATTCGTAAGGTGTGACAACACGCCCTAATAAAAATAATAAAAATATTGAAAACAGGGTTTCTTAAATTTTCAAATTCTGCTTAATAGTATGTATTAATTCTTTAATGCCGAACGGTTTTCCTATATGGGCATTCATGCCCGCATTCAGGGCACTCTCTATATTTTCCCGGAAAACTTCTGCCGTTATGGCGATAATCGGAACCGTTTTCGCATTTTCCGCAGAACATTCTCGAATCTTTTTAGTTGCCGTGAGCCCGTCCATCACCGGCATTTGCAGGTCCATAAAGATCAAATCGTATTTATCGTGATTTTCTTTAAACTTATCGATCCCTTCCCGGCCGTCGTTTGCAAATTCCACGCAGGCACCCAATTCTTCCAAAATGTTTTGCATAATAATTTGATTGATTTCATTGTCTTCTATGACTAAAAAGGTTCTTCCTTTAAGATCAACCGTTTCTTCTGCGGTTTTTGCGGTTTCGTTCCCGGCAGGTTCGTCTTCTTTGGGGACGATCTTCAGCATGATATTAAATTTAAAGGTACTTCCTTCGTTCACTTTGCTGATCACGGAAATCTCGCCTTTCATCGTTTCCACTAAATATTTGGATATGGAAAGCCCTAGGCCCGTTCCGGCGTATTTCCTCGTCATTCCGCCGTTGTCCTGTTCAAAAGCATGGAATATTCTTGCCTTATCTTCTTCTTTGATTCCGGTTCCCGTATCCTGTACCGCAAATTCCAAATTACAGGTCGTTGCTGTTTTTTCCAGCACGGAAACAGATACAAATATTTTCCCTTTTTCGGGAGTGAACTTCAGGGCGTTTGAAATCAGGTTTGTCAATATTTGTGTCAAACGCATTTTATCGCAATAAACATATTTGGGGATTTCATCGGAAATATCAATGGAAAACTCCAATTTTTTGTTTTTCACCGGCGACATAAACATTTTGTCCAGTTCTTCCATGATTTCATGAAGATCGGTTTTTTCGTTACTTAACTTCATTTTACCGGATTCTATTTTAGACAGATCCAGAATGTCATTGATGATTTTCAGCAAATAATCCGAGGCGTTATCGATGTCGCTTAAATATTCGTTCTTTTTCTTAATGTCTTTCGTTTTTTTCGCCATTCTGCAAAAGCCGGTAATGGCATTCATCGGTGTCCTTATCTCATGGCTCATTCTGGATAAAAACCGGCTTTTAGCCTGATTTGCTTCGTTGCAGGTTTTGGCTTTTTTAGAGAAGATTATTACCAATAATAAACCGGAACCGGCAAAGAAAAGGATCATGAACGAAGACACTAAAATCAGTGTTTGTATATTGCTTACTTTCCGGATAAGGCCTGCATCAGGCATATCAACGCCGGCGGCGGCAATTACCTTGCCGTTTTTATCGAATATGGGAGCATATACCGAAAAAACGCTTTTCCCGTTCTTTGAATGCGCATGAGTATGATGGGATATTTTTCCTTCGAAAAAAGTTTCGGCCAACGGGGAGTCGTCTTCTATGGTTTCGGTTTTATCCAAACCGTAATGGGTTTTGATATTCGGGTCGCTGTCCAGGATATATTGAAGTTTCCCGTTTTGGGTTCTCATGAAATAAACATACTGCAATTCATGTTCTTTGGCGTATTGAGTGAGGCTTTCCGTAATTTTTTTGTATTCCGCCTTTTCCATATCTTTCGGTGATACGAATTCATTTAACTGTTCGATACCGGTTAAATTCCGTACCGATATACATTCGGTTGTTAAACGCTGTATGAGAGATGTTTGCAGAATACCGGTATATTCGTCGATATAATGATTTAAAAACAACGTAATTGCTATAGCAGTGGCGATGCAAATGCCAAAAATAAAGCCGGCGAATCTTTCGATAATACTCTTTCTTGGCATCGGAAGTTCTCTTACATTGATTTTAACTCATTCCAAATGTCTTTCATCAAATTCAGTAATTCAAAATCCAGTGTTCCGTTTTCTTTAATTTTGGTTTCGATTTCAAGCGCCAGTTTGCTTAATCCGACGGCTCCCACATTTGCGGCGGTACCTTTAATCGAGTGTATAGCAAGCCTCGCCGCTCCCGTATCGGATGCGTTAAAAGCGGCTTCCGCTTTGTCCACGGCATCGCTGTTTAGAAATTTTTTCATCAAATTTCCTACAATAGCTCTATCCAAATGCAGTCTTTCTGCCGCTTCGGCGATATCCACTTTTTTATAGTCTTCATTCATGAGGTGTTTCCTTATTTGTGATACATTTGATGTAATTCCTGATTTAGTGTTGAAAACATTTCCGCAATTTGCGGGTCAAAGTAGGTTCCCGAATCTTTTTTGATGATTTCGAACCCTTCTTCCAGTGTTTTTTCATCTTTATAAACTCTTTTGCTTACGATTGCATCGAAAGAGTCGGCGACACAGACGATTCTTGAAGATATGGGAATTTCGGTCCCTTTTAATCGATCCGGATAACCGGTTCCATCCCATTTTTCATGATGATGTCTGCAAACTTCACTGCATAGCTTTAGCATTCCTTCGTTTTTTCCGATGTAGATTTGCTTTGCAATTTCTTCACCGTATATGGTGTGTTTTTTCATTTCCTCGTATTCTTCGGGGGTGAAATGCCCCGGCTTGAGCAAGATAGAGTCTTTTATTCTGACTTTGCCGATATCATGCAGGGCGGCGGCGTACCCCATATAGGTGAGTTCGGCATTGGAATACTCATCCAGGAGACGGGTCGAATCTTTTAATCGTTGTATAATCAGTTTGGTAATATCCTGCACTCTTTTGACATGTTCGCCGGATTCCGCACTTCGATATTCTACCATATTGGCGAGAATCAATATAACGGACTCCATTATTTGGGTTCTTTCGAAAATGCCTTTTTCTATTTCGGCTTCCAAATAATTTATGTTTTGTTTCAGAGCGATTTGCGCGGCGATTCTTGCCTTAATCACTTCCGTTTTAAAAGGTTTCCTGATATAATCCACGGCCCCCATTTTTATCGAATTCGTTTCCAATTCATCGTCATTGCTTCCCGTGACGAAGATAATGGGAACTTCCAGTTCCTTGAATTCTTCTTTCAATTCCTGGATTACGGTGATGCCGTCTTTATCGGGCATCATCATATCCAGAAGAACGAGAGATAATTCTTTTTCCTGGGCTTTATAAATATCAATCGCTTCTTGACCGTTGGAAGCTTCTACCAGGTTGTAATCGTCTTGCAGTATTTCTTTTAAAATTTCCCGATTGATGAATTCATCATCAACGATTAGAATTTTCTGCTTAAACAAGTTTTACCTCATTTATTTTTGAGTGTCATACTTGAAAACGTTTACTTACCAGTTTTCTGCGAGAATCTCGAAATAAGCTTTCGGATGCAGGCAGGCAGGGCAAAGATCCGGAGCGCTTTCGGCTTCGTGAAGGTAACCGCAATTCAGGCAGCGCCAAGTGACTTTTCCTTCTTTTTTGAATACGCGGCCGGCCATCAAATTGTTGTAAAGATCGCGGTAACGTTTTTCGTGCTGCTTTTCGGCTATGGAAATGCGTTCAAACGCGCAGGCAATGGCCTCGAATCCTTCTTCGCGGGCGATCACGGCAAAATGCGGGTAAAGTTCCGTCCATTCTTCGTTTTCGCCGTCGGCGGCCGCTTTCAGGTTATCGAGCGTGGTGGATGTCATACCGGCGGGGTAGGAACTCGTGATTTCGACCATGCCGCCTTCCAAAAACTTCCAAAAACGTTTGGCGTGTTCCTTTTCCTGATTGGCGGTTTCTTCGAAAATTTGAGAAATTTGAACTAAGCCTTCTTTCTTGGCTGCGCTTGCAAAGTAAGTGTAACGCATCCGCGCTTGCGATTCTCCGGCAAAAGCGGTCAGTAAGTTCTTTTCTGTCTGTGTTCCTTTGATACTCTTGGTCATAGCGTGTTCCTTTGGAAATTAAAGGGAAGGTGGGTTTTCTCGAATAATCTATGTAATTTTTGCAATACGGTAGCAGACTTACCATTATTTTTGCCCAAATTCGGCAATTTGAGGGTCAAAACGGGTATGTTTCTTTGATTTTTACAGAAGAAGTGTTCGTTTGGAAAAAATTATTGGTAGTTTGTAGGCGGCATTGTTTTTCGGAGAGCTTTATGATTGATTTGTTGACGGTTCAGTCGAGTACGGCGTACCCGACTGTGATCACCATGGTTTACACCCTTTTGCTGGCTTTTATTCTGTCTTCGTTGATTGGTTTTACCTACGAAAAGACTTTTTTGGGACTTTCCTATTCCCGGAATTTTGTGCAGGCGCTCGTGTTGAGTTCGATTGTGGCGGCAACGGTGATGCAGGCGATCGGCGATAACGTGGGGCGCGGGCTCGGTATGCTCGGCGCGCTTTCCATTGTGCGGTTCCGGACAAGCTTTAAGGACCCGCGGGATATTATGTTTCTCTTTGCCGCCCTCGGTGCCGGGATCGGCTGCGGCGTGTTTGCCTGGGGCGTTGCTGCCGGCGGGACGGCCGCGTTCTGTCTCGTGGCTGCCATTATCAGCCGCTCCGGGCTCGGGAGTCGAAACTTTTTTGACGGCATGCTCCGCTTTGCCATGCCGAACGAATCGGAGGCGCGGCTTCAGCTGGAAAAAATCCTGCGCGAAAATTTGAAAACCTTTGTTCTCGTAACCATGCGGGAAGTGGATGGCGGCGCGCGCATCGATGTGGCTTATCAAATTCGTTTAAGGCCGAACTTGGGGGCGGCACAGGTACTTAAAAGCCTGTCGCAAATTCAAGGGCTTTCCGGAATTCAGTTTATGATGCAAGATGCTACGACCGAGATGTGATTATGGCGATATTCAGAAATAAATTTCTTTTGGCTTGGGTTTTGGCGGTGGTGGTCATTGTGACTTTCGGTTATTTGTTTCGCGGGCAAACGATTGTTTTTGCCGGCGTGGCGGAAGCCTCGGAAACTGTGGTGAGTGCCCAAACGGCGGTGGAAGTGGTCAAGGTATATGTGACACCGGGGCAGGAAGTGAAAAGCGGCGATACGCTCGTGGAGTTCAGCCGTTCCGACCTTGCTGTCCGGATGAACGAGGTGACGCGCGAACTTGAGATGATTCAGGGGCGCACGCATGTGAATTCCGCTTCGATTGACCAGCGGGTGGCGGAAGTGCAAGCGGATTTGTCCACGCGGAAAAATGCTCTCGTTTTTGAAATTGATCGCCTGAAGAGCGAGTATCAGCACAACCGGGAAATTACTTCCAAATTAAGCAGTTTGCCTAAAGGAACCCCCGTCGATTCCAATAACGCCATGGTTATGCGGATTCGCAATTTGGAACAGGAACTCCGAATGGTGGAAGAAAATGCCCGTTCGCAGATCCGGATTTTGCAGGGGAGCAAGGGCTTGCAGAAAACAAGTAACGCGAGCGAGGCGGATGCACTCCTCCGCGAACTTGAGATGCTGAAAAAAGAACAGGACGAACAGGTGGTTTTGGCTAAAGACGATTGGGTGGTGGGGGCTGTGAACGTGCGGAACGGTGAGCGCGCCTCGAGCTTTTTCCCTCTTTTGACGCTCACGAAAAAAGCGCCGTCTTTGATTCGCGGCTATGTACATGAAACCGTTTACAATCAAATTGAAGTGGGGGCGCGCGTGGAAGTGATTTCCCAAACGGGCGGGCATCACTATCAGGGTGTGGTCACGGGAATGAGCAGCCGGATTGTGGAATTTCCGGTGCGCCTCAGCAAGGTTCCGGAAATCATCATTTACGGGCGTGAGGTGATGATCCGTATTTCGGAGAAAAATGACTTACTTCTCGGAGAAAAAGTTTCCATCACGGAACTTCCCGAATGGAAAAAACTGTTAGGTTCCGAGACTGCGGAGATTCCCGAATGAAGGCTTTGTGGAGTATTCTGTTCTTTGCCGTATTTTCTTTCGGCAACCCGCTCACTTGGGAAATGCTCATCGGTTCCGTGAATCACGACCCGGTATTGAATGCGGCCGAACGCCGCATCGGTGCGGTGAGCCGGGGGGCTTCCACCAAATTGTGGGACGATCTGGAGTTTCGTTACCAGCTCGGCGGCTTTGGCTTTTTGGAACACGATTTTGAACTGCGTCTGAAACCCAATCCGTGGGGGGAAACCCGGGCGACTTCGGAATACTGGAAAGCGATGGCGAATCATCAGAAAGCGCGGAAAGCCGTGGATCGTTCTTATCTTATGTATGAGCGTTATGAACGCGGGCTTCGGTTTGTGATTCAGGAACGCATTCGAAAAATTAATATTGATTTGTTGCAGGTGAATAAAGACCGGATTGAGGTACTTCGCATGAAAAGCGGAACGGAAGGTTTTGATTTGCAGAGTTTGATTGCCGCGCGGGAAAGGGAAGCGGAAATTTCGGCGGAACTCGTGGCAGACAGCAATGCGCTTCGGGATATTGAAATGAAGTTTCGTTCCTGGATTCCGGAGTTCGGTCCGATTCAATTGGACTCGAATTGGCTTCCTTCCGTAGAACAGATCGAAAAATTCCTGAGCGAAGCGACCTCTCCCGATTCCACTTACCCGCAGATTGCACAGGCGAAAAGCAAGTGGAATGCTTCCGAGAAGCGTTATTATCAGGAAAGTGCCACGGATAATGATATGTTTTCGCACATCGGTCTCGGTTACAAGCATGTGATTGCGGAAAAAAAGTACAAGTGGGAATATGTTCCGGGTTCCTATTCCGAGGAAGAATGGGTTTTGACACGCTCGGAAGACGATCGTCGCCTGATTGACAAGTTTTACCTCTCCCTTTCGTTTAAGTTGCCCTGGTTTACCGATAACCGCGATGGCGATATGAGGCGGCAGATTTCCGTTCTGGATGATGAAAGCGATTATCTCGAAGTGCGGCGGGATTTAACGCAAAAAGCATCGCGTATTCGCGAAGAAATGGTGGCGTTGATTGCACAGCGCAATATTCAAAAAGAATTTGTGCAGCAGGTGGATGCCGGGCAGTTATTTCAGGATTTTGCGATGAACGCGGGTTCGGACCCTCTGCTTCTGTTGCGCGCGCGGGAAGTCGCGCTGGAAAGTACGTTGAAACAGGTGCGCCTTGAATATGAAATTTATGCGCGCTTCTTTATCCTCTTGGATTACGCGGGGATTTTTGCCCGGGAAAATTTGCTGAACCATTTGCAAGTAGGGCTCTAAATGGGCGGTGCACGCGGTTTCAGCCTGTTGGAGCGTTTTGAATTGAAGTATCACATTCCAGTGGAATGGGCGGATCGTATCGGAGAGTTGATTGCGCCGTACTGCGAAGAAGATTATTATTCCAAAGTGACGCCCGGCGGCTTTTACTGGATCACGAACCTTTATTTGGATTCCCCCTCCTGGACTTTTTTGGGCTGGCGCAAAGCTAGACTTTTGGACCGGTTTAACATGCGGATTCGCACCTACGGTGAGCATCCCGACCCGAAAGGCGTTTTTCATTTTGAAGTGAAACGGAAAGTTCGAAATGTGTGTTTCAAGAGCCGCGCGACGGTGAGCGGAGAGAGTCCCGGAATCATTTGGGAAAAGCCTCCGGAGAAATGGGTGCTCAAAAAAGAGCGGGACCGCGATTACTTGAAAGAATTTTTGTACAAAACCGAAACATTCCGTGCCAAACCGAGACTTCTCACGCAGTATAAGCGGCGCGCGTGGTTCGGCACTACCGAAGAATACTCCCGGGTGACTATCGATACCGGTATGCGTTTTCGGGAAGAAAACGGGTTGGATTACTCTGTGGATCCGCATTATATGTTTTCAACGGGGCTCCCGCGTTTTTTTGCGCCGGGCTGCGATGCGGTTCTTGAATTGAAATGCCCGAGTTCTCAAGTCCCTTTTTGGATGATCGATTTGATTCGAATCTTGAATTTGAAACAGAGCGGGTTTTCCAAATTCGGGAATGCGGCGGCAGAGTGGCAGCGAATTTATGAAAATCCGCAAAATTTCAGAACGCCGCATTGTGACGGATTTTGAAAGTTTGATATATTAAGCGAGAGGTATTTTATGCAAATAGGAAAATTATTGAAATGGAGTCTGCCGCTTGGGTTGGCCGGTCTTTGCTCTTGTGATTCGGGCAACGGCACGGAAACCAGAGTTTCCGATGTCACCGTCATGGCGTGCTCCGAAATCATGTTTAACGATATCGGCGATCTCGAATTTGTGGAACTTAAAATCGAAAGCGGGCCTGCGATTTTGGATATGGCAAACGATTCGCTCCGCCTGGACGGCGCCATTACTTACACATTCCCGGCGGAACCTCTCGATACCGGAGAATATATTGTAGTCACCAACGATGTGGCGCTTTTTCAGGAACGCTACCCCAATTTTTCCGGCCGCTTGTTCGGACCGTGGGATAATGATCCCGAAAAGGGAACCGTGGGGCGGCTTTCGAACGAAGGCGATGTCATTGAGGTCAAGCTGGAAGGTAAAGGCGATGTGGATTGCCGCTTTGACGGTGCGCCGCCCTGGCCGAGCCTTGCCGACGGAAAAGGGCGCTCGCTCGTTTATATCGGCGGCTTTCCGGGGTCTCCGTATTCCTGGGCGGCCAGTAAGACGGACGGCGGAAATCCGGGAGGCCCCGATCAGTATATTGCGCCGCTTAAGGTGCGCATCAATGAAGTCATGCCTTATCTCCCCGGAGCGCCGGGTTGGATCGAATTTTATAATTCCGGTTCGGAAGCTCAAGATATCAGCGGGTGGAATGTAGTGCGCGAAAGGGATGATGCCGATGATGAAATTTATGAAGTCCCTGCAGGTACGGTAGTTCCGGCTAACGGTTACCTGGTTTCCGATGCGGAAGATTTTCAATATTTTTCTCCGAACGGGGAATCGCTTTACCTCAGAGAAGTGGTGAATGGAAAAGAAACCGGAGCGGAAAGCGGTTTGGAATATCCGGCGACTCCGAATTCTTCGGCCGGTGTGATTACGCTTTCCGACGGTTCGCTGGAGCAGGGTTCGCTCATTGAACCCACGCGTGGCGCTAAAAACAGCAAACCTCTGATGGGGCCTCTTTACTTTAATGAAATTCATTACCATCCGGTGGAAAATACCGGCACGCTTGAATTTATTGAAATTCGGAATCTTGCCGATACTGCCGTGCCGCTTTATGATTTGGAGTTGCGAGCTGCTTGGAATGTGAAAGGAATTGCACTCACGTTTGGTTCGGCGGATGTGGTGCCTGCAAACGGCATGATGCTCCTGATTCAAGACTCGCTTTCCATGGATACGGCGGAATTCAGAACAACTTATAAGATTGCAAACAACATTCCGATTGTGACTTATCCCGGGAAAATTTCCAACCGCGGCGAACTTTTGGTGTTGCAGAAACCTTATTCCAATTGTTCGCCCGATCCTTTGAATCCGGCGGAGATGCAGTGCGCCTATCAATGGTCGGATGCCGTTCTTTATTCGGACCGCGGTGCGTGGCCTACCGATGCCGATGGCCTTGGAAAAAGCCTCAATCGTAAAGACTTTACTTTGTCCGGGCATGAACCCGGCAACTGGGAAGCCCGGACACCCACTCCGGGGAAGTAACTCCGGTTTTTATTGAAGTCTGAAAACCGTAGCGCCCGCGAAAGCGGGTGTTCTTGACAAATATTAAAAATTATTTTAATTTTATTTGATGCGGATCGTTCAAAATAGCATTTGTTTATGCTTTAACAGGTGGTGCAACTTGTTGTTTACCCCCCCTCCTCCCCCCCCCCCCCCCTTCCAC
>QMCE01002933.1_pt1 | contig 13754 bp, 20 predicted proteins | sample 1821851 | NCBI WGS metagenome assembly QMCE01 (sample SAMN09453174, study PRJNA476694) | Termite gut metagenome, whole genome shotgun sequencing project. | isolation source: worker | host: Odontotermes sp. | place: South Africa:Pretoria | collected 2016-01-28 | reverse complement strand
ATGTACCGCGCCGCTTCGTTTTGGACAAACGCATACGCCCCGGAATTGTCGATGGGCATGAAGACGGAAGATGAAGTCCGGGACATCGTTGATGTGGATTTTGTGGATGTTACCGATGTGGTGGAACGGGAAAAGGCCGAAAACGCCAACAAGAAGCCGATGGGCTTTGAAGTGCCGGAACCGAAACCCGAACCGGCGGCACCGACAAACGAGCCGGAACCGGAGCAAAACGCACTTGCACCCGATGCCGCAAGCGAAACGCCGCCCACCGCCGGACAAGATGGTTTGTTTGGCAATAAACCTGCATTTTAGCGATGGAACTGAAGATTCTTGGCAGTAGTTCGGACGGCAATTGCTACGTCTTTGACAACGGGAAAGAGGCGTTGGTCGTGGAGTGTGGCGTATCGTTCAAGGACGTGAAAAAGGCGGTCGATTTCGACATTTCACGCATTGTCGGGTGTCTTGTGTCACACGAACACGGCGACCACGCCCAAGAGGTCGCAAAGTTCGTCAAAGCACGGATTCCGGTGTACATGTCCGGCGGCACGGCGGAATGTCTTGGATTGGATGCCGACCCGCTTGCGAAAGTGATGGAACACGGCGATGTGTGCGAAATCGGCAACTTCACCGTCCAACCGTTCGACACGCAACATGACTGTGAAGAACCGTTCGGATTCTTGATTCACCACCCCGAAATGGGTATGGTGTTGTTTGCAACCGACACTTACTATTTGGCGTATTCATTCCCGCTATTGAACAACATTTTGATTGAATGCAACTATCGGTTGGACATCTTGGAACAAAACATTGCGGCGGGGCGTGTCCCGGCAATCACCCGTGACCGAACCATTAAAAGCCACATGAGTTTCGACACGTGCAAGGAAACGTTGCTTGCCAACGACTTGTCCGCCGTGAACAACATCGTTTTGATGCACCTTTCCGATGGCAATTCACACGCCGTGGAGTTCAAACAAGGCATCCACGAAGCGACCGGAAAGACGGTGCATGTTGCTGACAAGGGTATGGTATTGAAGTTTAACAAAACACCTTTTTAATCACAATTCTAACAATTTTCAAAGATGAAAAAAACATTTTTTATGGTGTATGTCGAGGGACAAAGCACACCGACCATGAAACACGACACCCGCGAAAAAGCGGAAGAAGAAGCAACCCGCTTGTCCAAAAAGCACGGCAAGGATGCGTTTGTCTTGGAATCCGTTGTCACCATCGAACCGGAAGAAATCAACAAGAAAGTCAATTCGTATGGGGCGGCGATGGGGTACCTTGGCTATGACAAAATCGCTTGCATGTGCGGCATTGAGCCGAAACACGAAAAGGCAATGGAAGCCATCTACAAACTGATTGTCATTGCGGAAGCATGGAACAAGGCGGATGGCTTCGTACCGGACTATGACAACCGGAACCAAGAAAAGTGGTTCCCGTGGTTCAAGAAGACCCCTGCGGGCTTCGTTTGCTCGAATACGTCTTACGCGGCTTCGTATACGTATACGGCTGTCGGCTCCCGGCTTTGCTTTAAAACATCGGAACGTGCGCGTCAATTCGGCGAACAATTCGCCGAATTGTGGAACGACTTTTTGTTGTTTCGCTAAAAGTGTATTACTATGACGCACTTGTTTTATGTGTTGGTCGTTTTCTTCATCGCGTTTGAGGTGGTTGTCCTTTTATCGGAAAGGACAATCCACAACGCGGTGGCGGAGTTGCGGCACCAAGAAAAAGAGTACGGCAAAGGGAAAGTCCCCTTTGGGGTGATAAACCCGAAATTGGTGGCATACAGCATCGTTGGTGCATTCTATTGGCTTGCCTGCCTTGTGGGGCTGATGTCATCACAATGGGTCGCATTTGCGGCAATCAGCGTGCTTGCGCTTGTCCCCAAACGATGGCTTTGGTGGCGGTACATCGACACCGTGTTGTCAATCCTCTTGTTATTGTTCATCGTGTTGAACAAGTATCATTTCCACATCGACATTTTCCACCTGATAGTCAAGTAGTATGAAAAACAATGTAATCGAAACAAGGAAAAGCGAAGTCCGCTTTTCGACGAGTGACCCCAAGGAAATGTTTGGGAAATACCTTGCCAAAAGGCTTTTGCGGACGTGGAACGAAGATTTTGTCGATGAAGATACCGGTGAAGTCGTTTCCATCGAACGAAATGAAATCATCGCATCGGTTGGCAAGTTGATTGACAATGATGTGCTTGCCGAAATTCAATTCTTCATGCAGTCCGGCGACATCAAAACGGTCGAGGTCAGCAACCAAAAGCGTGAAGCGACTTTGGTGTGGTACGCTGGTCTTGTGCCTTGGAGTGTGACGGCTCAAATCAACAAGAAAAAGCATCGGTTTCTTTTGTACGCTTCATCCATAAACATGGCACTTGAAATCGCAAAAGACTACATCGAGTTGAATTTTAGCGGTTCATTTCAGTTGTTGCAGGCTAAGGGCTTCAACGATTGTATCATTCTTCGTGACGCGCTCAAAAAAGTTGAAGAAACGGAAGATGAAAGCCAATACGAAACCCCGGTCGAAAAGAAGTTTTATCAAATCGAAATGAGGGTCGAGTACAACGACAGCGACAGGATTTATACGTTCGTGGTGCATACCAAAGATGTCGATTCCGCCATGCTTGTCATCAATAATTGGATTTCAAGCACCCTCAAAGAGCGACACAAAGAGTGTGGCGAAAGTGAAGACAGCTTCGAGTACAAGACATCCCTTGAATCGGCGGTTGTGATTCCGTGCAGTCGAACTATTGAGCGGGATTTTTCGCTTGCCTACAAAAATGAAAGTGAATAACTAACACGAAGCAATCCCCAGTCTTTCGGGGCTGGGGTTGTTTCCCAACATCGCAACAATGAGAGATACTTTCTACTTTTCGCATGACTACAATGCGCGTACCGACCCCAAGTTGCAAAAGGTGCTGATGAAGCACGGTTGCGCGGGGATTGGGGTGTATTGGTGCGTCATCGAGCAAATATATGAGCAAGGGGGGTGTCTTCCACTTTCTGACTGCGAAAGCATTGCATTTGCATTGCGTGTGGATGAAGCGACCATCGAAAGCATTGTGCGGGATTTTGGTTTGTTCGACAATGACGGCGTAAAGTTTTGGTCTGATTCGGTTTACCAACGCTTAAACAAGCGTGCGGAAATATCCGAAAAGCGCAAAAAGGCGGCGTTCGACCGATGGAATAAGACCAAAGATGATGCAAATGAAATGCAAGTGCATGAAAATCCGATGCAAGATTATGCTAATAAAGGAAAGGAAAGGAAAGGAAAGGAAAATAAAGGAAATGTAAATGAATCCAATGAATTGGATTCTTCCGAAAATGAATTTTCGGATGCTCACACTCCCGAACAAGTTGATGGTATAACGGGGAAAGGAAAAGAAAAAAGTTCCGGCAAAAAAGAAAAGATTGATTTCGATGCCGTGGTTGACCTATTCCACACGCATTGTCCGTCTTTCCCGCGCATCATCAAGCTGTCGGATGCCCGAAAGCTGAAAATCAAAACCCGTCTTGTCGAAATGAAGCACGATTTGGGGTTGCTTGAATCGGTCTTCACCACGATGGAAAGTTCCAAGTTCTTGCGTGGTGACAACAAAAACCAATGGCAAGCTACGTTCGATTGGGTTTTCGACAACGAAAAGAATTGGTTGAAAGTGATTGAGGGTAATTACAATGACAAAGCACCCGCCGGGGGCGATTCTAAAAACGTAAATGCGATATGGAAGTGAGAATGGGACAAATACTTGGGCGAATCCAAGAACGGGGCATATTTCAGACTATCACGCGCTCCACAAAGCATTTGCCGGTTGACATGAACGCCGCCTTGCAGATTGTGGATGCCATTGGCAAACACCGGAACCCGCGCTTTGTGATTGATGCCGAAAACCGATTCACGTATGAAAACATGATTCGGTGGATTCATGCCGACCCCGCCATGAAGTGCATCGACCCCGAAACGAAAGAGGTTGTGCCAGGGCGATTGCACGCCGGTATCTACATTGCCGGTAACACGGGTTCGGGCAAGTCGTGGGCGTTGGAAATCATGGCGGCGTATTGCCTTGTGGACAACGTGCAAGTCCGGTTGGGCACACTCCAACGGTGTCTTTATTGGGGCAACGTCCGCACCGACACCATTTGTGATGAATACACCACCGAGGGTTCGATAGAGCGTTACAAGAAGATGCCAATTGTCGGCATTCAAGACCTTGGAGCGGAACCCATCGAATCCATGTTTATGGGCAACCGCACCAATGTCGTTCGGCAAATTCTCGAACACCGGGGCGACCGAACCGACCAAATCACCCTTATCACGTCAAACTTGCCGATGAACCACAAACGGCTGATTGACCGCTACGAAGACCGGGTTTCAAGTCGATTGAACGAAATGTGCAACTACTTTGAAATCAAGGGTATTGACCGCCGTAAAATGTAGATAATCAACGTACAAAATGGAAAACGGTATTATTCAACAAGGGCTTGTTTATCAGAGCCAAAAAGGAACGCCCGTCACCGATTCGCAAAAGGTGGCCAATGCGTTCGGGAAAGAGCATCGAAGTTTGTTGCGGACAATCCGTGACATATTGGGGTCAGCACAAAATTGTGCGCACGCAAATTGGTTCTATGAATCGACCTACACGGACGTTCAAGGGAAATCCCGTCCGATGTTCGTGATGAATCGTGACGGCTTTTCGCTTCTTGCGATGGGTTTGACCGGCGCACGGGCAATGCAATTCAAAGTCGGTTTCATCGAGCAATTCAATCAGATGGAAGCGATTGTCAAAGAGGTTGTCCAACGTCCGGCAGTTCCGCAAACCTTGTCGGAAGCGTTGCGCCTTGCCGCCGACCAAGCGGAACGGATTGAGCAACAAGAACGGCAACTTGAAGAACAACGGCCACGGGTGTTGTTTTCCCAAGCGGTCGAAACCGCCAAAGAATCGGTATTGATTGGCGAACTTGCCAAAATCATTTGCCAAAACGGGGTGGCAATCGGCGAAAAGCGGCTTTTCCAATGGTTGCGGGACAACAACTTCTTGTGTGCGTTCGGTGAACGCTATAACCAACCGACCCAACGGGCGGTCGAAATGGGGTTGTTTGAGATGCGCAAAATCACCGTCAACGTGGGCGACCACACCAAAGTCCGCACCACTACCAAGGTGACGGGCAAGGGGCAAATCTATTTCGTCAACAAATTCTTGTACAATAACCAACAATCAGTCGCCCAATGAAGATTTACATTTCCGGCAGAATCACGGGCTTGCCTTTCAGCGAGGTTGAAGCCAAGTTCCAACAAGCCGAATGGTTGTTGGAAGAATTGGGGCTTGAACCCGTGAACCCCTTGAAGAACGGGTTGACGGTCGAACACCCCTGGAACGAACACATGGTGAAAGACATCGAAATGCTTTTGCCTTGTGAGGGCGTTTTGATGCTTGATAATTGGACGGGATAGACCGGCGCGGGTATCGAGTACGATATAGCCATGCGGATGGGCAAGGACATTTGGTTTGAAACCAACGTGGCGCACAATCACGAAGTGGTGATGGGCATTCAACGCGCCATCCACGAGGTTACGGGCTTGAAGTTCTGTGAATACACCACCGAGAGCCGCAAGCGGGACAAGTTCTTCGCCCGTATGATTTTCGCCTATCATTGCCAACGGAACGACATCGACCCGATGCAATACATTCGCCGTGACCGGACAATGGTGTATCACTATCTGAATCAGTACCACGATGAAATGAAGTTCAACCCGTATTTCAAGAAGATGGCAATGCGTGTCGAAACCAAGTTGAACCCCAAAATCGCCGAACATGTCAGTGCATAAATTCCCGTACCGGTGGACGTTGAAAGATGCCGTCTTCACCAAAGACAAGGGCACGGTGTTTTCGTGCTTTGCGTGCGGTGGCGGCTCCACGATGGGTTACAAACTTGCCGGATTCGATGTGATAGGGTGCAACGAAATCGACCACCGCATGATGTACGCCTATTGTCAGAACCACGACCCGAAATTCCCGTTCCTTGAACCCATACAGGACTTCAAGAACCGAACGGATTTGCCGGATGAATTGTTCGCCCTGGACATCCTTGACGGTTCGCCGCCTTGCTCTACGTTTTCGATGATAGGCTGCCGGAAAGATGCTTGGGGTGTCGAAAAGAGATTCCGAGAGGGGCAAGCAAGCCAAATTCTTGACCGCTTGTTCTTCGACTTCATTGACCTTGCCGAACGCCTGCAACCCAAAGTGGTGGTCGCCGAAAACGTCAAGGGCATGTTGTTCGGTGAAGCCATGCGATACGTGGTTGAAATCCACGGAGCGTTCGACAAGGCGGGTTACTACTGCCAACATTGGTTGTTGGATGCCCAAAACATGGGTGTCCCCCAACATCGGGAACGGGTGTTCTTCGTGTGCTTGCGGAAAGACCTTGCCGCACCGTTCCTGGTTCAGACCAATATGTTTGAGCAACAACCCGCATTGGATTTGACGTTCCGTGAACCGCCCATCCCGTTTTCCGAAATAATGAATCTCGAAGACGGACACACCAACGGGATATTGAAGCGGATATGGTGTGCCACTGATAAGGGCAAGAATCCGATTGGAAAATACTTTTCGTATGTCAAATGTGACGAAAACAAACCATGTCCGACCCTTACGGGTGGCGGCAAGCAAGTGTCGGTCAACACGATGCACCCGATACTTGAACGGTACTTGAACAACAAGGAAATCATTTTGGCTTCGTCATTCCCTACCGACTACAATTTCGGCGGCCAACGCCCCGGATATTTATGTTCGATGTGTGTGCCGCCGGTGATGATTGCCCAAGTAGCAAGCAAGGTACACGAACAATGGCTTTCAAAGATTTAACCACAAGTGTATTACTATGAATCGGAAAGATGTAAAAAAGACCGTTTTGGATGCTTGTTGCGGAAGTCGGATGTTTTGGTTCGACAAGGCGAATCCCAACGTGGTATTCGCCGACAACCGGCACGAAGAACACACCTTGTGCGATGGTCGAAAGTTGGAAATCACACCCGATGTGGTCATGGACTTCACCGACATGCCATTCCCAAACCATTCGTTCAAGTTGGTCGTGTTCGACCCGCCGCACTTGCGCAAGTTGGGCGAAAGTAGTTGGATGGCCAAGAAATACGGCATTTTGCCGCTCGATTGGGAAACCATCATCAAGCGTGGCTTCGATGAATGTATGCGGGTGTTGGAACCGTATGGGGTGCTTGTCTTCAAGTGGAACGAATGCCAAATCCCCGTGCGCAAAATCTTGAAGACCGTGGGTGCGCAACCGCTCATTGGTCATAAGTCGGGCAAATTGTCCCAAACGCATTGGTTGCTGTTCATGAAAATCCCTAACCAATAAAAATCAACTGTATGAAAAAATTTAACGGAAAAGCGATTTACAACCCGGCGGGAAAGGCCGGTGAATACAGCCCTTGGGCGTGTAATTTCTACGTTGGGTGTTCCAACGGCTGTGAGTATTGTTATTGCAAAAAGGGCGTATTGAAGCCCGTGATGGGGCAAGACGCGCCCCAACTCAAAAAGCACTTCCGAAATGAGCATCACGCCATTGAGGTATTGCAAACCGAAATCGCCAAGAACCTTGACGAATTGCGGAAACACGGGTTGTTCTTTTCGTTCACGACCGACCCGATGTTGCCCGAAACACGGACGTTGACCCTGAATGCGATTCAAGTGTGTGTTAACAACGGCATTCCGGTGATAATTCTCACAAAGTGTGCGGAATGGGCGCACAACCATTGCTTTGACCTGATGTTCCCGAATCGTGAAAAAATCGCCGTGGGCTTCACCCTGACCGGGCACGATGAAAAGGAGCGGGGTGCATCGACCAACGCCGAACGCATCATGGCTATGAAGACCCTGCACACTGCCGGTTTCAGGACGTGGGCAAGCATCGAACCGATTGTCGATTTCCAAAGCAGTCTTCAAATGATTATGAGGGCGGCGCACTTTTGCGACCACTTCAAAATCGGGCTTATGTCGGGCAAGAAATATCCGATGAACGTTCTGTATCACTTCATTCGTGACGTGGGCGGGGTGTTGGATGGGCTTCCGCCGACCGTGTATTTCAAAGATAGCATCATGTCGCAAGCCAGGATGAAGCCCGAAGAAATGCCGACAAACACGGTTGACCGTGACCATAATATTTTCCAAGTATAAAACTAAAACGTACAAAGATGAACAGGAATGAATTTTCAAAGAAAGCGCACGTCAACGCAGTCACAAAGGGCTTTTGGCGTGAAAAGATGGGCAATGAACATTGCCTGATGTTGGTGGTGACGGAAATTTCCGAAATGGTGGAAGCCGACCGCTTGGGTAAAAAAGCCGACAAGTTCGGGTTCGACACCGCCATTGCCAACGCCCGTAACGGGGTTGTCCGTGATGATTGGTTCACCTATGCGTTCAATCGGTGCATCAAAAACAGCCTTGAAGACGAACTTGCGGACGTTGCCATTCGGTTGGCAGACCTTGCCGGGGCTTTGGGCGTGGACTTCGATAAGTTGCACCCCTGCCGCTATTACCGGGCGTTCGACCGATTCAGCTTCACCGAAAACGCCTTTGCGTTGGTCAAGGGGTTGAGCCGTGACCGGATTGCCATTGAAAAGCGCATCCAATTCGGGTTGGACTTCATCGAAGCGTGGGCAACGCAACTTGAAATCAACCTTGCGTGGCACGTCGAGCAAAAAATGAGGTACAACGAAGCCCGTGAAGCGATGCACGGCAAAAAGTATTAACCAAATGCAATGCACTTGCATAACAAAAGCATAACAGTATGAGTGTAAAAAAGTGTCAAAAGTGCGGCGAAATCAAGCCGACAAGCGAATTTTACAAGAACGTGGCAACGGTCGATGGCTATCAGTCGTATTGCAAAGAGTGTCAGAGTGCCGCAAGACGGCAAGCATCCAAACCGTTGGTGACGGTCAAGCCAGAAGCCCTTGCGAGGGTGAACAAGCGACTGCCGGAAGACCCCGACAACCCCTTGTCGGTATTCACGCCACGGGAATTGATGCAAGAACTTCACCGGCGCGGGTATGATGGCGAATTGACCATCACAAGCCGTGTCAACATTGCACGGATGTAGCCATTTGTGATTATGGGAAGACGTAGCGATGACGCACACCGTGCTTTGTGCCTAATCGCGGGTAAATGGTTGCGGAAGTCCGGTAAGGTTCACCCCAATTCATGCCCGTGGGTGGCCGTTGAGTTGGTAACGGCATGCCCCGAAAACCCGGACGTGTTCGGGTGGAACTATTGGACAACCGTACTGATTGAGGTGAAAGTGTCCCGCTCCGACTTCTTGGCAGATGCCAAAAAGGAGTTCCGCCAAAACCCCGAACAAGGGTTGGGCGAATTTCGATTCTATTGTTGCCCCGATGGATTGATTGGGGTTGATGAAATTCCCGAAAATTGGGGGCTTCTATACGAAGCGGGGGGCGTTATTCGAGTGATGAAAGAAGCCAAGCGGCAAGTAGCCTGCCACCATTCGGAACGGGCGATTTACGCTTCAATCTTGCGCCGCCAAGACGTGAAGCCGCAACTATTTGATTATCGAAACACAAACACATTGGAGCCATGAAGAAAACGATAAAAGTGACTGAACGCACGGGATTTTGGTGGGGGGTACTGTTTTGGGTTGTGGTGCTTGCGTTTGGCATCCCTCAAATCCTTTGCATGTGGTTAGGAAAGGGATTCACCGTATTGTCAGACATCCAACGCGAATTGCTATATCAAGTTGCGTTTAAGCCAAAATCACCTAACAAGAACGAAGATGAAAAAGCATGACAACATCATTGCCATCGACCCGGATGTGGACAAGTCGGGGGTGGCGTATCTGAAAATGGCGACACGTCAATTGGAAGCGTCAAGCCTGCCATTTCCGGAATTGCTCGAATACTTGCGGCACGCCAAAAAAGTGTCGGAAGAAACGGGCGAAACGGTCATCGTGGTGGTCGAAGCCGGTTGGTTGAACAAGTCGAATTGGCACTTGCGCCAAAGGGACAGCAAGGCGATGTCGGCGGCCAAAGGCAATTCCGCCGGGCGCAACCACGAAACGGGGCGCAAAATCGTTGAGATGTGCAAGTATTACGGACTTGAATGCCTGGAGCATTACCCGTTGCGGAAGTGTTGGAAAGGACATGACGGCAAGATAACCCACGAAGAATTGTCTTCGTTCACCGGGTTGATGGGGCGAACAAGCCAAGACATGCGGGATGCCGCTTTGTTGGCATGGCACTATGCAGGGCTTCCAATCACAATGCGTTGTGGATAAGTAATGCCTATCTTTTTGCGTGAAGCGGTGTATTATTATGATGCACCGCTTTATTTTTGCATTGCAAATGCAAAATATCGGAAAATGAAGCCAATAGACTTTCCGCAATCCACCAAGGTATTGCAAAAACCGTCCGAAATGACAGACAAAGAGTGTTCGCCGCTCCCGGTGTGGAGTGACGGCAGACAATGCGTTTCGTGTTGGAAGCCCACGTTAATCGAGCGTCTGAAAATCATGTTCACCGGCAAAGTGTGGTTGGGCGTGGTGTCGGGAACAACTCAACCGCCCGTCTTTTTGTCGGGCGAATTACCATTCGTAAAACCGCCCATAAAAGCCCGTTTTTGCGCTTTTGTGTCCAATCTGATGGACAACGTTGCCAATGCCGCGAAAAGGGCGTGGCGGGGCTTGAAATCATAAATCCGGCACATCATGGCAAAGATTATCGAAACCAACATCGAACAACTGATTCCCGATGACAAGAACTTCAACAAGGGCACCGAGTACGGGCAACACCTGATTGAAAATTCGATGCGCAAGTTCGGGGCGGGGCGTTCAATCCTTTTGGACAAGAACAACCGAATCATCGCCGGAAACAAAGCCACCGAGAATGCGGGGGCAATCGGCATCGAAGATGTCATCATTGTCGAAACGGACGGGACAAAACTTGTCGCCGTCAAGCGCACCGACATCGACTTGGATTCCGCCAAAGGGCGGGAACTTGCGTTGGCCGACAATGCCACCGCCAAAGCGAACCTTGCATGGGATGAAGATACCATCACCCAGGTATGCGAACAGTTTGACATCGACCCCGATGATTGGGGGATTCCCGATTTTGCCGCCACCGATGAAGACGAATCGGAAGACGAGGGCAAACAAGTACTTTCGACAAAACTGATTGTCGAGTGCGGCGATGTCACCAAATTATCGCTGTTATTCAGTGAGTTACAGGATAGGGGATTCAAGTGCGAGTTGAAAGAGTAAGGGTGCGAACCTTACAAACCTTATAAAAATCGGGGCATAAATGGCAAAATACGGGAAATCTATCGTGAAAAAGATTGTCGAACTGATAAAGTCCGACACCTTTACTATTGCCGAAATATGCCAACGTGTCGGTATCACCCACACCACTTTTCACGATTGGATGAATGAGCATGAAGAATTTGCCATCGCCGTCCGTGATGCCAAAGAAGCCCGTATGCAGTTCTTCGTGGCGGAAGCCCGAAAAAGCCTTTTGAAGAAGATTCAGGGGTACACGGTGCAAGAAAAACATACCACCCATGTTGATACAGGCAAGAAAGAGATTGACCCCGAAACCGGCAAAAAGAAGTCCATTATCAAAATCAAGGAACAAAAGACGGTGGACAAGCACTTCCAACCCGACACGGCGGCAATCATCTTCACCCTGACCAACGGCGACCCTGAAACGTGGAAGAACAAGCAATCGACCGAGGTGACGGGCAAGGATGGCAAAGAGTTATTCGGGCAAATGTCCGATACTGAATTGGATGCCCGTATTGCGGAACTCGAACGGAAACTTGACAAGTAGAGCGATGATGACACGCAAGGAAAAAGGGTTGTATATGAGGGCGTTGCAAGAACGTTTGGTGCGTGAAAGCCGGACGGACTTGTTGCGCTTTACCCTTTCCACCATGCCGACATTCGTTCCCGCCGACTTCCACCGGCGATATTATTCCGTTCTGACTGACTTTGCCCACGGGAACATCAAGAAACTGATGGTATTCATGCCCCCGCAACATGGCAAAAGCGAGGGTTCGACAAGGCGGCTCCCGGCATTCATCGTTGGGCAACGCCCCGATACCAAGGTGGCGATTGTGTCCTACAATGCGCCCAAAGCGCGGAAATTCAACCGTGAAATCCAACGTATCATTGACGCACCCGAATATGCCGACATATTCCCGCAAACGACCCTGAATGCAAGCAACATTACCACCGTTGCGGGGGCATGGTTGCGCAACGCCGATGAATGTGAAATTGTCGGGTTCCGGGGCGGGTTCAAGACCGTGGGTGTGGGCGGTGCCTTGACGGGCGACCCCGTGGACATTCTGATAATGGATGACATCTACAAGGATGCCAAAACAGCCTGGTCGCCGGTGGTGCGTGAAGCGGTGTCAGATTGGTATGACACCGTTGCTGAAACCCGCTTACACAATGGCAGTCAGCAACTAATCGTGTTCACACGTTGGCATGAAGATGATTTGGCGGGGACGCTATTGCGGCAACAAGGCATTTACGACCCCATCGAGAACCACAACGGGTGGGTTGTCGTGATATATCGAGCCATCAAAGAGGGTGCGCCGACCGAATACGACCCCCGGAATGAGGGTGAAGCCCTTTGGCCTGACCGTCATGCGCTCGAAAAGCTGAAAGCCACCCGCGCCCGTAACCCTCATGTGTTCGATTCGCTTTACCAACAAGACCCCAAGCCAAGCGAGGGGCTTATGTACGAAAGCGGCTTTGTCGAATACGGCATCAAACCCGCCACCGAATACAGCATCCGCAAGGCGTATGTGGATAGTGCCGACACGGGCGCGGACTACTTGTGTGCCATCATATACGATGAAACCGAGGTGGGTAACTACATCGTGGATGTGATGTACACCCAAAAGCCGATGGAATACACCGAACCGGCACTTGCTCGAATGCTGACCAAACACACGGTGCAAGAATGCACGGTCGAATCGAACGGCGGCGGTCGGTCGTTTCAACGTGCCGTGGAAAAGCAATGCCGGTTGATGGAAAACGCCAAAACCAAATTCAAGTGGTTCCACCAAACGGACAACAAAGCCATCCGCATATACGCCAATTCCGCCGCCGTGCAGAACCTCACTTTCATGCCGCAAGGGTGGAAGAAGATGTTCCCGGAGTTCGCCACGGCCATTGGCGGCTATTTGAAGATTGGCAAGAACGAACACGATGATGCCCCCGATGCCCTGACCGGCACGGTCGAGAAACGGAAGAAACGCGCCAAACAAGATGTTGCGGGGCTTTTTGGCTACTAATGTGAGTTACTATAATACGAAATATTATGACCATAGAACAGATTTTCAGCTTGGGGACGGTCGGTGAAATGATTGCCGAATTGAAGACACGGCGATACACACCCACCCCGGACGTGGCAAGTGCCAAGAAAGCACTTGACCCGGACGAACACGATGTCAACGACAAGATATTGCGCCCCGACAAGCGCGTGAAAGTGGATGCCGACAACGAAGCCAATTCAGCGCAAAAGGTCATCGAGGTCGGCGGTGAAGCGACCAACTATAAGATTGAAAAGGTCGCCCGTATTCGATTGGCTATACAAAAGCTGATTATCAAACGGGCGGTCGCTTTCCTATTCGGCAATCCCCCTGCCTACAATTCCAACCCCATAGGGGCGAACCAAGAATTGATTGCCAAAGCCATGAAGCGCATTTTGTATGA
>QMCE01001392.1_pt1 | contig 13759 bp, 13 predicted proteins | sample 1821851 | NCBI WGS metagenome assembly QMCE01 (sample SAMN09453174, study PRJNA476694) | Termite gut metagenome, whole genome shotgun sequencing project. | isolation source: worker | host: Odontotermes sp. | place: South Africa:Pretoria | collected 2016-01-28 | reverse complement strand
TCTTAATGTCTTGAGAACCATAAAGATACACATAAATATCACACTAAACAACTGTCAGCCAGTATTTTATCTTAAACTTTTTTGTACAGACTCTAAGATTATGTCGGAATCATTACGCCCCGGGAAAAAAGAACAAGTGCCGAACCGATAGTAAATATCCATCCGACACCTGTCCTCACAAATAACCCCCTATTATACAGCGCGTATCATGCTGTATTCTTTTGAGATCCGCTCTGCCTGCCGCAAAAGCGGAACCTGTCGGGGAAAACACCGAATTTAGAGATATTCCCCGGCAGACCGTGAACGGATCACCGATCGGTCTGTCAACTTTCCTTTTCGCAGCGGACGTTGCAGCCGTAGCTTCTGAAAATAGAGCTGGTAGGTCCGCCCATTCCCGTCGACTCGACAAACTCGATAGCCCTGCCGCCGAAACCTCCGGGCCAGTCGAGCCACACAGCCGACCCCATGGTGACCTGATGCCAAAGACCGCCATTTATGCCGTCGGCATTTATAATACCGCTGAACGGGAAATAACCGCACTCTCCGAAGTCCATACCCTCCGCTACGCCGATCGTACCGCCCTTTTCACCGAGCGCAACGGCGATCTCCGGACTGTGGGCTACCCTCCAGCCGGCGGGACACGGGTCGAACACGCTTTTAGCCCCCTGTGTGCCGGAGGTGCTGCCGCCCCAGAGGTCGGCCTTGAGCGTTCCGGGATTCAGCATGGTGGAATTCGACGTCCAGAACACGTAATACGTCGGGCCGAGACCCTTGATGTACTTCGAAGGATTGTTGGTCGCATAGGCGATGCCGTCGATCTCGTCGCTGAACGGAGGTATACCGATACTTATGCCCGTTCCGTTTTCACCGACGGTGAGAAGTTCGCCCGCACCGTTCCATATCTCACGGTAGTCCGACAATTCTATCCACGTCCCCTGACGCGAGCCGTCGCTGCCCGGGAACGGGTCCTTGCGTCCCCACTGATACGCCAGGCCGAAAGAATCCCTGTCGCCAGGAGTTTTGTTGAGAGCGCCGATATTCCTGTCCATAAGGGTATAACCGCCTACGACATTCTGCCCGGCGGCCGCGGAGGGATCGTACCCTGTCACCCATATATGCCAACTCCATATGATCGTTCCGTCGGCCATAAGCGCGACGACGGCATTGCCCTCGGCGCTTCCGGCCTTTACCGAAATACCCGCGTCGATACCTCCGGAGGCATTATGCATGGCAACGGAGCTGATGGCGGACGCATTGGAGAATCCGCCCGGAGTATCCATCCATAGAAGTTCGCAGGTGAGCTTCACACCGTCCGCGACGGGCTCGCCTATATAGCCTGCCCAGGCATTGTAAGCCTGCTTTACAGGGAATGTTATCCTGCCGCCAGGTTCGAGGATGTACGAGTTGGCAAGATCGGTAACAATATTTTGCTCGATCTCGATAACGGCATTGCCGTTATCCACGGCCTCCTGAACATTTACCTCTATCGTGTTGAGTTTGCCTGCAACGAGCGAGGCGGCGACGTCGACATCTATTGTAGCCGTAAATATCGCGCCTGTAATGTCGACGGTCACATTCGAGTTACCTGCCGAAAGGTCGGCGCCGGGATTGACGGCAAAACAGAGTTCCATGACATTGTCAATAACGGCTCCGCCCTCATAGTTGAAAGTCACTTCTCCGGAATCGAAATCCGACATGGCGCCCGTAAGCATATTATAGGTCGCATTACCCGAAATACCGAAAGCCGAGCCGAACACCACACTTTCCAGTTCTTCACCGTTTATGACGGAGCCCGACGCATCTATCACGAGCTTCACGAATAAAAGGGGGCTCGTGAACTCCATAGCCATATTTTCAGCTATCTTATCGGAGGATGCGGAAGCGGTCATGAAAGCCCCCGCGAACGGATCCTCCGCCGAAGGCGACAGAAGCGTGGGTATATTTACCTTTACGGAAGCCTTGTCGCTATTGCCTGCGTTGTAGGGATAGACCGCGAAGAACTTATGGCCTGCCGCGTCGTTGTTCCAGACCGGTTTCGACGACGACGTGAAAGAACCTTCCGCTTTGCCCGCATCCGCGGCGGCCAGCAGGAATTCGGCATTGACAAGTTTTCCTTCATCGTACCCTTCCGGTTCATAGAATATACTTATACGGTCTCCTTCATTCCATACGAATCGAAGTATTTCCGGATCGGCCGCAGCTTCTGCGGGCACGGAGTGTTTACCCGTCACCACTATCTCCTTTTTCTCAGGATCGACCGGCGGATCGGGAGGCTCCACAGGGTCGACCGGATCTTTTTTACATGAACCTGCCAGCAACAGCATACTTAAAGCCGAAACTGCCCACATTGTTTTCGACAAGAATTTCATACTCGTTAATTTTAGTTATTAATGATGGTTTTAACAAAACTATACAGTGTAAACCCTAAAAGTGTCCGTTTTCGCGAATCCTGACAAAAAAATGAGCACATATACTGACAATCAGTCCATTAAATTTTAAGTGTATTTTTTACCATTAAAAAAATTCGTATATTCGCATCTTAAACCCCCTTTAAGATGGACAAAGACACTATTTCTATCGACGTCGATACAATGCGTCGCAATGCGAATAAATATTTCATTGAGGGCAGGAGTTGCGCACAGATCACACTGCTCGGCATTTGCTCGGTAGTCGGATCGCCCATGACAGAAGAGGAAATCATTGCAATTACCGCCGGGCTGACCGGAGGATTGGGAAATACTTACGACGAGGGAACCTGCGGGGCGCTCACGTCCGGTGTTATGTTTATCGGTATGCATTACGGCAAGAGCATCCGGACGATAGATATGTCACGGGAGCTCTATCTCTACTTTAAGGAGGTCTACGGCTCTCCTCAATGCGCCAAGGTCATCGAAAAGGTAAGAGGGCACGAATGCGTGGGATGCTGCATTACGGTCATCGACAAGATCGCGGACTTAATGGAAAAAGAGAACTCGGCCGTGACGGAAATATCTAAAGCGTGATCTTAGACAGACTCTAAATTCTGAAGATGTCGAAAGATACGAATTGCAATAGTCATCAAAAATATAGACAAAATAATAGAATCAGATTTAGTTTTAACTGAGAGAGCTGTAATCGAAAGGTTGAAGAGCGAATTTAAATTAAATTAGATCCAGACTGAGTTAAATTCATGAGAAATAATCCCTTTTTCATTTTCAATTAGAGGTTGTTAAGAGAAATGATGACACAAGCTACGCTACGTTAAACCTTGCGCCCATAAAACGCGGACAGGCAATGATGCCTGTCCGCGTTTTTATGGTAACGGGTTTAAAGAAAGGCCGACATTAGAGCCAATCGAGCCCGCATTAAGAGTCTGTTTTGAATTTTCGGCCGCAGCTATTTAACCTGAGTTCGGGATAAGCGCAGCTTATTACGGACTCAGACCTGTTCTGGAGCGGCCGTAGGCTGTGACTACTCCCTCCCCTACGGTTAGGGGGGCTGGGGAGGGGTGATCGAACACCTTGGCGGCTTTTAAAAGCCGCTAACGTGGGTTCGGAATAAAAAAACTATTAACAATGGCCTGCAAAACAAGAAAATATGTGGTTTTTATTATCCCGAACTCACGTTATTTAACTTCGGCTGAAAATTCAAAACAACCTCTAATTATCCTTGACAATTACGCGAAGCACCTCGTTTATCACTTTCTCGTTGCTCTCAGTAACACGTTTGTTGTTCTCCGCAAGAACCCTGTTGCTCTCGGCTATGGTTTCCATGGCCCTGGCAAGACGATTGTGCGACTCTATTAGCGGATCGTTGGCACGGTAAGCCGCTACCGTGTCGCTCGCCTTTCCCGCGCGCGGAATATATCTCCCGTACTCGACAGCCGTCCTTTCGCCTTTGCCTGTCGACAGCCAGTCATAGCTTACCTTGAAGTAATCGGCAAGCAAACTGAGGTTGTTGATGTTGAGTTTCGTGGTGTTCTTATTCAATATCCTGCTCAAAGTGGCCTGGGAAATGCCTGTCATTTTGGCTACTTCATACGGAGTTACTCCCTTCTCCCCTATCAGCTCCCTGAGCCTCGACGATATCGTACCGGATTCCATAATTTTAGAAATAAAAAATTATTTTGAAAAAATATTGCTATTTACTTGCATTATATGTGCTGTTTATATATCTTTGCGTAAATGGCTCGGCCGAACCTTTCCAAAGATAGTGAAAGCCGAGCGCAGAGCCAAATTTATTTGAGCTCTGCCGAGGCGCATCCTGTCTAAATCAAGCGTAGCGCAGATAAAGATAGCTAAAAGTATCGAATGATCGTCATTATTTTATTGAATTTTTTAGCACTTATGAAAACTCTCGACAGTAAGACGGCAAAAATCATACAAGCAATCCTTGCCGCAGGGAAAAAGGTGATAGATAATTCACAGGGAACGTATATGCCGGTCATGGTGTCGACGGGTCGCTGGCGAAAAGGTTTCCGTACCGTATCGCTGTCTCAAAAAAATATGCGCGGCGACGGATCCGTGTATCTGACCACGGTGCTGTTCCTCCACGATAAAACGGCGGAAAAGTATATTCCGTTCGGCTACCGGAACGAACTGTCGGGGATAGAGACATACAGCATCGCCATAAACGAAGGAGTTCCGACCCTCCTCGACGGGGGGTTACAGGAAGACCATACGGCTTTCGCCTCGATGTGGCTGCGCGACATAAACATAAAACATTGCCTGGGGCAGTGAGAACTGCAACCGACTTCAAATACGGTGGATTTATGCGTAATAATCCAATATTAATAAACCTAATGTGAATCGGCGCAGTGTTGTTCTTGTAAATCTTGTCTTTCCGACAAATAACGTTCATCTTTATTTTCATTGTTTTACGCTATTTGCAGAATCGCAAAACCAATCCATTTACTTGTTCTCAAAGGTAAACATAGGAGTAAACATTACACCTAAAAACACTCCATTCTCGTCCTAAAACAGCCCCAACAAAAAAATAAGCGACTTATCGAAATGGCAATTCGCTTAAATTCAGAGCTGTTGACGAGGATTAACTGCGCTTCGCTTGTTTTTCCTCTACCGCTGCCGTGGGGGCGCTTTCAAAGGAGTAACAGGATTTCGAAAAGTTGCTTCGCAACTAATGGAAGGACAACAGAAAACCGCCTGAGCTTGCTCAAAGGCGGTTTTCTGTTGTCCTTCCACTGCCTGACGGCAGTTTCGAAATCCGATCATTTCTTCGAGCTGTTGACGAGGATTGAACTCGTGACCTCTTCCTTACCAAGGAAGTGCTCTACCACTGAGCTACAACAGCATTTCCGTTCGCCCGACCTGGCGCCCCGACTAAATTGGCATCCGGTCTAAAGCGGGACAAAAATAGATATGTTTTTTTAATTTTGCAACTATCCTGCCCTCTTCCCAATAATAATCAGTAAGAATATTACTATCTTTGGCGTCGAATTGGGAAATCCGACGCAATTATGGATAACAGGATCAAAAAACTGAAGAACATAGTAACACTGCTGGTCGTCATATTCGTCCTCGGGCTGGGGATGCTCGTGATGATGATACCGGCGCACAATTTTTTCACCATATCCGTGATTGTCGTGCAGGCCGTCGTAATTATTTACTTCGCCGTACTCGCGCGCAGCCTTATCGGCGACAATGCCGACTACGAGCGCGCCGACGAGCAGCGCCGGGAGCGCGAGAAACAACAGTCGAAACAATCCAAATAATCAATACCTCCATATGAAAAGAATTTTGATCGTAGGCGCCGGAGGCCAGATAGGTTCCGAGCTGACCTTAAGGCTCAGGGCTGTGTACGGCAATGACAATGTAGTGGCTACCGATTTGAGGGACAGCAAGTCCCTTGCCCATGACGGGCCGTTCGAAGTACTCGATGCTCTCGACCGCGAAGCATTCGCGCAAATCGTCGAAAAGTACAGGATAGACACCATTTACAATCTCGTGGCGCTTCTCTCGGCCGTGGGCGAAAGGGATCCGCAGCTTGCATGGCACATCAACATGACCGCCCTGATGAATTCGCTCGAAATAGCGCGCCAATACAAGTGCGCCGTCTTCACGCCGAGTTCCATCGGTGCGTTCGGCCCCAATTCGCTGAAGGACAAGACTCCGCAGGATACGGTCATGCAACCCACCACGGTTTACGGGATATGCAAGGTGACGGGCGAACTGCTGAGCAATTACTACAATCTCAAATACGGGGTCGACGCCCGCAGCGTCAGATTCCCCGGCCTCATATCGAATCTTACCCTGCCGGGCGGCGGGACCACCGACTACGCGGTAGAAATATACTACGAAGCGGTGAAGAAGGGTTCATACGTGTGCCCCATCCCGGCCGATGCATATATGGATATGATGTATATGCCCGACGCACTCGATGCGTGCATAAACCTCATGGAGGCCGACCCCTCCAAGCTAATACACCGCAACAGCTTCAACGTGACGGCCATGAGCTTCACCCCCGAAATGCTCGCGGCCGAGATCAGAAAACACATTCCGGGCTTCGTTATGACCTACGACGTCGATCCCGTCAAGGCGGGCATAGCGGCAAGCTGGCCTGACAGTCTCGACGACAGTTGCGCGCGCGCCGAATGGGGCTGGAACCCGAAGTGGGATATGGCCGCCATGACCGCGGATATGCTCGATGTGATAGGCGGCAAGCACAAGCAAGGACTTCTTTAGATCACAAAAAACAAGGCGTGCACAGGCGCGCCTTTATTGTAAAACCATAAATAACGTGAGTTCGATGGATATGAAACCCACACTTTTCATCCTTGCGGCGGGAATGGGCTCGCGCTACGGCGGACTGAAGCAACTCGACGGCATAGGCCCCGGTGGAGAGACCATCATGGACTACTCGGTTTACGATGCCCTGAGAGCGGGTTTCGGCAAGGTCGTTTTCGTTATCGGGAAGCACTTCGAGCAGGATTTCCGCGATAAGATACTAAGCAAATATCAGGGACACGCGGCAGTGGAGCTTGTGTTCCAGTCCATAGACTCCCTTCCCGAAGGGTTCACCGCCCCGGCCGGCCGGGAGAAGCCGTGGGGCACGAACCACGCCGTACTGATGGGCAAGGATGCCATAAGGGAACCTTTCGCGGTTATCAACGCCGACGACTTTTACGGCCGCGACAGTTTCCGGGTGCTTGCGGAGTGGCTTCGCGGCAGGCATACCGAAGGCGAATACTGCATGGTGGGCTTCCGCGTAGGCAACACCCTTTCGGAAAGCGGCTCCGTTTCGCGGGGTGTGTGCAGCACCGACGGCACGGGATTCCTCACGGGAGTGACCGAGCGCACCGACATAAGGCGCTCCGGCGGCAGGATAACATTCACAGACTGTGGCGGCGAGAGACGGACATTGACCGACGACACACCCGTATCCATGAATATGTGGGGGCTGACACCCGATTATTTCGAATATTCCGGGGAGATGTTCTCCGACTTTCTGCGCAGGAACATCGACGATCCCAAGGCAGAATACTACATCCCCTTTGCCGTGAACGAACTCGTCACGAGCGGCCGCGCTACTGTAAAGGTTCTCGACACCGGCTCCCAATGGTTCGGTGTGACCTATGCCGCCGACCGCCCCCAGGTAGCCGCCAAGATCGCCGCCCTCGTAGAGGCCGGCGAATACCCGGCTAAGCTGTGGAAGTAAGAGATTGGGATTGATACTAAAACAAATAACCCGCCTTTTCAAGCGGGTTATTTGTTTTAGTATCAATCTAATCGTCAACTGTCAATTACTCTGCGACGACTACATTGGCATTTAAAAGGTAACCTTCCTCGGTTGCATTAGCCAGGTTCCTGTCCCAAAACGATCTCATATCTTCGCGCATGGTGAGTGTCAGCGTCAGAGGGGTCGTCCCGTCGGTAGTCTGATTGCCGCAATAAGCGTGGTATATTCCAAGTTCGGGCTTCATAATCGTGATATCCACCTGCGATATACGGTTGTTGTAGCATCTCAAATTATAGAGGTTGATGTTTTGCGACAGGTCGAGCGAGGTGATCTTGTTGTTTTGGCAGTAGAAAAATCTGAGCAAGGGATTCTTCGACAAGTCGATCTCGGTCAGCAGATTGTCCTGAACTTGCAGGTCGGTGAGCTTCTCGTTTTTCGACACATCGAGCGAGGTGATTTTGTTGTTCATAAGTTCCAGCCAGATGATTTCCGGATTGTTAGACAAGTTTATAGTTGTCAAGTTGTTGCCTATTACACCTATATCCATGAGCTTCTCGTTTTTCGACACATCGACCGAGGTCAGTCCGGTGCGGCTGCAATAGAGTTCCAACAGTTCGAGGTTGTTCGACACGTCGATCGAGCCAAGGGCGTTGTCGCTGCAAAACAGGTATTGGAGCGCACCGTTATTCGACAGATCGAGCGAGGTCAACCTGTTGATGCTGCACATCAGCGTTGTCAGATTGGGGAATTTCGAGACATCGAGCGTAGTCAGCAGGTTTTGATTGACATCCAGCGTGGTGATTATATCCGATGCAGGTATGGTTATGGAGGTCAACTTGTTTTGTTGTGTCAGTATGGTAGTGAGTTTCGTGTTTTTCGACAAGTCGAGCGTGGCCAGCGAGTTGATCTGGCAGTTCAACTCGATAAGCTCCGTATTTTTCGACAAGTCGAGCGAAGTGAGCGGAGAATTTGAAACACTTTGCATACCGCAATTCAGGTTGGTCAGATTCCTGAAATACTCTACCCCCTCCATTGAAGCGATACGGCGAAACTGCACATTCATGGTAGTTACCTCAAGGGCTTCCGCAATAGAGAGTTTCCCGTCATTGTCGGTGTCGTACTGTTTGCAATGGTTGTTGAAATTAGTGTCGGGAATCTTCGTGAGTACGTCGATATCTTCGATAAGTTCAGCCTTGATCTCCACATCGGCGGCGGGCATGGTGAATGTAGTGGAACCCGCCGACGCATCGCCTAATGTAACCCCACCGGTTTCGGCAACCCATTTAAAGAACAGCCAGCCTTCGGCGGGTGTGGCGGTAAGCGTAACCGTTGCGCCTGCCTCGGCTTCGGTGACGGGCGAGCCGTCGACAGTTGCCGCGGCAGTGCCTTCACCGTCGCAGGTCAGCGTAATGGTATATTTCGTATTCGGGTCTTCAACAGGTTTGAACTCCGCTTTGATCTCGACACTTACGGCTGGCATGGTGAATGTCGCAGGCGACGTTGCCGCATCGCTGAATGTAACGCCGTCTGTCTCGGTACTCCATTTATCAAATATATAGCCCTCCCCGGGAGTGGCCGTAAGCGTCACCGTTGCACCCTCTTCGGCTTCGGTAACCGGCACAGCGTCGATAGTAGCCGCGGCACTGCCGTTGCCGTCATCGGTAAGGACGATGGAATATTTTTCGCCGGGGTTGACCTGAAGTTTGAACTCCGCTTTGATAGCGACATTAGCGGCGGGCATGGTGAATGTCGTGGAAGCCGCCGACGCATCTCTGAATGTAACGCCGCCGCTTTCGGCCGTCCATTTGTCGAATATGTAGCCGTCATCAGGAGTGGCGGTAAGCGTTACCGCTATGCCCTCTTCGGCTTCGGTTATGGCCGTGCCGCCGATAGTTGCCTCGGCGGTACCGTTGCCGTCGTCGGCAACTGTGATGGTATAGACTGTCGGTTGCGGGTCGGGGTCGCAAGAACTCAACGCTGCGACGCCGCACATAGCAAGAAACAAGCATACAAATTTGAAAGACTGTTTCATAACGATTGTTTTTTAGTTGAACAAATGTTTTTTCGAAATTAGTTCCATTTGCAAAACTCAACAAATCAGTCTTAAAAAAAGTATAACTACATATATTTCGACCAACAGATAGAAAAATAGAGCGCATTATTTACCCTTCAGCATCCTTCTTTTCAGAATGCTTAAATAGGTAGGCGAGACACCGAGATAGGATGCCATTATTCTGGACGGTACCTGTGCAACCACTTCGGGACGGTTTTTGAGCATCCACAAATAGCGTTCTTCGGCTTGTCCGGCGATGGTCGTAAGTTTAAATTCATTGAAACACAGCTGGTCTGTCCGGACAGCGAGCAGCCATTTTGCAAATTCGTGCGATATGTCCAGCAACTCTTCGAGCTGTTTTTGAGTCATTTTCAGAACCGTGCTGTCACCGCACGACTCGATTTTGAACACCGCCGGTTTGTGCCAGCAATACGAGTGGTAAGAAATCGTCAATGTTCCCGGCTCGGCAAATCCGTAAGTTTTTTCATCATCGCCGACCATATAGCAAGCCCTGAGTATGCCGCTTCTGTGCAAATAGAGGTTTGTGTCGATCTTGCCATAAGGAATCAGTGCCTCTTTGTTCTTTACGTGGATTTCAGTCATTGTCCCTATGAACCGCTCGAACAATTCGTCCGACATCGGAATTCCTCCCGACTGTTCGTGCATCTGTCTTTTGAGTTCGTCGTTACCCATAACCCCGCCGGTTATTTTTTCAGCGCAGCTATCGCCAGCAGTACCCCCAGCACTACGCCGAGCAGTGCCGCAAAAAGAACCCGCAGGTCGCCCGGAAGAAGGAACGTAATGGTGTGCGCAGGGAACCAGAAGAGCGGTATGGTCTTTTTAAACACGAAACCCCACTGGCGGCGCCAATTCAACCCGGCGAGTATCTCGCCCATACGAAGACGGTGGGTGAAGAATCCATGCAGCGTACCGCCCGTCAGGGTGATATGTGTGTCGGTGACTTTGTGAAGCGTCATGAACACCGGCGCGAAAATAGTGTTCATGGCTACCGATATACTGAAGGCCACCAATACTTTCTCCCACGAAAGAGCCATTCCCATTACGGCCGCGGCGTCTTCCATTCCCAACGATACCATGAATGCCGGAATGCCGCTCGAGAAGATGGTCATGGCCATACTTATGCCCATCCCCAGCACACCCCAGACCAATGCCCTGGGCAGGATACCGAAACCTTTCCTGTTGTAAACGCCCGCCGTGATCCTCAGGCCTATGCACTCCCCGAAAGTGGAGAGTACGGCAAATTTAATGAAACTCATTATCATGCCGTGTTCGGCATTGAACGACCGGTAGAATCCGTAAACGGCGTCGGAGACGAAAAACGGCAGCAAGAGCAACGCGGCACAAATGACTACTACAAGATCTTTCTTTTTCATACGTTTAAAAATAATGCCCCGCAATCGCGGGGTATTTTCGTTCTTGTGATTCGGAGCGGGAGTACCTCCTCGCCTTTTATCCGCACCGGCCTGCGGCCGACAGCGGGACTTCGTCGGTGATGCCGCACCCGCATCACTCTCTCAGCTCGTGATTCCGGCGGGATTCGAACCCACGACCCACAGCTTAGAAGGCTGTTGCTCTATCCAACTGAGCTACGGAACCAAATATGCGTTAAACGGCTGTTTGAGCCCATTTTAACCTATTTCGGAGAGCAAAAGTAATGGTTTTTTGCCATATCTGCAATTTTTCGCCTTTGTAATGATGTTTGCGATATTACCATCGCTGATTATCTGTATGTTTATAACTATCGCACAAGTGCGCCGAAAATGCGGAGGTACAGACTCTAAGAGCCTCTCGATGAAAAAGCGACGATAATCAAACTCATTGCCGCAAGGGGTAAACAGGGAAAGATGAATTATCCCAGCACAAAAATCGGTTGTGCCTGATGGCGGTGCTTCGGAACCGTGAATTCGATGACGATCTACCTTACCCGGATGATGGCCGTTTCGTATTCGTAATTTACAGGGAGGAAGAATCTATCCCGCTTACCGAACAAGAAGCAGTTTCGGAACTGCTCGATAACACGACCGTCATGGTGTATGACAATTCGGATAACGACCCACCCTCTTGTTGCCGGTACCGTAAGGACGACAATTGAGATGGGAGTTGAATCCATCGATCTGAACAAGGCTTAATTGGACATAATGTGCTATATTTGCCGATATGAAGATCGTAAATATCGGGAACCGTGTTCTGAATAACTACCTCGTCGAAATCGACCGGGGGTGGGTGGCTGTGGATACGGGCTATGCCGGCGGGATGCCGCGATTTTTGGCCGGATTGCGAAAGAGCGGCATCGAACCGCAGGAGATAAAATACATATTCCTCACACACGCCCACGATGACCACGCGGGGTATTTGGAAGAGCTGATGCAGGCGACAGGCGCGACCGCTGTTATGGACGGTCTCGCGCCCGAAAGATTACTCGCCGGACACAATCAATGGATCGGCGGCTGTTCCGGGCGGCTTGCCAAATTGTTTGTGTCGGCAATGTCGCTCGCGGGAAAAGGCAAGCACGAGTTTCCGGCGATGGATATTCGCGGGATTGACAATGTAGTGTTGTGGGACGGTCGGCAGCAGTTCTTCAAGGAGCAGGGACTTCCGTTGACAATCGTGTCGTTGCCCGGCCACACCGCCGACCATATCGGCCTCTTGACAGATGACGGAGCGTTGTTTTGCGGCGACGCGGCGATGAACGGCTTTCCGAGCGTGCGGCGCAACATCATCTGGATCGAGGATTTGGCCGATTATCGCCGTTCGTGGGACACGATGATCGAAAGCCCCGCGAAAGAGATTTACCCGTCCCACGGCAAGCCGTTCCCCGCGAGCGACCTTGTGAAATACCGTCGTCATTTGGATAAAATACGAATATACTGATCCTATCATGAAAAAAATCACCGTCACCTCTGTTTTAGATGCTCCGCCCGAGGCGGTGTGGAAAAAGTTGCTCGACCTCGAAACACGCTCTATGAAAACGAGTTATTTAGTGAAGCTACATGAAATAGAAGCAGGTTTATCCGTGTTGGATAATATGTCCTGCGACACCATAGAGGAAGCTAATAATTGTGTAATAAAATACGAGGAATATAAAGATAAAATAATATTGGTTATCAGGCAGTTGATGTATTGCAGCAGTATGTCTGTCACAGATAAGGAGTTGGTGTACAATGAGGCTGTCCGTATAGTGGCCGATCGTATCGGAAGTGCGGATGATGCGCAAAAGTATGGCGAAGTAATGGAGACTTTGCGAAATGAGAATAAATTAACGGAACAACAACTGCGCTTATTCTATGACAGCATTAACACGGGTAGATGGAGATAGTGTGGCATGGAACGAGTTACGCCACACACAAGGATAAACTTATGCCGTGAACAAGGCGCAAACAGGCAAAATGTAATTGAAACATAAACACTTATGACACGGGAAGAACAGCGTAAATGGTCGGATGCGAAGAAGCAACTCGAACAGGCGGAAAAGGTTAGGGCGAAAGAGTACGGATTTCGCCTGAGTCGCGGCTATGTTTACAAGTTCGTTTCCGACTTTGCCTGGTGGGTATGGGCATACGTTAAAAGCGACGTGAAAGATGTAAGTATCCAGATATATGTGAAATACACGCCTTTGGATATGGTGTTCCGGGACGTTTTCGAAATTCCCGAAAATCGCAAACAGCCCAAATCGTTCCACATTACCGGAGCATTCGTGTCGCCGTTTTGCAGGTTGGGCGATGAAACCCACGTTCCTGTCGAAAGCAGCATCGACGACGCATACTGCCGGGCATTGAAAAAGGCGGCGGAGCTTATCGACGGCTATGCTCAAAACCTCGATACGGCGCTTGATTTTAAGCGGTTGGTCGAAAACGATGAGAGCCGGAGATTGAACCTTGTCCTTTTGGAAATTCTCGAAGGGAATTACACCGCAGCCCTCGATATTGTCGAACAGGAACGCAGAGCCGGACGGGACGGAGGTTTTCGCGCCGACGGCGGAGACATATACGATTATGCCGAGCGGTATTGCAA
>QMCE01001276.1_pt1 | contig 13761 bp, 13 predicted proteins | sample 1821851 | NCBI WGS metagenome assembly QMCE01 (sample SAMN09453174, study PRJNA476694) | Termite gut metagenome, whole genome shotgun sequencing project. | isolation source: worker | host: Odontotermes sp. | place: South Africa:Pretoria | collected 2016-01-28 | reverse complement strand
GGCAATATCAATTACGAATGTCGAATTACGTAATTCGTAATTGACTTGTATGCCGGAGGTTACCCCGTAATTCGTAATTGATTTGCCGGGGCACGCCCGTAAGTTTTTTTTAATATATATTTCGCTTGAGGTTTTTTGATGAAAGGTATTGTTCTCGCCGGAGGTTCCGGTTCCCGGCTTTATCCGCTTACGATGGTTACGAGTAAGCAACTTTTGCCTGTGTATGACAAGCCGATGATTTATTATCCGCTTTCCACGCTGATGCTTGCCGGGATTCGCGATATTTTGATTATTTCCACACCTTCGGATTTACCGAATTTTGAGCGGCTTTTGGGGGACGGTTCCCGCATGGGGCTCCGGCTCGAATATCGCGAGCAACCGAATCCGGACGGGCTTGCACAGGCATTTGTGATCGGCGAGAGTTTTATCGGTAATGATTCCTGCGCGATGATTCTCGGGGATAATATTTTCTACGGGAACGGGCTTTCCGCGCTTTTGAAAGAGGCAGTTCGGAATGCGGAGGAACACCGGCGGGCTACCGTGTTCGGTTATTATGTGGAGGATCCGGAACGGTTCGGGGTGGTGGAATTTAATACCTCGGGCGAGGTGATTTCTATTGAGGAAAAGCCGGAATCGCCGAAGTCGAATTATGCCGTGACCGGGATTTATTTTTACGATCCGCGGGTGACGCGGTTTGCCCATGAAATTAAACCTTCGGCGCGCGGGGAACTGGAGATTACGGATTTGAATCGGTGTTTCCTGAATGAAGGTGCGCTGGATGTTAAGCTGCTCGGGCGTGGTTTTGCCTGGCTCGATGCAGGTACGGTGGAGAGCCTTCAGGAGGCTTCGGATTTTGTCTGTGTCATGGAGAAACGTCAGGGAATCAAGATGGCTGCCCTTGAAGAAATCGCTTATGTCAATGGCTGGATTTCGCGGGAGACTCTGGTGAAGACGGCGGCACTCTATGGTAATTCTTCTTACGGCTTGCATCTTAAAAAAGTGGCGGAAGGGAAAATTCGGTATTAGTATGGATACTGTGATTGTAACCGGCGGGGCCGGGTTTATCGGCGGGAATTTTGTGCATTACATGCTTGAAAAGTATGCGGATTACCGTATTGTCTGTGTGGATGCGCTGACTTACGCCGGGAATTTGGAAACGCTCGCTTCGGTTTGGGATCATCCCCGTTTTGGTTTTGAAAAAACGGATATCACCGACCGTGCCTCTGTTTTTAATTTATTGGATCGTGAACGCCCTTCTTTCGTTGTGAACTTTGCGGCGGAGAGTCATGTGGATCGTTCCATTGAAGATCCCGAGATTTTCTTAAAAACCAATGTTTTAGGGACTCAGGTACTTTTGGATGCGTGCCGGAAATATGAGGTGAAGCGTTTTCATCAGGTTTCCACCGACGAAGTTTACGGCGATCTTCCTTTGGACAGGCCCGATTTGCTATTTACCGAAACGACGCCGCTCCATGCATCAAGCCCGTATTCGGCGAGTAAGGCGGCGGCGGATCTTTTGGTACTCTCGTATTTCAGAACGTTCCGGGTGCCGGTGACGATTTCCCGGTGTTCCAATAATTACGGACCTTATCATTTTCCGGAAAAACTGATTCCGCTGATGATTGTGAAGGCGCTTCACGATCAGTCGCTCCCGGTTTACGGCGAGGGCATTAACGTGCGCGACTGGCTTTATGTGAAAGATCACTGCGCGGCGATTGATTTGATTTTGCACCGCGGGAAACTTGGAGATGTTTACAATGTGGGCGGTCATAACGAAGTGCGGAATATCGACATTGTAAAGCGGATTCTTTCGCTTCTCGATAAGCCCGAGTCGCTGATTACTTTTGTCAAGGATCGCGCCGGGCACGATTTGCGCTATGCTATTGACCCTTCCAAAATCCGGCAGGAACTCGGCTGGTTTCCGGAAACGCATTTTGAGGACGGACTTCAAAAAACGGTGCGCTGGTATCTTGAAAACCGTTCATGGTGGGAAAATATATTGAGCGGGAGCTATCGAAATGGGCCGGTTTAAATTTATCGAAACGCCTTTGAAAGACGCGCTGATTGTGGAACCGGCGGTATTCGGCGATCACCGCGGTTATTTCTGCGAGACTTACAGCGAGAGAGATTTTGCGGAAGCCGGAATCCGGGAGAAGTTTGTGCAGGATAACGAATCGTTTTCAAGTCTCGGCGTGCTTCGCGGGCTCCACTTTCAAAAGAAAAATCCGCAGGCAAAACTCGTGCGCGTGACTCACGGCAGCGTTTTTGATGTGGCGGTAGATTTACGGAAGAAAAGCCCGACTTTCGGAAACTGGTTCGGCGTTCTTCTGACAGGCGAAAATCATCGTCAATTTTATATTCCGGAAGGGTTTGCCCACGGGTTTCTCGTGCTTTCCGAAACGGCCGGTTTTGTTTATAAGTGTTCTCGCTTTTATGATGCTTCCGATGAAGGCGGGCTCCTTTGGAATGATCCGGATTTAAATATCCGCTGGCCTCTCGAGACAATTGAACAAACGCGGGTTAGCGAAAAGGATTTAAAAAATCCGAAATGGAGCGAGTCGGATTTCTTTTTTTAACCGGGATGTTCGAAAAAAAACTAAATTACCCCTGATGAAAAATATTTTAGTGCTTTGTACCGGAAATATTTGCCGCAGTCCGACCGGAGAGTATTTACTCCGTAAAGAACTTGGAGAAGATTATACCGTAAAAAGTGCCGGACTCGGCGCACTTGTGGATTTTCCCGCAGACTCGATGGCCGCGGCGGTAGCAGCTAAAAACGGAATCGATTTATCCCCTCACCGGGCTATTCAGGTGACGATGGATATGCTGAAATGGGCGGACCTTGTCCTTGTGATGGAAGCTGGGCAAAAGTCGGAACTTTTGAATAAATATCCCTGGCTTGACGGTAAGGTTTTCCGTTACGGTGAGTCTGAAAAACTGGATGTGCCCGACCCTTACCACCGGCCCGAGAGTGCATTTGTGATGGCATGGAATTTTATCAAAAAATTAACCCCTTACTGGGTGAAAAAAATTAAGGAATCTTGATGGCTCCCGTGAAAGAAGATAAGAACGAACTGAACGAACTGTTTTCGGATATTTTCCGGGAATGGAAGATTGTAGCGGGGTGTATTTTCGTTGCCGGTATTCTCGGCTTATTTACCGCTCTTTGGATTCGCCCGATTTATCAGGTGAATGCACTTCTTCAAGTGGAGTCCAAAGGGAAAGGTAGTGCGGTAATGGGTGATCTGGCCTCTCTTTTTTCGCAGGCCACTCCCGCTGAAACGGAAGTGGAACTCGTGAAGAGCCGCCGTGTGATCGGAACCGCGGTGGAAGCACTTGGGCTTCGAAATGTGGCGAGTCCGGTTGGTTTTTGGGACCGCCTGTTGCACCGGGAAGGGCGGCTTGAGCTTTCCGATTTGGTTCTCCCGCCGAAAAAAGATCCGCAAGAGAAAACCAGGAAAAATTGGATGGTGGTGGCGACCGATTCGCTCACATTTGATTTGCTCGACACGAACGGTGTGAAAGTGCTTTCCGGAAGGGTTGGGGGAACCGCTTCCGCCTTATATATGGGGGATTCGGTTTCTATCGGCGTTTCCCGGATGGATGCGCGCTCAGGGCAGCGTTTTATCGTGGCGAACCGTTTGCGATTGGATGCGATCAATGCTTTTATCAATGCCTTTACCGTAGCGGAAAAAGGAAAGAAAACCGGGATTTTGGAATTCACATACGAGGATTATTATTCGGATAAAGCCGTTAATATTTTGAATGAAGTGGTTAATGCCTATCTTCGTTTAAATGTGGAGAGCCGCAGTGCGGAAGCCGAAAAAACGCTTAATTTTTTGGAAGGGCAACTTCCGGATGTGAAAAATTTACTCGACAGTTCCGAGCGAGTATTGAACGATTACCGCCTTCAGGTCGGTTCTGTGGACGTGACCACCGAAACGCGCATTGTTCTTGAAAATCAAATGCGGATGCAGCAGCAAATTCTCGCACTTCAGCAACAGCGTCAGGAAACCGTCCGGCTTTTCCATCAAGAGCATCCGGCGGTAAAAACGCTGGATAACCGCATCAATGCCTTAAATCAGGAACAGGCTAAGATCGGTTTCCAAATAAAGAAACTTCCTTCCAAGCAGCAGGATGTGTTGCGCCTGATGAGTGAAGTTGAGTTAAACAAACTCATGTATGTAAATCTGATCAATAATATTCAGCGGATGCGTCTTGCCGCGGCGGGAGAAGTGGGTTCCGTGCGCATTGTGGATTATGCCGAAAACGTAACGGTGCCGGTACGCCCTAAAAAGAAAATGATTCTCGCTGTGGCTCTTTTCCTCGGGTTCGTGGCTTCCGTGGGGCTGATTACCCTTAAAAAGAAAATGAAGAGCGGTGTCCGGGATTCCCGGTTGATTGAAAGAGAACTCGGCGTGAGTGTTTATGCAAAAATTCCAAAGGGGATACAACCCGCGGCAAAAACATTGATGCCGCTTGCAGTGACATCTCCGGATGATGTGGCGGTGGAATCCATGAGAACGCTTCGAACTTCTCTTGAATTTATGATGGAAGGTAAAAAGGGGAATGTGATTGCGATCTCCGGACTCATTCCCGGCGTGGGGAAAAGTTTTGTTTCCGTGAATACGGCGGCTCTCTTTGCCGCATCCGGTAAACATGTGCTTTTGATTGATGCGGATCTTCGCAAGGGGCGCCTCCATAAAGAGTTCGGAAAGTCGCGGGAAAATGGCCTTGCCGATCTTTTACTTGGAAAAATTTCCATTGAGGAAGCGGTGCTTTCGGTGGATGTTCCCAATATGTCTTTAATGGTGACGGGGAATGTACAGGGGAGCGCTGCGGAACTTCTCGGTTCTTCGCGCTATGACGAGTTCGTGGAAAAATTGAGAACACTTTACGATGTCATCATTGTCGATACGCCGCCGGTAATGCTTGTGACCGATGCGATGCTCGTGTGCCGTCATGCGGATCAGGCGGTGATGGTTGTGGAATATGACCGTCACTCAATCGGTGCCATTCAGGAAGGGCTTAATTTGTTCACCAAAGGCTCTCCGGAAGCCCTCCATAAGTCCATTGTCATCAACAAGTTTGTCCATAGCCGGAGTGACGGTTACGGCTATAAATACGGAAAGTACGAATAATGGATATTTCTAAAGATCCATCTTCTATGAAATCGGCAATAAAACAATTACGAATTATCAATTACGAATTACGTAATTCGCCATTGACTTGTAATTCCGGAGGTTATCCCGTAATTCGTAATTGCATGCAATGCCGAGGTTTGATTCGTAATTTCGTAATGCTTGTGTCGCCAACTCGCGCTTTTCATTCCTGTTTAGGTGCCCAATGAAATTTTTGATTCCTCTTATTGCTGTTCTCTTCTCCGGTTGTTTTCTCGCGCCTCAGATGCGCATGAACGAGCCTTCCGATACGGCGAGTTACGGTAACGCCACAGTTTATTTGCATAAAATTGATAAAATGACTTCCGGCGATTCGCTCGCTCCTTCGGGGATTTCCGATGTGCAAACTCTTTTGAGCGAAAATGACAGTACGGAGGAGTACCGCATTGGTCCTCTGGATGTGTTGCAGGTGATTGTCTGGGAACATCCGGAGCTCACTTCTCCCATGGGGCAATACCTGCCCGGCGGACAACTTGTTTCCAAAGAAGGTACTTTCTTTTTTCCTTATGCCGGGGAAATCAAAGTCGCCGGTTTAACCACGCGCGAGTTGCGCGATGAACTTACCAAGAGACTTTCCGATAAAATCCTCACGAATCCTCAGGTGGATGTGAAAGTGGTGTCTTACAACAGCTCCAAAGCTTTTGTCGCCGGCGAAGTTTCAAAGCCGGGTTTTGTCGCTTTCGATGAATTTCCTATGACTCTCCCCGAGCTTTTCAGCCGGGTGGGCGGGCTCACGAAAGATGCGAATGCTTCCGAAATATTACTCCGTCGCGGCGAGAATGTTTTTAAAATAAATTATTACGGGGCTTTTGAATCGAATCTCGCCTTGGACCGTTTGCTCCTTCAGCCGGGTGATCAGCTTTGGGTGCCTTCGGCAAAACAGTCCAATGTTTATGTGATGGGCGAAGTTTCACAGCCTTCGGCGATTTCTACCGGTTACGGTCGTTTGTCTTTAATGGAAGCTCTCGCGAAATCCGGCGGACTTGCCGTAACTACGGCTTCTTCGGGCTCCATTTACGTGATTCGCAATACGAGTGAAACGCGGATCGATGTTTTTCATTTGGATGCGGGGAACGCCATGGCCCTTGCTTTTGCCGAGCGTTTTGATTTAAACCCGAGAGATATTGTGTATGTGGATGCATCCGGGCTTGCGACCTGGAACCGTATGATGAGCCAGATTCTCCCATCGGTACAATCCATTTATTACGGTTCTTATATTACCCGCAATGTCCAGCAAATTCTTAATCAATAGGTAGAATATGATTAACTTAATTCTTTGCGGTGGCAGTGGTACGAGGCTTTGGCCGATCAGCCGCGCTTTAATGCCGAAACAGTTTGCCCGTCTTTTTGAAGGAAATTCCCTTTTTCAGAGAACGGTATTGACGAATCGTGTCACCTGCCATTCTCAGTTTGTAGTGAGTAATGCGGAGCAATATTTTCTCGCCAAAGATCAGCTCGAAGATTTGAAAATGGATCATTCCGCGCAGTTTCTGCTCGAACCCGTAGGGCGGAATACGGCGCCGGCGATCGCGCTCGCTTGCCTGAAACTTTCTCCGGATGATGTGGTTCTGGTTTCGCCTTCGGACCATGTCATCAGCAATAAAGAGGCTTACCTCAAGGTATTGGAGCGTGCCCGGAAACTCGCTTCCGAAAATTATCTGGTGACTTTCGGCATCACACCGACGGCTCCGGAAACCGGTTACGGTTATATTGAGGCGGATAAGGAAAATGTGAAGCGCTTTGTGGAAAAACCGGATTTGGAAACAGCCAGGTCTTATTTGAAACAGGGTAATTTTTATTGGAACAGCGGTATTTTCTGTTTTAAGGTCTCCGTATTTTTGGAAGAACTTCAAAAGTATGCGCCGGAGATTTTCAACGCATCGGTTCGCGCTTTGTCGGAAGCGAAGGCGGAAAACAATCTGATCCGGATCCGTCATGATGATATGATGGAAATTCCTTCGGATTCCATAGATTATGCCGTTATGGAGAAGTCGAACCGGGTGAAAGTGATTCCGAGTGACATGGGCTGGTCGGATTTAGGTTCTTTCGATGCGCTTTACAAAGAGTTTCCTCGGGAATCGAACGGAAACAATGTAAATGAAAAGCATTTATCGGTGGATTCCAAAAACTCCCTCGTGATCGGAAATCAGCGATTGATTGCAACGATTGATTTGAACGAGATGCTGATTGTCGATACGCCGGATGCGCTTTTGGTTTCGCCGCTTAAGAGCAGTCAGAAAGTCAAGGAAGTGGTGGAGAGATTGAGAACGATCAATCCCGAACTCATCACCGTTCCGCAAACCGTGAGCCGGCCGTGGGGCACCTATTCGGTGCTCGAATCTTCCGAGCGGTATAAAATGAAACGCATTGTGGTCAAACCGGGCGGAAGGCTCTCACTTCAGAAGCATTTGCACCGCTCGGAACATTGGGTGGTGGTGAGCGGCACCGCCACCGTCACGGTCGGCGATAAAGTCTTTACCGTGCGCCCGAATGAATCCACTTACATTCCTTCGGGTGAAACGCACCGGCTTCAAAATGAAGGAAAACTCCCGCTGGTGATTGTGGAAGTGCAAGTGGGCGAATACACCGGAGAAGATGATATTTTCCGTATGGAAGATGATTATTTAAGGGTGTAATTAGAGCCTGTTTACACCAACTCGTTCTGATGAATTCAGAGCATCAATTAAGTTCGCAGAGGCATGTAATGTCATTGCGAACGCGGAACGCGTGTGGCAATCACACTTGTGTTCATGTCTGAAATTCCCCGGATGGCCGCGAGCTCCGTCCTCGCCATGACGGTGCGCCGCCACTTGGTTCTACTATGCTTCGTTTCATTTTTTGCAGTACCGGGAGTATTGTTGCAAAAATGGACCTTGGCCGGAGTATCTTTATCTACATTCAAAGAATGCAGGATGCGCATCTTCATTTAACGCGGTTGCCGAAAGCTTTGGAAATTGCCGAATGCTTAAAAAATGCGAATAGTTATTCGATGGTTTCAAGTGCTTGCACCTGGGAAGAATGGGGGGCGCTTGAAAAGTTACTTGAGGTCAATTGTGAAAATCTCTTTCCGGCATTCGGCATTCACCCGCAAGAAGCGGTGCGCGATCAAAATTTTGAATCGAAACTGCGCCGCCTGCTCGAAAAATATCCCGGCGCGTATGTGGGAGAATGCGGGTTGGACAGGCGCTTTCCGGGTTATGAAGCCGGTGGGCTTCAGGAAAAAATTTTAGACAGGCAAATTCGCCTCGCGGTAGAGTATAAACGCCCGCTTGTGATTCATGCGGTCGGAGATTACCGCCGGATTTTTGAAATTTTGAGCCGGTATGGTTTTCCCGATTCTGAAATTCCTGTGATGTTTCACCGCTTCGGAGGTGATGCGGAAATTCTTGCGCGAGTAAAAGAATTTCAGGGCGTGGTTTCGATTCACCGGAGTTCCCTGCAAAAGACGAGTTCCCGGAACGCATTAAAAAATGCCGGTAATATTTCTGTCTGTTATGAAACCGATGCCGATGAAAATTTTATCGAAACTTATTTTGAAAAGATTCCAGGCGCGCCGGAGATTTTAAAAAAATTGCAGGAAGTGCTTGAAGAGACGAAAAGAGAGTTTGCAAAACTTTCCCGGCTGGATTCTTGACGTGTGAGGCAGGCGTAGGGCGGCGAAGCGCGCAGTGCCGGGTATTCCGGATATGTTCATCGGGCGCGAAATTTTGGGTGTAGGGTTTTGGGGTTAGAAAACATCCGGAACGAAAAATCAGAAACTAAGAGCCTATTCGTAAATAGTAATAACTGACCTAAAAACAACCGAAGAGTTGTATAATTTTAATAATTCCTGTGTAAAAGCCCTAATTTTTCATGCTTCGGGAGTATTTTCATGAACATATATCTCACAAATATAATTTACGGATAAACTCTAAATCCCGAACCCTAAACCCAAAATTTCCAAACCCCAAGTAGGGGCGCAAGATATTGCGCCCAACAATTACCCGGTAACAAATCCGGCACCGACCGGAAGTTGATTCGTAATTTGTAATTAACTTGCAATTCCGGAGGTTACCCCGTAATTTGTAATTCGCCAATACTTGTCCATTTTCACTCCTGTTTCCGCCCGGTTTTGCTACATTCTTAATGTATGATTGGTGTTTTTGATTCCGGCTTCGGCGGGCTTACGATTTTGAAAGAACTGAAAGCGGCGCTTCCGGAATACGATTTTTTGTACCTCGGCGATAATGCGCGGGCACCTTACGGTTCGCGGAGTTTTGAAACAATCCATCGCTATACGCTTGAGGCGGTAAAAGTTCTTTTTGAAAAAGGCTGTCCGCTTGTAATTCTTGCGTGCAATACCGCCTCGGCGCGGGCGCTCCGTACCATTCAGCAGCGCGATCTCCCCGCATTTGCTCCGGAAAACCGGGTTCTCGGGATCATTCGCCCGACTACGGAAGAAATCGGTCTTTACACGAAAACGGGGCATATCGGGATTCTCGGTACTGCAGGCACCATTGTTTCCGGGAGCTATCCGCTCGAAATAGGTCACTTTTTTCCGCAGATCCGGGTAGAACAGCAGGCGTGCCCGCTTTGGGTCCCTCTGATTGAAAACGGCGAAATGGATTCTCCGGGGGCGCGTTATTTTGTCCAAAAATACATGGAGGCGTTGCTTTCAAGGGATTCAAAAATTGACACCATTCTCCTGGCCTGCACACATTATCCTCTTCTGGAAGCTGAAATCCGGCATTTTACCCCTCCCGGAGTTCAAATTATTTCCCAGGGGGGCATTGTGGCGCGAAAGACGGTGGAGTATCTCGGGAGGCACCCGGAACTGGAAAAAAGGCTTTCCAAAACCGGAAAAATGCGTTTTTTAACCACGGATACGGCCGAATTTTTCAAAAAAGGGGCTTCTTTTTTTTGGAATGAACCTATTTCCGTGGATTCATTGACGTTTATTTAAGTAAATTGTATTTTGTATAAGAGAACGAGCTTTTTCAGAGCCCGTTACTTTTTTTTATTGATTCACCGCAACCGACAGGAAGAAAAATGCCGAAAACACAAATCAACCTAGATGGATGGCAAGATTATCGCGGAACTCAAACCGGTGCCTTGCTTTATGTTGAAACCAGCCACCAGTCTGCGGTTCCTGTTCGCGATCAACTGAACGAAAACGGTAAAGGCTTTTTTTACGAACCAAACTACGAAACGGGCACTTACGGTTTTGTGAGTTGCCATAATGTGAAAAATATCAACACGATTGTAAAAAATAAGAACCGTTATATCCTTTTCGGAACCCGTTATGAAGGGGCCAGTGTTCCCGAACTGAAGAATAAATATCTGATTACCGGTTACATGCGCATTGACAAGATTAAGGATGTGCGTTCCCGCCATTTGGAAAAATTCATGGCAAATCCGGGTGCCGAGCCTCCGGAATGTATGAATATTGAAAAATGCTGGGCGGTTTGGGGGGGCATGCGTTTCACGAGCCTTGAAGACGGCTTTATGATTACCGATGAACTGCTCAAGGAATGGGGCTACAAAGGGCGCGCTTCCCGCCAGTTGAAAACCGTGTTTGAAAGGGAACATCTGGAAACGATTCTCGCGCACCTGGATTCCAAACCGGATATGATCGACGAATATATCGCGACCGTGGACGAATATAAGGAAGTGCTTTTAGAAGAAGAGTGATTTTCTTCTAAAAACGCAGTTTTTAACGCTCGCACCTTCTGATGGCTGCGAGCATTTCTTTTACGGCGGCGTCCATCCCTACGAGGGTGGCGCGCCCAATGATGCTGTGCCCGATATTTAACTCTTCGATGCCGTTGATGGAGGCGATATAACCGACATTGCGGTAATTGAGCCCGTGTCCGGCATTCACGCGAAGCCCGTATTTTTGGGCGAGAAGCACCATGTCCTGCAAAGCGGAGAGTTCGCGTTCGAATTCGGCGGCGGAACCGAGTTCAAAAGCGGTACAGAAACGCCCGGTATGGAACTCCACAAAGTCCGCACCGGTTTTTTTGGCGGCTTTTACCTGATCCGTTTCCGTGTCGATAAAAAGGCTGACGCGAATGTCGTTGTTTTTCAGCGCACTTACGATTTGAGTTAAATCGTCCGTTTTGGCGGCCACATTCAGCCCGCCTTCGGTGGTGATTTCCTGGCGGTTTTCGGGAACGAGCGTGACCATATCAGGTTGAACGTCAATGGCGAAGTTTGTCATTTCCCGGGTAGGAGCCATTTCAAGGTTCAGGTGCGTGGTAATGACCCCGCGCAGTAAGCGAATGTCGCGGTCCTGAATGTGACGCTTGTCTTCGCGGAGGTGTGCGGTAATTCCGTGACAGCCGGCGAGTTCGGCAAGAATGGCCGCCGCTACCGGATCGGGTTCCCGGATCTTCCGGGCTTCCCGGATGGTGGCGATATGGTCGATATTGACTCCGAGTTTTACGGTCATAATCACTCCTGTTCGTTCGTGATGATATTTGAAAGTTTTACGATTTCCGTGCCGCGGGCAGAGGCTTTTGTTTTGATGTCTGCGAGGGCGTTCAGGGTTTTTTCGTGAAGCGGGAGCACGAGAATTTCACTGCCGGTGCGTGAGGCTGCCCGCAATTCACCGTCAATGAATTGTTCCAACGTTTTTTGAGTGCCGTAGATCGCCGCTTTCGGGCAGCGAAGTGAGAAGTTTTGACAGGTTTCGTTCACTTTTGAGGTGCGGCTTTCGGTTAAATCCATAAACCACCACCGCTCGGAACGAAGCGCTTTGAAAACGGCGTTTAATAATTGCGGATGTTCCACCGCCCGTTCTCCCATCCGGGTCGCGGCTCCGATCGCGGAAGGCATCCGGGCACGCGCCTGTTCGATGGTTCCCTTGATTTCCTGTTCGGTATGGTGAATGGAAATGGTTCTGTTTGAAAAACGGTTGGCCTGCAATGAATGCGATTCCATCGGAAGCCAGGCGACAAGTTCTTTATTTTGTAAGCGATCCAGGTCTGAAAATAAGGTCTTGCCGGTATCGAAAGGCGTGACCAGTAATGCGTAAGGGTAATCCAGTTTTTCCAAACGGCTCAAAAGAGAAATATTCAGAGAATCCGCTTGAAAGAGAATTGCGATTTTCGAGGCGCTGTCGAGGAAGGAATCCGAAATATGAAGTTCCACCTGCATGGTATCTCCCTCGGGTGTTTGAAATTCGAAAACGACTGCCTGCGTTTCGCGGTTCGGGAAAATTTCTTCCATGCGGAGGACTTTCCCCTGAAATCGGTTCAAATGGTTTTGAGCGCGCAAAAGATAATTCGGCAGGGAAATTCCTTTTCCGAGCATCCAGATTTCTCTCCGGTTTTTTTTAACCGGGTGCACTTTAAGCACCGGAATTTCTTCGATAAGTTTTTGAAGATAGGGTGTGGTGTCGATGACGGCTTCGGCCGAAGAAAGTGTTCCCGGCGTTTCGGCAGAGTTTGCCGGGCGATTCATAAAGCGCGGGAGCAAAAGTCCGAGCCCGGTAAAAATTCCGACCACGAAAAGAAGGATAATCAAATGCCGCCAGTTTTTCATTCGCTGAAAATATAATTAGATTGAGGGCTGTTATGCCGATTTTATTTGCATTGGTTGGCCCCACAGGGGCCGGAAAAACGGAACTCGGAATGAAACTTGCGAAGGAACGGCAAGCGGAAGTAATCTGCATGGATTCCAGGCAGGTGTACAAGGGTTTCCGCATCGGGACTGCGCAGCCGACGGCAGACGAACGTGCGATGGTGAAGCATCACTTGGTCGATTTTTTTTCGCCCGAAGCTTCTTATTCGGCCGGACTTTTCTGCACGCAGGTGAAAGAAATTTTAGCGGTACAGCCTGAAACCCGCTTTATCATTGTCGGCGGTTCCGGACTTTATCTGAAATCACTTTCGGAAGGGCTCCCTGCACTCCCGGAGTCTTCGTCTGAAATTCGCGAACGCTTGAAAGCCGAAAGAGAAAGCGAGGGATTACTTTCCCAATACAGGCGCGCCACTGAAATTGATCCGGAGGCCATGCTTAAAATCAAAGAAGGCGATACGCAGCGCATTTGGCGTGTTCTCGAAGTTTATGAACAAACGAATGAGTTGTTTTCTTCGCTCTCTCGCCACCGGGTGGGCGGACTCGGGAAAATCGAAACGCGCATTCTGGATCTTCCGGCAGAAGAACTCCGCGCGCGGCAAGCCGCGCGGTTTGAGGCCATGATCGCCGCCGGTTGGCTGCAGGAAGTGGAGAATTTGTCTAAAATCTACCCGAAAACGAGCCCCGCTTTTGAGAGTTTAGGCTATGCGGAACTTCGGGAACATTTGGAGCACGGAACGGATTTTAAAACGGTGCGTGAACGGATTTTACACAGGCAATGGCAATACACACGCCGCCAGCGAACGTGGAACCGGCACCAGATTTCAACTTGAAATTACCCGGCGGTCGGGTTCATTAACTGCCAAAGAACGGCTTTTTGGGCGTGTAAACGGTTTTCCGCTTCTTCGTAACTCAGATTTCGGTTCCCATCCATTATGCTGTCGGTAATTTCTTCGCCGCGATGCGCCGGGAGGCAGTGAGTGACCATGCAATGCGCAGGCGCATGCGAGAGCAATTCATC
>QMCE01001275.1_pt1 | contig 13765 bp, 8 predicted proteins | sample 1821851 | NCBI WGS metagenome assembly QMCE01 (sample SAMN09453174, study PRJNA476694) | Termite gut metagenome, whole genome shotgun sequencing project. | isolation source: worker | host: Odontotermes sp. | place: South Africa:Pretoria | collected 2016-01-28 | reverse complement strand
ACTGGGTACGGTGACCATCACCGCCACTTCAAAAGCGGATGCCAATCATAAAGCAACTGCCGTACTGACGGTTCTTCCGGTACCTGTGGAAAGTATTATGGTTGTCCCTCCTTCAATGATGCTTCAACCGGGAGAAACCCAGGCATTGACACCGCTTTTTACACCTGATGATGCGACAGACCAATCAGTACAATGGACCAGCACTAATTCCTCCATAGCCTCAATTGACCCCACTGGAATGGTACAGGCGGAAAGTGTGGGGACTGCTATAATTACAGCCACTACCAACGATGGCGGTTATGTGTCGTCAAGCACTGTTACGGTAGTACAGCCGGTAACCGGCGTATTGCTAAACCGTAGTAATATCCGTATGGTTGTGGGCGATACATTAACACTGAGAGCGACGGTTTTGCCTGATGATGCGTATAATAAAAGCGTGTTGTGGTCTATCAATAGCAGTGCTGTGGCCTCGGTCACCAGTGGTAAAGTACAGGCAAAGAGCACCGGCACTGCACAAATCACCGTGCGCACCAACGACGGAGACTTCACAGCTTTCTGCGATCTGGATGTTTACGACGCCGCGCAGGCGCCCGAAGGATTTTCGCCCAACAACGACGGCATCAACGACTACTTTGAGCTGGTTATTAACAGCCAGGATACTTATTCACTCACCGTGTTCGACCGTTCGGGGCAAATCTATTACCGGACAGCCGACTATGATAACAATTGGGACGGCACCGCCAATACCGGAAAATATAACGGCAGCAAAGTGCCGGCAGGAACGTATTTTTACCAACTCACCGGTAACAAATCGGGCGGCAAATCAGGTTATATAGTGATAAAATATTAAAAGGAGGAAAACAATGAAGAAATTTTATTGCATCACTTTTGCTTTAGTACTCCTGTCCACGGTGGCTGTTGTAGCCCAGCCTCACTTCAATGACGAACAGGGCAACCTCAGTTACCGCGGCAACGAACTACTGATCAATCCGGCCACCCTGGGCGCCACCGACAGTTACCATATAGAATTAGGATTTAACAAGCTGTGGACGGGTATTGAGAGTTCCCCCATGGCCGGACAGTTACAGTTTCAAATGCCTGTAACGGCCAATAACGGACTGGGTGCCTGGGTATACAATGAAAGCTATGGGCCGCAACGTAACACCCAGTTTGGCGCAGCGTTCAGCCATAGCCTGCGTATAGGCAACAACCGCTTAGCCCTGGGCCTAAGCCTCTCCCTGCTCATGATGAACGAAAAACAGGTGGCGGGAGATGATCCCAACGATCCGGCATTTGCTACATCTGCGGGCAATCAAATGGGATTCAATGCCGGATTCGGTGCTTACTATTTCGGCGAGAACTTCTATGCCGGGTTTTCTATTCCGCAACTGTTGACCAACGATTTTGAGACCGGCGGGGCTGACCTTAAGTTAAAGAACAGCCTGGCTTTCGACCGCTTGCAATACTATCTCACCGGTGGTTACCGTTTTGCTGTGGGTGAGAAGATCGGCTTGATGCCTGCTGCCTTATTGGAATTTTCGGGAAAAACAGACCTGGGCTATGAAGTCATGCTCACGGCAGATTACAACCGTTTTCTGGAAGTGGGAGCGGGTTTTGCCGCACAGAGTTGTTTGAAGATAGCCGCCGGTGTGAACATCACCAAAAACATCGGGTTGAGGTACCAGTTTGCCCAGCATCTTGGAAACGACTACAAGAACTTCGGAAGTTCCCATTTTATAACACTTTGGTTAAACTGGGGAGGAAAAAAGGTAACAGTGAAAACACCTGAAATTGTACAATAATTTTTTGATTATTTCTAATTATATTAAAGACAATGAGTTAAACTTGAAAAAAGAAGCAGATATTATCCAACTGTTTGATTTTTGCGCAAAACAGTGATTTTTTTTCGGTAATTTTTTGTACCTTTGGAAACTAAATTTATTTAACATAAACAATATGAAATTTTTTAATCTTCGTTTTTTGAGCTTTTTGCTAATTGCTTTTGTGAGTGTTACCGGTTTGCGGGCACAGGCTACCATGGAGAAACCGAAGGTAGAGCATTATACCTTATCTAATGGTCTTACGGTGATTATACAGGAAGACCACCGGCTGCCTAAGGTACAGGGCTTTGTAGCTACCCGTGCAGGTAGCCTCAATGATCCGGCCGACGCTACCGGTTTGGCACACTACCTCGAACACATGCTGTTCAAAGGTACTACCGAAATGGGCACGACGGACTGGACCAAAGAAAAACCGCACTATGATAAAATTGTAGCCCTCTATGACCAGTTGGGACAAACTAAAGACAAAAAACAACGCGCTGCCATACAACAGCAGATCAACGAAGAGTCGCTGGCGGCTGCACAGTACGCTATCCCTAACGAATTGACCAAAATGCTGGACAATATCGGCGGAACGGCGGTAAATGCGTACACTACTTATGACCATACGGCCTATCACAGCGCCTTCCCTTCGAGCCAGGTGGAACGCTGGTTGACCATTTACAGCCACATATTCATGCATCCGGTATTTCGCAGCTTCCAGGCCGAATTGGAAACCGTGTATGAAGAATTTAATATGTATTCTGATCGTGCTACCGAACAGCTCAATGACGAGGTCATGAAAAACCTCTTTAAGAAAACGCCTTACGGTCGTCCCGTTATCGGCTATGGCGATCATCTGAAAAACCCTTCCCTTACCCGTTTGCAGGAATTTTATAATACCTATTACGTGCCCGGCAATATGGTGCTGGTGCTCTGCGGCGATGTGGATGCTGCCGCCGTGAAACCTATGATCGAAAATACTTTCGGAAAGTGGGAGGCTAAACCGGTTGCAAAAGAAAATGTATCGGCTGAAGATCCTTTCAAAGGTCGCGAATTGCAGAAAATAAAACTGGGTACCTATGATATGATCCGCGTGAATTACCGTGCCGCCAACGATTCCGATAAGGATGCACTGGTGTTGGATATATGCAGCAGCTTGTTATTCAACGGCCAGTCGGGCTTATTGGATGAATTAACCATGGAAGCGAAAGTGCTGCAAGCCGTTGCAATCAACGGTAGCTTGAAGGGTTCCGGTATTTTTTCAATGATACTTGTTCCCAATGCCAATGCTTACTACGAAGGACAGGATCTGTCGACCATTACCACAGCGGAAGAATATAAAAACGTTCGGCGTCAATTAGACCAGGCCCGCTTGAAAGCTATTAACGACGGTGAAAAAATATTGACGACACAGGCCAAGCGTTTGGCCGATGGCGATTTCCCGGATTGGTTGCTGACTTCCGTGAAGAATACCATGATCAATAATTATGTACGCAGTCAGGAATCTATTTCTTCAAGAGCGCAGCGGTTGATGCGGTCATTCTTGGCTACCAATGATGTTAAGGATTATGTGAATTATATCGACCGTGTTAATGCCATTGACAAAGCGGAGATCATGCGGGTAGCGAAGAAATATTTTGGCGCCGATTATATGGTGTTCCAAATAGCTCCGGGGCGTGCTAAAAAAGACAATATTGAAAAGCCCGGTTATAAAGCCTTGGAATTTCCCAATGCCGAAAAGAATTCGGTGTTTGCCGAAAGCCTGTACAAAATGGCCTCGCCCGAACAAAAAATATCCTTTATCGATTTCGCGAATGATGTGAAAGTTTCAACGTTGAAAAACGGTACGAAATTGCATTACACGCCCAATCCGGTGAACAGTATTTTCTCATTGACCCTGCGTTATGGCGCCGGTACCGAAAAGATCAAGCTGCTGAATTACATACAACTCCTGAATGCCGGTGCGGCCGGAGCATGGTCGGCGCGTGACTTTAAGGCCAGGCTGGCAGCGCTCAATTGTACCCTTTCCGTGATGGCCGACGAGAGTTATACTTATGTGGTATTGGGTGGCCCGGACGAAAATTTCAACCGTGTGCTGGCCCTCCTGAATTCTTTTGTGAACGGTACCAATCTCAGCAAAACACAGGTGTCGCGCTGGGCAGAAAGTCTCCGTTATGAACGTAAAGAAGAATTGGAAGAACCTGCTGTTATTTCCGATGCATTGGAGCAATACGTGATGTACGGTGAAAAATCCGAATATATTGACCGTTTGTCCATTAAAGAATTGCGGCAGATGAAACCCAACGATATTGTGAATGCTTTCAAAGATGCTACGCAATATGAAGCCGACATTTTCTACACGGGCACCCTGGCGCAAAACCAGGTGACGCAACAATTGCAACAGACATTAAAAATGGCGGAACAGCCGCGCAAAAGCGATGGGTTGATCATTAAGGAACGTAATAAATTAACGGATAATATAGTTTATTTGGTGAATGAATCGTCGTTGCAATCGCAGATAGGATTCTTCGCCAACGGCAAAGTGTTTGAGTTGAAAGATCAACCGGCTATTACTGCGTTTAACCAATACTTCTCCAGCGGATTCACCGGTATAGTATTGCAGGAGCTGCGCGAAAACCGCTCATTGGCTTATGGTGCGGGCGCTTACTATGTGCGTCCTGCATTAACCGGTAAACCTTCCTATTTTACCGGCGGCATACAAACCCAGGGCGATAAAACCAATGTGGCAGTGGATGCGTTCATGGATTTAATCCGCAACATGCCCCAAAAGGCCGACCGCTTGAATAACCTGAAACAATACCTGAAATTATCGGCCGTGAACCGTCCCGATTTCCGCCAGTACGCCATGTCTATTGATAGCTGGAAACAACTTGGCTATACCGATGATCCGTTAAAAACCTTGTTGCCTCAATATGAAAGCCTGACATTCGATACTATTACCGGCTTCTGGTCGCAGGAGGTGAAACCCCTGCCCATTGCCACGATGATAGTAGGTAATAAGAAACAAATGGATACGAAGGGATTGCAAAAATACGGTAAAATTACGGAACTGAAAACAAAGGATATTTTCAGTAAAGATGAAGAATAATTCTCTTACTTTGATATAAAACAAAAAGGTGTCCAATAAAAGGGACACCTTTTTGTTTATCTCACTGTAATCAGATATTTCTTAATACATCCAATAACAAATACCAAAATTTTTCTACCGAAACAATATCTAATTTCTCGTCGGGAGAATGCGCGTTTTTGATGGTGGGGCCAAAAGAGAGCATGTCGAGTTCCGGATATTTTTTCAGGAAGAGCCCACACTCCAATCCCGCGTGAATGGCTTTTACTTCCGGCTCCATGAGGAACAACCGCTTGTATGAAGTCTTGGTCAATTCGAGAATCGGAGAGTTGAGCCGGGGCGTCCAGCCGGGATAACCTTCACCGTAAGCCGTTTCTGCTCCGGCTAAGCGGAACACGGCGTCCACCATGTGGGCTACGTCGTATTTGGCGCTTTCAACAGAACTGCGCTGGCTGGTTTCTACAACCACTGATTGATCTTTCTCAATAAACCTGACGGAGGCCAGGTTGGTAGAGGTCTCCACTAATTCCGGCATACTGCGGCTCATAGCCATCACACCATGCGGACAGGCCTGCAAGGCATGCAACAATTGCTGCTGTGTTGATTTGACCATCACTAAAGTCTGCATGCCGGGTTGAGGGTCTACGGCTTGCAGGCGCTGAACAATATCGGGGTCGCCGGTGGCATATTCGGCCTTTATGTCTTTCACGTGTTGTTCGAACAACTTATTCAGCGCAGTTGCCTGCGCTGTATTCACCGAAAACATTGCCGTAGCTTCGCGGGCAATGGCATTACGTAAATTACCGCCGGTGAAATTGCAGAGCCTTATTTGGTGGTTTTGCTGTGCCTGCCACAGGAAACGGGTGGCTACTTTCACGGCGTTGGCGCGCCCGCGGTTAATGTCGTCGCCGCTGTGTCCGCCGGTAAGCCCGCTCACCGTATAGCGGAACAGCCGGTGGTCGCGGGGAAGGCTCTCCGTATCATAATCCAACGTGGCTATCACACCTACGCCGCCGGCACAGCCGATAAACAATTCTCCCTCATCTTCCGAATCAAGGTTCAGCAAAATCTTTCCGCTTAGGAAATCAGGATCCAGGGCGTTAGCGCCGGTGAGGCCGGTCTCTTCATCTACCGTAAACAGGCATTCCAACGGGCCGTGGGTGATATTTTTATCGGCTAAAATAGCCAATTGTGCCGCTATGCCTATACCGCAATCCGCACCCAGCGTAGTGTCCGTCGCTTTGATCCAATTATCTTCGATATACCAGTCGATCGGGTCGGTATTGAAATTATGTTTCGATTGACTGTTCTTTTCGCACACCATATCCATGTGTGATTGAAGAATTACCGTGGGGCGTTCTTTCATGCCCGGCGAAGCCGGTTTACTGATTACCACGTTGCCGGCATGGTCGCGCCTGAAAGGCAGTTCATGCTCTTCGGCAAACTGTTGAAGATAGCGGATAACGCCTGTTTCATGTTTAGATGCACGGGGTATAACACACATATCGCCGAAGTATTTGAATACGCCGGCAGGTTGAAGCTCTTGTTTGGTCATAACTTATAGTGACGATTTCAGTTTCTTCTCAATGGCCTGTACGTGCTGCTTGAAGTGCTTATCGGTTTCGATCAGGTCGCACACGGTATTGAACGAGTGCAGTACCGTGGCATGGTCTTTACCGCCTATCTGTGTACCGATGGACGACAATGACGCTTTGGTCATGCTGCGGCTAAGGTACATCGCAATTTGTCGCGCTTGCACGATTTCGCGCTTGCGCGTTTTCGACAGCAGGTTTTCGGGCGTAATGCAGAAGTAAGAACATACCGCTTTTTGGATTTCCGACACCGATAGCTCACGCTGGTTATTGTTCACCAGCTTGTCGGTCATTGCTTCCGCCAATTCCAGCGTAATGGCCTTTTTATTCAGTGTGGCTTGTGCCAGCAATGATACCAGCGCGCCTTCCAGTTCGCGGACATTGGTGGTTATTTTTGAAGCGATATAATCTACCACGGCGTCGCTAATGTCGATACCGTCATTGTGGATCTTACCGCGCAAAATAGCTTTGCGTGTTTCATAGTCGGGAACCTGCAGTTCGGCAGATAATCCCCATTTGAAGCGGGAAAGCAGGCGTTGGTCTAAACCGGCCAGTTCTACCGGCGGCCTGTCCGACGTTAAAATTAACTGTTTGCCCGATTGGTGCAGGTGATTGAAAATATGAAAAAAAGCATTTTGTGTTCCTTGCTTTTCGGCAAATTCATGTACATCATCTAAGATCAGCACATCAATCATCTGATAGAAATTCAGGAAGTCGGTGAGTTTATTTTTCACATTCACCGCATCCATATATTGTGTTTGGAAACGGTTAGCGTTTACATACAATACGATCTTTTCGGGAAATACTTCTTTTACTTTGATCCCGATGGCCTGTGCCAGGTGTGTTTTACCCAAGCCTGAGTTGCCATAAATAAACAGCGGGTTGAAAGCGGTTTTGCCCGGGTTTTCGGCAATAGTTAAACCGGCCGAACGCGCCAAGCGGTTACATTCGCCTTCAATGAAATTATCGAAATGATAATTGGGACTTAATTGCGGATCAATTTGCAATTGTTTTAAACCGGGAATAACAAACGGGTTGGCAATGCCGCCTTTCTCCATTTGGTTAGGGTAGGGCACGTGTTTGTTGCGCAGGTCGGGACGGCTTTGGTGCGGATAGGTTACAGGGCCGCCTTCGTTCACTATGCGGACGCTATATTCCAATTGGGCGTTTTGGCCGAGTTCTTTGTGCAGGGTTTTACTCAACAGATCGATAAAATGTTCTTCAAGATATTCGTAAAAAAAAGAAGTAGGCACCTCAATGGTGAGGATGTTATTCTCTAACTTAACCGGACGGATAGGTTCAAACCAAGTGCGGTAACTGGCGGCAGGTATAATATCTTTGATTATACGCAGGCAATTACTCCAAACCTGTTGGCAATACTCATTATGCACGGACCCACTCATTATTTGTTTTCTCAGTTTTCATAGTTCATTCCAGAGCACAAAATTGTAGAAAAAAAACGGGAAAAAAAAGTTTTCTTCTATTGTTTAATTCGAAAAAAGTATAATGACTTTATTTTCAAATGAAAAATTTTTCGTCAAAAAAAATGTAAAAAAAATAGGCTAAAAAACAGTAATTTTTATGTACTTTTTGGGATTCGCCCGGATCGCAGCAATTAAACTGTCAAGTTGCCCGATTGTCCGGTTTAGATTATTATATAAGTCGTCATTATGCAATAATTGCCCTACCGATCCTTCCGGGTTGTTAGCTTGTCTCAACATCGCATTCAGGCCGGCAATAGTGGAATTGATTTCCGAAGATTTCAACGAATCTGTGAGCTGTGCAAGATTGGCCATCGTACGATGAATGTCCGCGCTGCTTTTTTGCAATTCGGCGATAAACGTATCGGCATTGTGCACTATATTTTTAATGGTTTGACGTTCACCGTTTAATGATGCAGTCAATTGTTGTACATTATATAAGGTCTGCCGTAAAGAAGCAATGCTTGCTATAAGGTTGTCCTGACTTTCGGTATTCACTACCCGGTTAATAGCCTCGGCGGTAATGGTCAGTGCACTGACTAAAGTGTCTACCTTATTCTTTAAAGGTACCAGTTCTTCGGCTATCAATGTGGTAAGCACAGGGGCGTTACCGGAGATCAGCGTATCGCCCGGCTGCGTCATTTTGGTTTCATGGCTGAATATAAGACGTATAGCCTTATTTCCCATGATATCAGTACTGAAGATCTGCGCGGTAGAATTTTTGGGAATGTGATATTTTTCGTTAATGTTGATTTTTATCGAAAATTTTTCAGTGTCGGGGTTGTAACTTATTGTTTCCACAGCGCCGACCTTCAATCCTTTCAGATAAATGTGCGAACTGGCTGTAAGTCCCTCCACATCGTCATATTCCGCATAATAAGAATAACTTTTTTTAAAGACATCCTGTCCTTTCAGAAAATTCAATACGGCAAAAATGGTCACCAATATTAAGAGGAAAAATATACCGATTTTTATTTCCCGAGTGAGTTTAATTTTCATAAAACCTAATTTATTTCTTCAAAGGTACGATTTTTCCGTCTTCTATGCAAATTACAAATGCATCTTTTGTTTTTTTACGTACCACTTCATTACAATATTTAACCGCCTCTTCAAATGTGGCAAAGTTTCCCGTCATATATTTATAAATGTTCTTGTTTAAAATATACGACACCTCTTTAAATTCGGCAAACTCGGCGGAAGTGACGGGTAATTTGGCCGTAGAAGCTTTGATCTGTACACGGTAACTGAGTTTCGGGGCTTTTCCCTGTTGTTTTTGTCCGGCAGCTTTTTTCTGCTTTTCTACGGTTTTGGCACTGGCCACATCACGGCGACCTTGTATTTCCGTATTTTTGGCCAATTCGCCGTGCCGGTCATAATGCGTTTTATAGCTTTTGAACGCTCTGAAAATAGCCTGTGCTATAGCGCGTTGCCCTTGTTTAGATACTAAAATGCGTTCGTCCCTGACATTGGAAATATAGCCCATTTCCACCAAAATGCTGGGCATGGCCGTGTGCCACAATACCAAAAACAGGCCTTCTTTCATGCCGCGGTTGTTTTTGATAGGGTGCGACCCGAATTCTTCCTGTACTTTTGTGGCCAGCTCCTGGCTTTGTGTGAGAAAAGCGTTTTGTTGCAATGAGAAGAGAATGAATGAACCGGGATCCTTGGGATCGTAGCCCTCATATTTAGAGGTATAGTTCTCCTCGTAGGTAATTACGGCATTTTCGCGCTTGGCCACTTCCATGTTGGCGTCCGACTTGCCATGCCCCATCACATAAGTTTCCGTGCCGGTGGCCGCTTTGTTCTCCGAGGCGTTGGCATGAATGGAAATAAACAAATCGGCCTTGCGGTCGTTGGCTAATTTACTGCGCTTGTCAACATCGATAAAAACATCAGTGGTGCGGGTATAGATTACTTCTACCGAAGGAAATTCCTCCTTGATCAGTTTACCGACCAATAAGGCCACGGCTAAATTTAAATCTTTTTCTTGACTGGTTTTCCCGATTGCTCCCGGATCAAGTCCGCCGTGGCCGGCATCAACCACCACTCTTGTGACACCGGCCTGGGTAACGACGGATTGACTATATGTCGTATTGTAAAAACAACAGTATGCAATCAACGAGACTGCAAAGGTAAGAACATTTTTTGAATTTGCAATAGCTTTGAACATTTTTTTCTCTTATCTTTGTACTGCAAAAGTATAAATTTATTTGAAAATTCATTGTTAAAAATATCAAATATCTACAAATCAGTCTTTTTGATTTCATTTTTTGGGCTGTTAAACCTGTCGGCAACAGCTACCCCCCAGGATACTGTGGTGGTAAAAAGTGCCTCGGATACACTTTTAAGTGCTTCCGACACCCTTAATGTCAAAAAAAGTTCACTGGAAGCACCGGTTTTTTCCCAGGGGAGGGATTCTACCATCTATGACATGTCCGGACAAGACCGGAAGGTATATTATTATGGTGATGTTACGGTAACGTATGGGAATATGGAATTGAAAGCCGAATATATGGAATATAATACGGCCGACCGTACCGTGTACGCCTGTGGAGTAAAGGATTCCACCGGTACCGTGATCGGTGCGCCGGTGATGAAAGAAGGCGAGCAGAATTATACCATGGAATCGATATATTATAATTTCGATTCGGGGAAAGCACGTATTAATAACGTCATTACCCAGGAAGGTGACGGCTATCTGCACGGCACCGTCATCAAAAAAATGCCCGATAACTCCATTAATATAAAAGGTGGAAAATATACGACCTGTGATCACGAGCATCCCCATTTTTATTTACAGATGTCGCAGGCGCGGGTGTTGCAGAGCCCTAAGCAAACGGTCTTCGGCCCCTCGTACTTAGTGCTGGAAGATGTGCCGCTTTTCCCGCTGATGTTGCCTTTCGGCTTTGTGCCCGACCGTTCCAATCGCAGCGGCGGTATTTTGTTCCCTACATTTACCGATGAAGCGAACCGCGGCTTCGCTATTCAGGGCTTAGGTTACTATTTTGTTATGGGTGATTATGCAGACCTTAGTTTAACCACCGATTTTTTTACCCGCGGCTCCTGGCGTGTCAGGGCTACTTCGCGCTATATGTTGCGTTATAAATTTACCGGCAATTTCGATGTGGATTATGCACTCAATGCAACGGGCGAAAAAGGCTCTGCCGACTATAATGAATTTAGTGTTTTCGGTGTGCGCTGGAACCATACGCAAGACCCGAAAGCGCGGCCGGGAACTTTATTCTCCGCCAGCGTAAACTTCTCTTCAACGGCATACAATACCTATGAAAGCATGAATCCTTCCCAAGCCATGCAGAATACCGCCTCGTCAAGTATTTCTTATCGTAAATCGTGGGAGGGATCACCCTTCAATCTTTCCATAAGTCTTAACCACAGCCAGAGTATGCGCGACAGTAGCTATGCGCTCACTTTGCCGAACTTTACGTTCACCATGAACCGTATTTATCCGTTTAAAATTAAAAACAGGGTGGGAAAAGAACGGTGGTACGAGCAGTTTGCCTTTAATTACGGAACAACTTTTGACAATAGAATTAACTTCCGCGAAAGCCAGTTGGGCAGCCGCGATTTTCGTGAGTTTATGACTAACGGAATGAAGCATGATTTCGGTATCACACTGCCTACCATCCGGTTGTTGCAACATATTCAAATTTCACCGTCGGTAACCTATGGCATGAACTGGTTTTTTCAAAGCTCCAACAAACAGTATAATGATTCGCTGCAACAGGTAGTGACCGAAAAAACCACGGCTTTCAGCGAGTTTCATCTTACCAATACCTATTCGTTCGGCTTGTCCATGTCTACTCGCCTGTATGGCTTGTTTCAATTTGGTCAAAACGCCTATATACGCGCATTTCGCCACATGATCACCCCTACATTAAGCGCTTCTTTTCGCCCCGAGCTGGGTACCTACGGCAATGGTTGGCGTACTTTGCATTATGTCGACAACATGGGTGTGCAGCGCAGCCAGGATTATAATACCTTCGAGGGACAGCCCAACGGTTATCCTTCAAAAGGGAAGGTCGGTTCTTTGTCGTTCAGTCTAAATAATAATTTGGAAATGAAAGTGCGCGATAAATCGGACACTACCGGCACCGGCGACAGAAAGATCAAGCTGATCGACAACCTTTCGGCCTCGGCTTCATACAACTTTTTTGCCGACTCCATGCATTTATCAAACATCAATGTTTCGGCTAATACCACTGTTTTTGAAAAAATGTCTATTAACGGCAACATGATGTTCGACCCGTATGCCGTCAATGCCCGCGGCCAACGTTACAATAAACTGACCTCGCCCCGGATGATGAGTGCCGGCGTGTCATTCGGTTATCAATTCAGCGGTGGCGAGGCCAAAAAATCAGGCGAAGGTAACAATAATCAATCGCAGAGCCAGCCCATAGCAGTTAATCGCTATCATCCCGAAACCGGTGAATTTGTGATGACGGAATGGCTCTATTATGCAGACTTTAATGCCCCCTGGTCGTTCGGATTTAATTATGGTTATACTTACAATCGCCAGTATCAGTATACCAACGAACAGCTAATTGTTAACCATAATCACATGCAAACGCTTGGTTTTTCAGGACAGCTTCAATTGACTAAAGCCATGAATGTGCGTGTGTCGTCGGGCTTCGATATGAAAGAATTTAAGCTGACCACTACCACGTTTGATCTGCATTATGACCTGCACTGTTTTGAATTTATATTCAATTGGGTACCTTCCGGCCAATGGCAGCAATGGAGTTTCCGTATCAACGCCAAAGCCGGCGCCCTGGCCGACCTGCTGAAATACGACAAGCGTACTTCGTTCTGGGACTATTAGTACTCAATACTAAAAAAAATGCTTACCTTTGTTAATTATTAACATTCACAATATGGCAACATTTTTATTTCTCGGTAATTTAGGCGCCACGGAGATTATTATTATCGCCCTGATCGTTTTGCTGCTTTTCGGCGGAAAGAAAATTCCCGAACTCATGAGAGGATTGGGTAAAGGCGTAAGATCTTTCAAAGACGGCGTGAAAGGGGTGGAAGATGAGTTAAAAGACGAACCGAAAGACAAGGCAAAATAAGACGGATGTCGAAGGAAATGTCATTCTGGGACCATCTGGATGTGTTACGGCGCTCCCTGTTCCGTATAGCAGTGGTGGTGGTGGCGCTGATGGTCGTGATCTTCCTAAACCGCTCGTTAGTATTCGACACCTTGATCTTCGGCCCGCGCACCTCCGGTTTTATCCTCTATCAGTGGATGTGCAGTGCCGGCGACTGGCTGAACATGCCCGGCTTTTGTCCCGAAAGTTTCTCCATTCCCATCATCAACATTAACATGGCGGCCCAATTCTTTACCCACATCAGCACTTCGTTCTGGTTGGGTTTAGTACTTGGATTTCCTTACATTATCTGGGAACTGTGGCGCTTTGTGGCGCCTGCGCTTTATCCCAATGAACGCAGGGCGGTGCGCACCGCCTTTACCTTTTCATCTTTCCTGTTTTTTACCGGTGTGGTGGCCGGCTATATCTTTATTTTCCCATTAACTATTCGTTTCCTGGGAACCTATCAGGTGAGCGAAATCGTCACCAATCAAATTTCTTTAGATTCCTATATCGGCATGTTCGTCACCCTTATCCTGACTATGGGACTGGTGTTCGAAATGCCTGTGTTGGCACACGTGTTGTCCCGCATAGGTGTCATCAACCGGCAATTGCTGCGCAGATACCGTCGCCATGCTATTGTCTCCGTATGTATATTAGCGGCTATAATTAC